>Ga0256405_10001167_pt1 | contig 75483 bp, 89 predicted proteins | sample RumenRJG_02DNA_FD_189096 | JGI IMG/M metagenome (GOLD analysis project Ga0256405, IMG submission 189096) | Bovine rumen microbial communities from Lethbridge, Alberta, Canada - RJG_02 | ecosystem: Host-associated > Mammals > Digestive system > Stomach > Rumen | place: Canada: Alberta...
GCACATATTAATCAATATATACAAAAAGAGGACATTTTGTCCCCTAAAGTGTTGCATAGCATATATTAGCACTCAGATTCATTCCCCCAAAGTTCATTCCCCTAGGGAATTTGGATACCTCTTTTTGTTTTTATATCAGGTGTTTTTTATAATGATAAAAATATAAAGAAGAAATATTTAATGAATATAACACTAGCAATGTTGCTCAAAATAATAATAGCTATTGAATTTTACTTTCTGTATGGTAAATGGTCTTTTGATTTATTATCGGGAAATGGTATAGAGTGGTTTTTTTTAGTAATCGCTTGTTATAGCGTTATAACATATTGTTTCAGAGATTTTAACAAATTCTATATATTATTCTTTTCTATTGCTTTAGGATTATTCTCTGGTTTGGATAAGAACATTGGAGATTTATTAGCTTGCTCACGAATTATTGTTTTTTATCCGTTTTTTTTATTAGGAACAATCATAAAAAAAGACATAATACTAAAGCTAAAAGCGAAAAAAACAGTATTATTGATTAGTGTTTTTGTTGTAATGTTATATTTATTTTTGTGCTTTGTAAAAATAGATTCGTTATATATACTCAGACATTTGTTTACTGGGCGAAATCCTTTTTCAGAGAAAATACGTGACATTGGTCCATTATATCGAATTGCTACATATTTCATTTCTACAATTATTGGTTTCTGCCTGTTGATGATATCCCCAAAACAGAACATCCCGATTATATCTAAGTTTGGCAAAAACACAGCTCAAGTTTATTTTTGGCATTATTTAATTGTCAGAATCCTAACAGCTAATAATGTACACATAAAACTTTTAAGGTGGAATTCTTATTTAGGATTTGTCATATATATTATTATTGCTGTCTTAATAACGTTGTTGTTATCTCTTGATGTATTTAGTTTTCCTATGACTCAAGTAAATAAATATATTTCAAAAGAAAAAAACAATAAAAATGAAGTTATCGAATAATAAGCTTTATACTAATGGTTTGGTTTGTTAAAACACAATGATTTGATTTCCATTTATGTTGTTTATAATTGTTGTTAAACGATATAATATGGTTGTAATTAGAGTGCAAGGAGATAGAATGGAAAAGGTATATATTGTTGGCGCATGCAGAACACCGATTGGTAGAATGGGTGGAAGCATCAGTGAGATACCTGTTGCAGATTTAGGAGCTACCGTTATTAGAGAAGCTATTATTAGATCAAGAGTTGAGTTTAGCGATGTTGAACATGTAATAATGGGTTGTGTTCTTCAAGCTGGTCAAGGGCAAAACGTTGCTCGTCAAGCAGCTTTAAAAGCTGGTTTGGATTTCAATTCGACAGCATTGACACTAAACGCTGTGTGTGGATCTGGTCTTGAAAGCGTTAATGTTGCAGCACGAATGATTCAGTGTGGGGGAAGCTGATCTAATTGTCGCTGGCGGTATGGAAAACATGTCTATGTCACCATTTGCTTTATTAAAAGGGAGATATGGATATAGAATGGGTTACCCCGCAACGGATAGTAACTTAGTTGATACAATGGTTTATGATGCCCTGTGGGATTCAATCAACGATTACCACATGGGGATAACCGCTGAAAATGTTGCAAAAAAATATAACTTATCAAGGGAAGAATTAGATAGTTTTGCTTTGAGTTCGCAAAAGAAAGCAAAAAAAGCAATTGAATTAGGTGCGTTTGATGATGAAATTGTTCCGATTATAAAACACGACAAGAAAATAGATACTATTATTAAAGAAGATGAAAGTCCAAGATTTGATTCTTCACTAGATAAATTGTTAAAACTAAAGCCTGCTTTTTTAGATAATGGATTAGTGACAGCTGGTAACTCGTCGCCAATAAACGATGGAGCTGCTGCCGTTGTATTAATTAGTGAACGCAAAATGCAAAAGTTGGGTTTATCACCTCTAGTTGAGTGGGTAGGTGGTGCATTAGGGGGTGTTGATCCTTCTGTGATGGGTATTGGCCCTATAGTTTCTACAAAGAAGTTACTGGAAAAGCTTTCGATAACTATTGATGATATAGATCTGATAGAAGCAAACGAAGCTTTCGCAGCTCAATCATTAGCGGTTGCCAAAGAACTAAATATTGATTATAAAAAACTTAATGTGAATGGAGGAGCTATAGCACTAGGGCACCCAGTTGGTGTATCGGGTTGTCGCATTCTTGTAACACTAATATATTCTTTAATAAAAAGAGATTTAAAAACAGGATTAGCAACCCTATGCATTGGCGGAGGCATGGGTTGTTCAACAATTATAAGGAGACAAACAAAATGAAAGTTGGCATTGTTGGTGCAGGAACCATGGGAATAGGAATAGCTCAACTTTTTTCTAGCTATAACTACAAAGTTGTTTTATGTAGCAGAAACATTGATTCAGCTTTAAAAGGAAAAAAGAGGCTTGAAGAACGTTTGAAGAAAAGAGTTGAATCTGGAAAAATGTTACATAGTTTTGCTGAAGAAATATTAAAAAACATTATAGCCAGCGACATAGAAGACTTTTCAGACTGTGAACTTGTTATTGAGTGTGTTCCAGAAAATGTTGATATTAAAAAAGATACGCTTAGGAAAGTATCTCAGATATGTAACACAGAATGCATCCTAGCTACTAATACATCTTCTTTTTCAATAACAGAATTGTCGAAAAATATTGCACAACCTGTTGTTGGTGTACATTTTTTTAATCCCGTTCAAACTATGAAATTAGTTGAAATTGTTCCAGGATTTAATACGCCTGAAAAAACTATCGAAAGAGTTAAAAATATCTTAATTGATTTAGAAAAGACACCAATAGTTGTTAAGGAAAGCGCAGGATTTATAGTTAATAGGTTATTAATACCCATGATTAATGATGCAATTAATATACATAATAATGGTATTTCTTCTGTTGAAGATATAGATTTAGCAATGAAGCTAGGTGCGAATCACCCGATGGGACCTTTAGAATTAGGAGATTATATAGGCTTAGATGTGTGTTTATCTATAATGGAAGTATTATATAATGATACGGGGAACCCACATTACAAACCTTCACCGTTATTAAAGAGAATGGTTAATGCAGGCTTTTTGGGCAGGAAAAGCGGAAAAGGTTTTTATGTATATAAATGATGCGAGGAATTCTTATGAGTGAAACAAAAAAAAGAGATGCATATTTTGACAATCTTCGTTTTTTTCTTATTTTTGTTGTTGTTTTTTGTCATGGATTAGAAAACTTCAGATCATTATCACCAATAATCAGAGAAATCCACAATTGTCTGTTACTTTTTGTTATGCCTTTATTTGTTTTTGTATCTGGTTTTTTTTCTAAAAGTATGGGGGATGCAGGAAGTGTTAAAAGGAATAAAATTGTTAATATTTTCGTTTTGTATATAGTTATTCAAAGCGTTAAGTGTATAATTTCAGGAAGCTTTTCTATTATTAAACCGGTATATGGAAACTGGTACCTTTTGTGTTTGGTTGTTTGGTATACATCTCTGCCTTTTCTTAATAATCTGAAACCACTATTTGTTGTTATTTCTACTGTTTTGTTTGGTTTGCTTATAGGAATCGAAACAAGCGGAATGACAGTTCTGCAAGTTTCAAGAATGGTTTGCTTCTACCCGTTTTTTGTTTTAGGTTATTATACAAAAAAAGAACATATTAGCTTTTTTAGGGATAGATATGTAATTGGGATAATTGTGTTTCTTGTTTCTATATTTATGTTACATATTTTAGCAACAAAAGGTTTTTCACATTCGATTCTACACGCGAATAAGTGTTATTCAGAGATGAAGTATTCTATGCAACAGGGAGTTTTTTATAGACTGTTATGGTATTTTATATCTACTTTTATGTCTTGTGGTGTTTTGTGTTTTGTTCCTTCTAAAAGAAATTGTTTTACCAATATTGGCAAGCACACATTACCTATTTATGTTTTGCATACATGTTTATACTTGTTTTTAATAAAGAAAACAGTGTTATTGAATTATTTTTCGAATAATCTAGGGATAGTTGAGTTGTTAATTGGCGATTTCTGCATCTCGCTTATAGTGTTAGTTGTGTTTGGAAATGCTCTGTTTTCAAAACCCTTTGATAAAGTGTTAATGTATGATTTTAAAGCTCTCAAATAATCACCCTTAATATTAGATTATTATGTTTTTCACATAGAGTATGATTATGGTTAAAAGAATGTGAATGAATAATGAAAGAATAAAATAGTTTAATTTGTTATTATTAAAGACATAGAAAACACAAAAACAAACACCCTAAAGAGTTTTGGTAGATCACATTAATGGCGTTTTGTGTGACATATACGTACAAATATAATTCGCACAATGTAATAAACAATCTTAATAGGGAACATAATAAAACTATTAATAGAAAAAAAACGAAGATTACAAATAAGAATTAAAAGGATCAAAGACAAAAGAAAATGATTAAAACTAATTCAAAGTTAAAAAAATATAGATTCCTTTTCGAAGAACTAGTTTCTAGAGATTTTAAACAAAAATACAAAAGAACAGTATTAGGTATGCTTTGGAGTATATTATACCCTCTACTTAATCTTTTTGTATTATCTTTAGTATTCTCGAGAATATTTGGAAGAAACACTCCTCATTACACAATCTATTTATTTTGTGGAACACTAGTAATGTCTTTTTTTAGAGAATCTACAAAAAACGGAATGAATTCTTTAATGTCTAATAGAGGAGTTATTACTAAGATTAATATACCAAAGTATATGTTTCTATTAAGCAATAATGTATCTAGTTTAATAAACTTTGGCTTAACACTTATAGTGTTCTTCATATTCTGTATAATTGATAAGATTAATTTTCATTTTAGTTTTGTAATGCTTATATACCCTATTATTTGTTTAACTATATTTAATATTGGCATGGGCTTAGTATTAAGCGCTATGTTTGTGTTTTTTAGAGATACCAGTTATTTATATGATATATTTTTAACTCTACTAAATTATTTGAGTGTTATATTTTATAGGATTGATATTTTTTCTGAGAATGTGCAGAGGTTGTTTTTGATGAATCCGATATATTGTTATATTAAGTATTTTAGGTTAGTTGTAATTGATGGTGTTGTTCCTTCTTTACACTATCATTTATTATGTGTATTTTATGCTTTGATTATGTTTGGTATAGGGGCGTGGTTTTATAAGAGGTTTAATCATAAGTTTTTGTATTATATGTAAACTGAAAAGGGGAAAGCATGGGATCAAATGTTTTTAAGGAGTTCACTAAAACATCTTTACACAATCATTTGGGCGGGAAAAGCGCTGATAAATTGATTGTAGATAATTATGATAAAGCTATTAGTTTTGATTACAAAAGAGCTATTGGTTTATTAAGAGAGGCAAAAGAAAATGATTTTTCACTTGTAGCAGTAACTCAATCGAATAATATATCACCTGCTTCATATGCGTTGTTGTCTCGTTTTTCAAAAGAATTGGGAATCTGTTTGCTTCCTGGTGTAGAGTTAAATGTTAAAAACCCAGATAACGGCAAATATCTCCATATAGTAGTTGTTTTTGATAAAAGAATAAACATCCTTCGAATTTCGAAGATTATAGACGAGTATATATACGACAACAAAGAGAATAGTTTAACATTAGACCAGTTTATTAATGTTGTTGCTTCTAACAAATGTGTTATTGCTTCTCACGGGTTAAAACACACTAATGTTTCTGCTGTTGACAATCCAGAATTAATATCAGAATTAATTGACTTGTCTGATTGCATTCCTGTAGTAATTGAAGGCAACATGTCTTATCATAAAACAACTTTAATAGAGCAACTGAGACAAAAATTAACAAACAATGAACTTAAGTGGATTGAAAAAACGAATTTAATATCGACAGCTGACAGATTAAACTTTAAAGAAATTAAATCTCCAACATACATTTGGGGAGACGCGTCTTTTGATGACTTATATTATTCTTGTTTTATGGCAGGAACAAGAATAAAAAGAGAAGGAGATTTAATAAATAAAGTAAATTATATCTCTAAAATTGCCATTAGATCTTCAGAAAAAACACAAATTGAAGAAGGGGTCATATATTGTTCTCACGGACTTAATTGTATAATCGGTCCATCAGGCAGTGGAAAAACTTTGTTACTCGATATTATTAAAAAGAAAATAACAGGTGAAGGCTTGGATAGTAAAACAATCTCTAAAGAAAGTGATTATTCAGAACTGTATGATACTAACGCAGTAATTCTTTACGATGCCGAAGGCAAAATCATTGATGATAGTTCTGGCTTTTCTGTGGTTGAAGGAGAAAAACTATACGATAAAGTTATTTCTGCATACCAAACAGACAAGGATAAAATGATAAGAGAATTAAACCTTGAAATAAAAACGGATGACTTAGCTAAAAGAATTAATGAATTTGAGACTAGTTTTAACTCTTATGTTAAAAACAATATTAAAATAATTGAGAATAAGGAAAAAATCAGCAACTTATTAAATTTAATCAAAAGCACAACTGTATTTTTGAGAATAAATGCTAAAACAGATAAAAATGTTATTGCATATTCTAAAGACTCAGAATTAGTAAATAATTTAGAAAAAGCAACTAAAAGAATCGAAAGCATTAATGAAGATATAGAAAAAATAGACAATATATTTCAAACGTTGTACTCGTACAAAGAACAATATAAATTGAGTGAGAAGTATAGTAATTTATTGAGCTTGTTGAAAACAAAGCTTTTAAACAGCTTGCATTATTATCTTAAAATGTCTTTCAACTCAAAATATGATTATGAAAAAACAAAAAAGATTCAGGATATGCTTTTCAAATGTTGTCAAAATCATAATTTGATGATTGGTAATCACTACAAGATAGTGACTGAGAAAAAACAGGAGTTGTCTGATGCTTTTAGCGAATTATGTTCATTATTGATAAAAAATTTAAGTCTAAAATTGAGTTCGTCATTAATTACCATATGTAAAAATAACATTAAAAAATCTATCAAATTAGTTAATTCGAATTATGCAAGATTAGAAATAAACCATATTGAATGTTGTATAAAGAAAGAAAATCTTAAGGAAGCGTTTCCTAACGCAATAGGCAAGGCTCCTAAAATTAAGAGTTCTTTATTCAGAGATGATTTGGATATATCGAATTATAACAGCATTAAAGCAACTGCTGATGTTTTTATTGAAAATCAATATTCAAACCAAATATCATTTGTTTATGACTATAATAGTTTTGTAAAATATAAAATTCTTTTAAAAACAATTGATAATCAGTATGAAGATATTAACAATATATCTGCAGGAAGCCTAAGTAAGATATATATTCAAAAGATGTTTGATGCTAAAATAAGTAGTGCAGGAAGCAACTCCATAGTCTTATATGATCAACCAGACAATAATATGGAAAAATCGTTCGTATTAAAAGAGTTGGTAGATAAACTATCAGAAATAAGAAATAAGAACCAAGTTTTTATCACAACTCACGAACCTCTGCTTGTAGTTAATGCTGATTCAAACAATATAATAGTAGCAAACAATAACAAAAAAGCATCTAAGCCAAATTCTATTAGTTATTCTAACAAGTCATATGTTGGCTCAAATAGTAAAAAAGAACTAATTGGAGAGGTTGCAGATTTAATAGATGGCTCCCCATCAGCGATAAAAGAAAGAAGTATAATTTATGGAGGACTAATCAATGAAAATTGAGATTAAACAGAGCGATAATAATACTATATTATTAATCGATGGAATCGAAAAGTCAATTGAAGAAATTTCAGGAGAATTATTAGAAAACATTGTTAATAAGTCTCTCGACGATGATGTTGATTTTATTATCGAAGGAGAGTCTCCATTAGCTTTGTTTTTTAAAGAAATACAGAATCAGACATCGACTGATTCCGACCTAAGAAAAGAACTAGAGAAAATCGAAAAAGAAAGAAAACAAGTTATAAATGATAATACTCAAATAGAAGAAACTTTTTTGATGGAGGTATCAAATGAAAGCAATTGATGTAGCAAATATGTTTATTGAACTATCAAACGATGATGAACAGGGCCATATTACTAATATGGCAGTAAACAAATTAGTTTATTTTGCTCAAGGGTGGAGTCTAGCTTTATTAGATAGACCTCTTTTTGATGAAGAAATATATGCATGGCAATATGGGCCAATTGAAAAAGAAGTGTATTATGCTTTTAAACCTTGTGGAAAAGATCTAATTGAAGAGCCTACTGAAAATGTGGATACAAACAATTTTAATAGTGAAGATATTGATTTAATAATGGATGTATATAATCACTATAAGGATTATAGTGCCATAGGTTTAATGAAATTATCGCATGATGAAAATGGGCCATGGCATTCATACTATGATGAAGAAAAGAATAACGTAGTTATTATTCCTAAAGAAGAGATTAAAAAATATTTTAAAGAACTTGAGCCTATTAAACGTTTTTCAGAATTTGTCATTCCAGAAGAAATAATTAATGAAAGAAGTGCAATATAGTAAATGAATAAATGGGAGATTTGGAATGCATATGTCTCTTATGAAGAAGACGACAATATTCGTAAAGAAAGACCGGTTTTAATATATAACTACATCAGTGATGACAATATAATTGCAGTTAAATTAACATCTCATGATGCTAGGAATGAAAGAGAATGCGAAATAAGAAGATGGAAAGAAGCAGGCTTAGATAAAGAAACTGTAATTCGCACAGATAAGATATTAAGATTAAGAAAAAGCAATTTTATTAGCAAAAGAGGCAAACTGCAAACTGTAGATATTTTTAGGTTTCAAAAAGCTTTCACAAAATACTAGGAAACATTTTCCTTTTTCATTTAAGGTAATAACACTTTAGAAAATGGTCATAATTCGTTTAACTGTCAACATAGAAATAAAATATATCGCAGAATTAATTATATAGTTATTGAAAAACAAAACAACGTAATAACGCATCATGAAAAGAATTATTAACGACATTATCAAAGATTTAATCTTTCATCAATTCGAAGAAGAATGGTTTGAATTTAAAACTAATTGGTTTAAACCACATGAATTGGGAGAATATATATCAGCTATGTCTAATGTAGCTGCTCTTTTAGGTAGAGATTATTCTTATTTTGTTTGGGGCATTGATGATAAAAGTCATAAAGTTGTAGGAACAAAATTTAATTATTATATTGATGTTAATAATGAGCCTTTGATACATTATTTATCTAGACAATTAAGTCAAGATATTGGTTTTAAATTTGATGAAGTAGAATATGATAATAAGAGATTAGTTATTTTAAGCATTCCTGCAACATCTAAGGTACCTTTATCATTTGATGGTATTAGATATATTAGAATTGGTTCTAGTAAAGAAAGATTAGATAAATATCCGGAACACGAATCTCAATTATTTTATATATTAAGACACGGTTATCCTACTATTGTTAATACTGAATCAAGATATCAAGATTTAACTTTTGATAAATTATTTGTTTATTATGAATCAAAAGGAATTAAATTAAATAGAAGAACTTTTAAAAATAATTTAGATCTATTAACAAGCGATGGAAAATACAATATACTAGCTCAACTATTATCAGATGATAGTAGAATTCCTATTAGGTTTTCTTTATTTGCTGGAACAAGCAAAGCTTCAAAAATGTATTCTGTTAGAGAGATGGGCAATACTTGTTTATTATATTCTTTAGACGATGTATTAAGATACGGGAATATTTTAAATATTCCTCAAGCTGATGAGAGAAATAGGGTGGTTGAAAGAAAAGAAGTAATGCTTTTTAATGAAGAAGCATACAATGAGGCTGTTATTAATGCCTTTGTACATAACAGATGGATTGATGGTAATGCTCCAATGTTTACAGGGTTTTATGATAGGATTGAAATATTATCTAGAGGTTCCCTTCCTCCAGGACAAACTCTGGAAGGCTTTTATGCAGGAGAATCTATTCCTGTAAATGAATCTTTATCTAAGATTTTTATCCAACTACACATAACAGAATTTACAGGAAGAGGAATACCTAAGATAACAGAAGTATACGGAAAAGATAACATCAGAATTCAGGAGAATAATATAATTGTTTCTATACCGTATGAGCGATTGGGAAGTGATGTGTTTGGCGATGCAACTGGTGCATTAAGTGATAAAAATGTACAAGTTGATGCACCAGTTGATGCACCAGTTGAAATATATACGAAAATATTAAAATACTGTGAAAAACCAAAAAGTATCTTAGATATAGGTGAATATTTGGGGTATAAAGACAAAAGAACAATAAGAAAATATATAAATCCTTTATTAGATCAAGGCGTATTAGCTATGACCGTTCCTGATAAACCTAATAGTAAGAATCAAAAATATATTACAATTAAATAGGCAAAGCAAATGAAAAAAGATTATGTTATTGATTGTAAAGATGTTTCTATAAGATATATTACCGGTGATTTTAAAGACATCGGTTTTAAAGAATATATTACTAGAAGATTAAAAGGAAATTATAAAGTAAATGAATTCTGGGCTGATAAAGACATATCTTTTAAACTTGAAAAAGGAGATATGCTTGGAATAATTGGTTCTAATGGTGCAGGTAAATCAACTTTACTAAAAGCTGTATCAGGAATAATGATTCCTACTAAAGGATCTTTAAAAGTTAAAGGAAATATTGCTGCACTACTTGAATTAACTGCTGGTTTTGATGGAGATTTAACAGTTAAAGAAAACACATATCTTCGTGGTGCTATGCTTGGTTATACTAGAGATTTTATGAATGATAAGTATAAAGAAATAATAGAATTTGCAGAACTTGAAAAATTCCAAGATAGACCATTTAAGCAACTATCTTCTGGTATGAAATCTAGGTTAGCTTTTAGCATAGCTTGTTTAGTAAATCCAGATATCTTGATACTTGATGAAGTATTAGCTGTAGGAGATGGAGCTTTTAGAAAAAAATCTGGAGATAAGATGAGAGAAATATTAAGTAGTGGAGTTACAGGAATATTGGTATCTCATTCTGTTGCTCAAATCAGAGAATTATGTAATAAAGTGCTATGGTTAGATCATGGTAATCAAATATACTTTGGTGATGAAGTTGAATTATATTGCGATGCTTATGAAGAGTTCTTACAAACTAAAAAACTTCCAAAGAATAGGGAAGATGTTGAAAAGCTTTCTGAAGATTACCAAAATAGACTAGCTAAAGAAAAAGAAGAAAAAGATAAAAAAGAAGTTGCTAAATTGGAAAAGGCAATGGAAAAAGGAACTGATAATGCAATTGAAGCTGCATTAAGAATAATAAAAAAGAATAAACCTGAATTATTAAAATAAATTATTAATAAAACTAGTGTTTTTAATCACTAATAATACATATGTTAAAATATCTATATAGCTTTTGCTATGAGTTTTTATGTCGATTAAACAAGAATTACTTAGTATTTTAATATTAGTTATTATACCTATGCTATTAGGACATTCTTTATGCACTCTTTGTAAAAAAGAGAATAATATTGTGCATTATTTTGTTTATGGAACAATAACATTATTAGCTTTTTTACAGTTTATTAGTGTTCCATTAATAATACTTCAAAAGCCATTTCATATTGTATATAGCTTAACAATAGCCTTTTGTATTGTGTTTAGTATTGTTGGTATTGTGTTAAGAATAATGAATATGATAAAAACAAAATCTAGTGATACTGTAAATATTAATGTTGTTAATATCATATGCGTAATTATTACTGTTGTTATTTCTGTTTATTTCTTAAATCAAGTTTATACTCATCAGCATTTTGATGCGGATGATAGTAGATTTGTAGTAAATGCTGTTGATATGATTGAAATGGATAGTTTGTTTTGGAGTAATCCTGCTACAGGTTATAGCAGAGAAGGTTATACAATGTACGATCTAAATAAAGACAGCGTTGCTCCTTGGGCTGTTTATATAGCTTTCCTAGCGAAATTTACAGGAATTAGAGTTGTAAGTATGGCTCATACAATTATGCCTTTAGGACTATATGTATTCGCCTTAGGAACTTGGTTTATATTTGCAGGTAAAGTTATAGAGAAAGATACAATACTTCAATGTATGTTTACTATATTAATGATTCTGTTTGCGGTATATACAAGCCATGATACAACTCATGCCATTTACCCAACATTAACTAAATTTATGTTAAGAATATGGCAAGGTAAAGCTGTATTAGCAGCTACAGGAATACCATTGTTGTTTATATCTATGTTTGACTATTATAGAAAACCAACAGCACAAAACATGATCATGATCTTAGTATGTAATCTTGGCACATGTTTTATGTCTGCTAATGGTATTGTTATAGATTTAGCTATAATAGGAGCATTTTCATTTATATATGCAATATTAAATAAAAAGATAATGACTTTTGTAAAAATATTGTTATTACTAATTCCTAATGTTCTTTATTTTGCTTTATATATGTTATATGGAAAAGGTGGTATTTAATAATGAAAGAAGTTATGAATGCTATTATTGAATTATTAAAAAACTACTATCTTGGAATAGAAGTATATGTTTATATTGCTTTGGCTTGTTTAGTATATTTATTAGTATTTGAAAAAGAAGTTAGAAAAATATTTATAATTCCATTAATACTAATTGCTATTGTTATATTAAATCCAATTCTGTATAAGTATATTTTTTCTAAAACATATATGTACTGGAGATTCTTTTGGATATTTTCTTTACACATTGTAATAGGTACAGCTTTAATATGTTTATTAAAAAGAGTTAAGTTTGATTTATTAAAGATAGTGTTATTTATAATACCTTGTTTCTTAATAATTAATTATGGAAATAATGCATTTGAAACTGAAGAATTCAGTAAAACAACATCCATAGAAAAACTACCTTATGGGGTTGTTCAAATATGTGAAAAAATGCTAGAGATCGAAGAAGAACCATTAGTAATAAGTGATAAAGAAATATCTTCATATATTAGACAGTATTCTGGAAAGATTAAACAGTTATGGGGAAGAAATGCTGATGGTTATATATCTAGTATTGGTAAGATGACTAATGAATATTTTAAGATGTTTCATGAATCTGGAGACTATTTAACGGTATTAACTTATGCTGCAGAAGAAGGTTATACTTTTATAATTACAGAAGATGATAAAGAAATAGAAAAATCAATTTTATATGTAACAGGTTATGAAGAAATATATGATATAGGTGAATATCACTTATATCACTATACTGGAAAACATATTGTTGAAGAAGAAGGAGAACAAGGATGAAAGGTATTATTTTAGCTGGTGGAGCAGGCACAAGACTTTATCCACTCACAATGGTTACATCTAAACAGTTATTACCTGTTTATGATAAACCAATGATTTATTATCCATTATCAACTTTAATGCTTGCGGGTATTAAAGATATTTTGATTATTTCTACACCAACTGATACTCCTAGATTTGAAGAATTACTAGGCGATGGCAGTCAATTTGGTGTTAAGTTATCATATTGTGTACAACCTTCTCCAGATGGTTTAGCTCAGGCATTTATACTTGGTGAAAAGTTTATTGGTAAAGATGCTTGCGCAATGGTGCTTGGAGATAATATATTCTTTGGTGATGGTTTTTCCCATATGCTTAAAAAAGCTAAAGATAATGCTGAAAAGAATAATAGAGCTACTATCTTTGGATATCATGTTAATGATCCAGAAAGATTTGGTATTGTTGAATTTGATAAAAAGGGAAGAGTTATTTCTGTTGAAGAAAAACCTAAACATCCTAAATCAGATTATTGTATAACTGGTTTATATTTCTATCCTGCTGGTGTTTCAAAGATGGCTAACAATGTAAAACCTAGCGCTAGAGGAGAACTTGAAATAACCACATTAAATGATATGTATCTAAAAAAGAAAAAACTTGATGTAGAACTACTTGGTAGAGGTTATGCATGGTTAGATACTGGCACAATGGATTCTTTAATCGAAGCTGCAAACTTTGTACAGATCATGTCAAAAAGACAAAATTATGTTATATCTGCACCAGAAGAGATTGGATTTAAATATAAATGGATTAATAAAAAGGAATTATTGGAAAGTGCTAAACGTTATGGTAAATCTCAATATGGTGAGCATTTAAAAGCTGTAGCTGAAGGAAGAGAATAATATTGAAAGAAATAATCGTTTTTTCTCCTGGAGATTCTAGTAAATTAAATACTTGGAGTAATGTTCCATTCTTTTTAACAAGTTCTCTAGAGGAAAAAGGTATTAAAGTAGATAGAGTTAATTTAAATGATCATTATATTAATAGTCTATTTGATAGATTTCTTTATATTTGTACTAGATTATTAAGAATAGTATTTAAATTATTCTATAGAAGTGATATTAGCTATAAGTATGAATATATTAGATATCATGACAATCAAATAACTAAAGCCATAGATAGTTATAAAAATAAATATCCTAATGCTGATGGACAATTAATAATTCATTTATCTTATTGCCCAAACTCAACTATTCCTACTATTATGTTTGGAGATTGGACTGTAGATTATAAAATAAGAAGTCAAAGAAATAGAGATCCATACATTATTGAAAAAGATATGATTAAAAGACAATATGAAGCATTAAGTAGAGCTGATGCAGTTGTATCTTTATATCCTAATAGTTGTGAAATGATAAAAGAAAGTATTCATAAAGATAATGTATATTATTTAGGACATGTGATTAATAGTTTATATCCATATAAAGAAGATATAGATAGGAAATATAATTCTAATAGAGTTTTATTTATAGGAAGAAAGAAAACATATTTAAATGGATTAATTAGATTAATTGAAGTAATCAATTACTATAATCAGTTTAATAATCCATTGTATATTGATGTAATAGGTATGAATAAAGAGGATATCGATAAAGATATAGATTTAAAATATTGTCAGTTTCATGGTTTTATTGATAAAGACAATGAAATTCAAAAAGAAAAATATTATGAATTAATTAGAAATAGTAAAATTATGGTTAATATTAATCCTAATTGGAATGGACCTTCTTCATTATGTGAAGGATTATTTCATGGAACTCCTATACTAATTAGTAATAATATTGAAGTTAAATCTATGTTTAATGATGATATATGTTTCTTTGTTGAAAAGAAAGATACTAAAGAAGAGATTGCTGATAAGTTAAAAGTAATAATGGATTTAGATTATAATGCATATTCTAATATGTCTAGAAAATGTCATGAATTCGCAAGAGAATATACATGGGATAAATATGTTGATAGATTATTAGAACTTTTTGATAAGATAGAAAGAGAAAAATATGAAAAGAATTGATACAGATATTAATGGTGTATACATAATTGAATCAGATTGTTTTGGTGATAATCGTGGTTGGTTTATGGAAACTTATAATGAAGAAAAGTTTCATGAATTAGGTATTGAAAATATATTTGTTCAAGACAATCTTTCTTATAGTACACAAAAGAATACTTTTAGAGGTTTACATTATCAAAAAGAACCTTATTCTCAAGCTAAACTAGTTAGATGTATTAAAGGTAAGATATTAGATGTAGTAGTTGATATAAGAAAAGGATCACCTACATATGGTAAATATGTGACATGTGAACTATCAGAAGAAAATAAAAGGATGTTTTTTATACCTAGGGGTATGGCACATGGTTTTTTAACACTTACTGATGAGGTATTATTCCAATACAAATGTGATAACTTCTATAACAAAGAATCTGAGGGTGGAATTAGATATGATGATTCTACAGTTAATATTGATTGGAAGGGATTATTAAATGGAATAGAACCTATATTATCTGAAAAAGATAAGGTTCTACCTAATATAGAAGATTGTAATGCGAATTTTGAATTTAAGAGATAGAGATATCTCTTTTTATTTGATAGAATTAAGATGTCTTATAAAGAGGAGTTTTTATTATGAAAATATTAGTTACAGGTGCTGCTGGATTTATAGGAACAAACTTTGTTTACTATGAATTAGAAAATTATGATGATGAAATAGTTGCCTTAGACTTATTAACTTATGCAGGTAATTTGAAGAATTTAGATGCTTGTAAAGATAATAAGAATTTTAAGTTTGTGAAAATGGATATTAGAGATAGAGATGCTATTAACAAACTATTTGAAGAAGAGAAATTTGATATAGTAGTTAATTTTGCTGCTGAATCTCATGTAGATAGATCAATTGAAGATCCTGAAGTTTTCTTAAAAACTAATATATTAGGAACTCAAGTATTAATGGATGCGTCATTAAAGTATGGCGTTAAAAGATATCATCAAGTATCTACTGATGAAGTATATGGCGATTTACCATTAGATAGACCAGATTTATTCTTTACAGAGCAAACACCTTTACATACAAGTTCTCCATATTCTGCATCAAAAGCAGCTGCAGATTTACTTGTAATGGCATATCATAGAACATTTAATTTAAATATGACAATCACCAGATGTTCAAATAATTATGGACCATATCAATTCCCAGAAAAACTAATTCCATTAATGATAAATAATGCTAGACATGATAAGAGTTTACCTGTATATGGTGAAGGTTTAAATGTTAGAGATTGGTTACATGTATATGATCATTGTGCTGGTATTGATTTAGTTATGAGAAATGGTAAGAATGGTGAAGTTTATAATATTGGCGGTCATAATGAAAGACAAAATATTGAAGTAGTAAAAACAATCTTAAAAGAATTAGATAAACCTGAATCATTAATCACTTATGTTACTGATAGAAAAGGTCATGATTTAAGATACGCAATAGATCCTACAAAGATAGAAACTGAGTTAGGTTGGAAACCTAAGTATAATTTTGAAAGTGGTATTAAAGAAACTATCAAATGGTATATGGATAATCAAGCTTGGATGGATGATGTTACTAGTGGTGATTATTTAAAATATTATGAATTAATGTATGGGGATAGATAATGAAAGAAAAAGTTGCAGTATTAATACCTTGTTATAATGAGGAACTTACAGTTGAAAAAGTTGTAAGTGATTTTAAAAAAGAATTACCTAAAGCTGATGTTTATGTTTATGATAATAATTCTAAAGATAACACTGCAAAATTAGCTAAAAAAGCAGGAGCTATTGTTGTGCCAGAATATAAACAAGGAAAAGGTAATGTTGTTAGATCAATGTTTAGTGATATTGATGCTGACTATTATGTTTTAGTTGATGGTGATGATACTTATCCTGCTGATGAAGTACATCAATTATTAGATAAAGCTAAACAAGGTTATGACATGGTAATAGGTGATAGATTATCTTCAACATATTACACAGAGAATAAAAGACCATTTCATAACTTTGGTAATGATTTAGTAAGATTATTAATAAACAAAATATTCAAAAGTGATATTAAAGACATTATGACAGGATATAGAGTCTTTTCTAAGAAGTTTGTTAAGACTACAGCTATGATGTCACCTGGTTTTCAAATTGAAACAGAAATGACTATAACAGCCTTAGAATACAGATATAATATTGCTTCTATTCCAATTACATATAGAGATAGACCAGAAGGTTCTTCTTCTAAGTTAAATACTGTTTCTGATGGAATTAGAGTATTAATCACATTATTTGATATGGCTAAAGATTATAGACCTCTTTGGTCTTTAACAATGGTATCTTTAGTAGTATTACTATTAGCTATTATTCTTATTAAATTTAATACTATAGCTTCTAGTGTTTTATTCTTAATTGCTTTTATATTAGTTGCATTAGGTCTAATACTAGATCATCAAACTAATATTGATAAAAAGAATCATGAACTTATTGTTAAGAAATGGGTAGAAGAAAATAGAAAATAAGAGGTAAAAATGAAAGTTTTAGTAACAGGAGCTAATGGCCAATTAGGACACGATGTTGTAAATGAATTAAGAAAAAGAAATCATGAGGCTGTAGGCACAGATATTACAGGTAATGTTGATTATCTTTTAGATATAACTGATCCTAGGATTATTGTTGCAGTTAGAAAGATTAATCCTGATGCTATTATTCATTGTGCCGCATGGACTGCAGTAGATGCAGCAGAGGATTTAGAAAATAGAGAAAAAGTTTATGCAATAAATGTTACTGGAACTAAAAACTTAGTTGAAGCTGCAAAACAATTAAATTGTAAATTCTTATATTTAAGTACTGATTATGTATTTGATGGACAAGGTGATATACCTTGGAAACCAGATGATAAATCATATGCACCTTTAAATTATTATGGTCAAACTAAATTAGAAGGTGAATTAGAAGTGTGTTCATTAGAGAAATTCTTTACAGTTAGAATTGCTTGGGTATTTGGTTTAAATGGAAATAATTTTATTAAAACTATGGCTAAAGTAGGTTTGGTTCATGATGAAGTTAGAGTTGTAAATGATCAAATTGGAACACCTACATATACATATGATTTAGCTAGACTATTAGTAGATATGATAGAAACAGATAAATATGGCTACTATCATGCTACTAATGAAGGTGGATATATATCTTGGTATGATTTCTGTGTTGAAATATATAAACAATTAGATTTAGATACTATAGTTATACCAGTTACTACTGAACAATATGGTTTAAGTAAAGCCAAAAGACCTTTTAATTCTAGATTAGATAAATCTAAATTAGATGATAATGGTTTTGAAAGATTACCAGATTGGAAAGATGCATTAAGTAGATACTTAATAGAAAGTGGTTTAAAGAAATAATGTTTGAAAAGTTACATACAAAGGATAATTCTATTATTGCGTTTTCTATCGCAAATATTCTTTTGTATGAAATTATATTTTTAGCTACATTAATGCTTGGTTATGTTGATTATTTCTTTTATTATTCAAATGGTTATTTAGTTTTCTTTGTATTGTATCTTGCATTATTTTTAGTATTTGGAAAAATGTTTGATGCATTTGATTTAGGCAATACTACAACTACAGATGTGTTTTTATCATATTCATTAGATTTGTTTATATCTAATTTCTTTATGTATTTAATATTGTGTTTAATAACTCTTAGGTTATTACCTTTATTACCATTTGTATTAATGTTTATTATTGATTTAGTTGTATCTGCATTAGTTCTTTATTTAGAAAATAGATATATTAGAGCTAATTTTCCACCAGTTAAGGTTGTAGCTATATATGGTGAGGAACATTATGGTTTAATTGGTAAATTAAATAATATTAGAGATTTATCAATGAGTGTTATTAAATCAATTGATTTAAAGGATTTAGATTATAGTAAATTAGATAAATTACTTGAAGGTGCGGATGGAATAGTTACATTAGATGTGCATCATGAAAATAAAAAGATATTATTTAAGGCATGTTATGATAAACAACTATTAGTATATGATGTACCAAGTATTACAGATATGTTACTAGCTAGTAGTGATATCTTACATATTGTTGATACACCAATATTAAAGATTAATAAACATGGTCCTTCAGAAATGGAAAAGTTTGTGAAGAGATTTATTGATATAGTTGGTTCTTTAGTCTTAATTGTTTTAACAAGTCCATTAATGTTAATAAGTGCAATATTAGTTAAAGCTTATGATAAGGGTGATGTTTTATATAAGCAAACTAGATTAACTAAAGATTCTAAAGAGTTTAAGATGGTTAAGTTTAGATCTATGATTATGAATGCTGAAGATAAAACTGGTGTTGTTTTAGCTAAAGAGAATGATGATCGTATTACTCCTGTAGGTAAATTCTTAAGAAAAACAAGATTTGATGAACTACCACAGCTAGTTAATATCTTAAAAGGTGAGATGTCTTTTGTGGGCCCTAGACCTGAAAGACCTGAAATATATGATGAAATATGTAAAGAAATGCCAGAATTTAGATATAGATTAGTAGTTAAGGCTGGTTTAACTGGATATGCTCAAATATATGGAAAGTATAATACTAGTTTAAGGGATAAGTTATTATTGGATTTATACTATATTGAAAACTACAGTTTGATAGATGATATCAAGTTGTTATTGTTAACACTAAAGGTAGTGTTTAAAAAGGAATCTACAGAGGGAATTAAGTAAAAATCACGTTTATGTGAATTTATGTGATTAATTGAATAAAAATAATTAATAAACTATAATTAAAAGGGATTTATATCTCTATTTGTTTATTATGGAAAAAAAGGAAATAACTTTAACTCCAAAAAAGAAAAAGCTTAATCTTGGAGTTATCACAAAACTATTTGAAGACAAAAAGAAAAGATATTTATACTTGGCTTTATGTATATTGCCTTTTTTAATTGCGATTGGTATTTTTGGTTTTATTACATATAAAGAAGCTAAAACATTATTAAGCATGGCTAAAAGTGATGTAGCAGGCGAAGCTAAAGATGAAAATTTGATAGAATCTATGGGTTATCAATTAAGAGATAATGCTACAGATTTACAAAAAGAGTATTTTGCTGAATTAAAGGCTGCAGTTGCTTCTGATAGTGTTACTGAGGCTGAGTTAGCTGGTTTAGTTTGTAAAAACTATGTAGCTGATTTTTATACATGGACTAATAAAGCTGGTCAATATGATGTAGGTGGTATGTATTATGTTTATTCTGGTAGAAATGAAACAATGAAGTATAAACCACTTATATATATTAAAGCTCGTGATGGTTTTTATAAGTATATTAATCAATATATAAATGAATATGGTTCAGAAAATTTAATAGAAGTTGAAAATGTTGAAGTGGTTTCTAGTAAGAAACTAGATCAACAATATGATATGCATGAGGCAACTCAATATGTTCAAGGTGCTGATGGTGTTTGGGCGTGGGAATATGATGATTTAAAACATGATGCATATGAAGTAACATGCACATGGACTTATAAAGAGGGCTCTTCTTTAGATACTAGTAAATATGCAAATAAGATTAATTTATTGGTTGTTGAAAGACAAGGAAGATTTGAAATTGTTGAAGCTAGTGAAAAAGCTATAGATTATGATTTGTTATATAGTGAAACAGATGAAGAAGAAAAAGTAGATGGCGAAGATTCAAAGAGTGATGAAAATGGACAAACTGAAGCAAGCGATACAAACGGTTAAGGAAAAGTTAAATTCTAAACAAGGGAAAGGATTTACTGTTTCTAAACAAACACTAATAAGCATTTTATCTATTAGTGGAATAATATTAGCTCATATAGCTATTCTTTTTGCTATATATGCTTCTTGGAGATATTATTCAATTTATCCATCATTATTTGGTAGTGCTGTTGCTATAGTGTTATGTTTAATGCTTATAGTGGATATTATTTTCTTTGTAGGATTTAATCATAAGGATCTATTCTTAAAGATAGTTTCACTTGTAATGGTAGCTTTCTTATTAATAGGTGGTACTATTGGTTCTTATTATATTAGTAAGATTAATTCTGCTGTTGATAAAGTATTAGATGGTAAAATTGCAGAATATGAAACATTTAATGGTACATTTGTTTGTTATAAACCTAATAATTTTTCTTCGTTATCAGATTTAGCTGGAAAGAAAGTGGGTTTATTAACTGAAAGTAGTGAAGGTATTACTTCAATTGCTACTAAGATATTAAATAAGGAAAAGATTGATTATGCAGCTGTTGACTACACTACTACAACAGCTTTAATGCAGGGTTTATTAGATGGTGAAGTTGATGCTATCGCAATAAATTCTAGTTATAGAAGTTTCTATGAAAATGATGAAAATTCATCATTTAGAAAGTATTTAGAAGATTTAGTTGACTTTAATCAATTCTCAGAAGAATTAAAAGTAAATGCTAATAGAAGTACTAAGAATCTAGCTACTGATCCGTTTAATGTATTATTAATTGGTTATTCTAGAACTGATATTGGTTCACCAATAGGTTTAGCAGATTCTATTATTGTTACAACTATAAATCCACAAACTTATACAGTTTCAATGATGTCTATTGCCAGAGACTCATTTGTTCCAATTCCTTGTTATGGAAATGAAAGAGATAAGATTAACTCTGGCAGATCTACTTCTAGAGCTTGTTTTGTTGAAACAGTAGAAGATTTTATTGGAATGGAAATTGACTATTGGATGGAACTTGACTATTTAGGTTTAGTTGCCATTGTTAATGAGATTGGTGGTATTTATATTAATAACCCAGTTGCATTTGAACTTGATGGTATTTATGTTCCTGCTGGAGAAAAAGTATTTGCTGATGGACAAATGGCATTACAATTCTCTAGAGAAAGACATCATATGCCTAATGGTGACTTTGATAGACAACAACACCAAAAGGAAGTTATTATTGCGATTGCGAAAAAGTTTATTGAATCAGGTAGTGTTTCTTTAGCTTTAAGAGCAATGGAAGTTGCTTCTGGTGATGGTGATGAAGAATCAAGATTCTTGTGGACTAATTTCACACTTAACCAATTAACAAGTGTGTTTAACTTATTATTAAATACTAGAAACTATACTAGTTTAGAAACATTTGATTTAGTAGATTTCCAAACACTAAGAATGACTGGTTCTGGTGGTTTATTGTATTATAGCTATTCAATGAGATTACCATTATGGGTATATCTAATTTACCAACAATCTTATGATGAATCTATTGAACATATAAATGAAATATTAGGTAATTATAAAAAGATTAATCAAGATAAGAATTTTGAATTCTCTAATAAGAATCCATATTCTAGACCTGCATTCTATTCTTTAGATTACTCTAATGACTTTATGTTTACTCCTGATCCAATGCCTGCATACTGGCCAACTTTAGAAGGTCTAAGTGTGTCTGAAGCTTTATCATGGGCATCATCAGTTGGAGTTAACTTAAGTGTTGGATATATAGAGGCAACAGATCCTTCTTATGATCCAAGTTTAGAAGGAATTGTTGTGTCACAAAGTGTAAGATATGGTGCATTAGTATCTGAATACAGATCTGGTTCAATCACTGCTATGGGCTCAAGCGAAGTTGATGAAAGCTTACTAGTGCCTGATATGAGTGGTTGGAAAGTAAGTAAAGCTAGAGATTGGGCTAGTCAAAATGGTGTTCAATGGGCTGGAAGCAACCCAAGTGATGGTAGAGTAACTTCACAAAGCTGTGATCCAGGTTCAATGATAAGTGGCTGTCCAGTATTATCTATTACCGCTAAAGAAGAAGCTGAAACTGTAACTATTAAAGGTAAAGCTAGTCCATCAGAAGGTGGATATGTAAACGGTAGTGGTGATTATGAAATTGGTGAAGAAGTAACCTTAAAAGCTGTTGCGAATAGTGGTTATAAGTTTGCAGGATGGAAAGATGATGCTACTGCAAAAGCTACTCGTACTGTTAAAGCAAATAAAGATGCAGAATTTGTAGCTCTATTTGAAAAGAGTGGTGACGAACATAAACACGAATGGGGTGAATGGGAAGTTACTGAAAAAGCTACTTGCGATAAAGAAGGCAAGAAAGTTAAAAAGTGTCAGACTTGTGATGAAGAAGAATCAGAAGTTATTCCTAAGTTGACTGAAGGATGTGGATCTTCTCAAGTAGATTGTTGGGATGGCTCAACTGCAGAATCTGAAGCAGCATGTCCATCATATGTAACATGTTGGGATGGTTCAAAAGCTTATGATGAATCTGGTTGTCCTGCACAAGATACTCCTGATCCACCAGACGATGGTGGAGGCTCTGATGATGGTGGATCTGGCGAAGGTGGACAAGGCGGTTAATATTTACCGGGAAATAATTAACTAAGATATTAGGCTATGATGATGAATTATAGCCTTTATTTTAATAATTAATATGAAAATATGCGATACACCAATAAACGTTGAATAGTGTATATGTAAATTAGTTAATAAAATAGGGATTTTTTGATTATTTTAATTAAAAAAGTCTTGAAAACTATTAAAGATAATCATATAATATACGAGCGCTCGCAAAGATTTGGGAGATTGCTGGCACACTGATACCTGTGTGATAGTGTGATAACCAGGGAACTCACAAGGAGCGAGTTATCCGTAAGGATTAATGGAATATAGGAGGAAAATTCTATGGCAAAAAACAACGTAAGAATTAAATTAAAAGCTTACGAACACAGATCGTTGGATGCTGCTACTGAGAAAATCGTTAAAGCTGCTGAAGATGGTGGTGTTAAAAAGGTCATTGGACCTATTCCGCTTCCTACTGAGAAGCAAATCATAACTGTTTTAAGATCTGTACACGTTAATAAGGATTCTAGAGAACAGTTTGAAATTAGAACGCATAAGCGTTTAATCGAAATCATTGGACCTAGTGCCAAGACTATTGATGCCCTTAGTCGTTTGGAACTACCTAGTGGAGTCGATATTGAAATCAAATTATAAAGAAAGGGTTACATCATGAAAGGAATACTTGGAAGAAAGCTTGGTATGACTCAAGTGTTTACCGCTGAAGGTGATCTTATTCCAGTAACTGTAATTGAAGTTGAACCAAATGTTGTACTACAAAAGAAAAATGTAGAAACAGATGGTTATGAAGCTTACCAATTAGGTTATGAAGATAAGAAAGAACACAGAACTACTAAGCCACAATTAGGCCACGCTAAAAAAGCTGGTGTAGGTCCTAAAAAGTTCGTAAAGGAAGTTAAGTCTGATGAAATGAACTATGAAGTAGGACAAGAAGTAAAAGTTGATATCTTTTCCGCTGGTGATATGGTAGACGTTACTGGTATCTCTAAGGGTAAAGGATATACAGGAACAATTAAGCGTTATCACGCACACATGTTACTAGAAACACATGGTGCTGGTCCTGTGCACAGACACGTTGGATCTCTAGCTACAACTGGTAGAAACAACGGTCGTATTGAGAAGAACACTCATATGCCAGGTCAAGATGGTGGTTTCAAAACTACTAATCAAAACTTAGAAGTAATCAAAGTTGACGCTGAAAAGAATTATATGCTTGTCAAGGGCAACGTACCTGGTCCTAAAAAAGGATTAGTTATGGTTAAGACAACAACTAAGAAAGTAAAACATGTAGAACCTAAAGTTCTATTAAGTAAGGAGGCTGAATAATTATGAAGTTAGATGTATTAGATTTAACTGGTAAGAAGGTCGGCGATGTTGAAGTAAATGATTCAGTTTTCAATTGTGAAGTAAACAATCAAGCAATCTTTGACGCCTTACTAAGACAACAAAGTTCTTTAAGACAAGGAACTCATGACACTAAGACTCGTGCTGAAGTATCTGGTGGTGGTAAAAAACCATTTAGACAAAAAGGTACTGGTCGAGCAAGACAAGGAAGTATCCGTGCTGTACAACACAGAGGTGGTGGTATCGCATTTGGTCCTACTCCTAGAAGTCACACCTTCAAGTTAAACAGAAAAGTTAGAAGATTAGCTTTAAGATCTGGTTTAACTCTAAAGGCTAATGAAAAGAACTTAATTTGTTTAGATTCAATTGAAATGAAACAAATTAAAACTAAGGACTTCACTAAAGTATTAAAGGACTTAGGAATTGAAAGAAAAGCATTATTCGTAGTAGATGTTGAAGAAGAGTTCAATAACGCATATATGAGTTTAAGAAATCTAGGCAACATTGAAATGGTTACTGTAGAAGGCTTAAATATCTATGACTTACAAAACGCAAATAAATTAGTCATGACAAAAGCTGCAGCAGTTAAAACAGGGGAGGTATTAGCTAATGAGTAATTCTAGAGATGTTATTGTTAGACCTCTTGTAACAGAAAAAACTATTAGATCAAATGAAGCTGACAACACTGTAGTGTTTGAAGTAGCAAAAGGAACTAATAAGATTCAAATTAAACAGGCTATTGAGGAAATATTCAATGTAAAGGTTGACTCAGTAAATATAGTGAACCAAAAGCCTAAAGCTAAACGTATGGGAAGATACGTTGGTAAAACAAAAAACCTTAAGAAAGCTTATGTAAAGCTTAAAGAAGGTTTCAAGATTGATGTATTATCTGATAAATAATCAATCTAACTATCGGAAGAAATATGCTATTTCCGGATAATTGCATAAGGAGGAAGAAAGAAAATGGCTATTAAAAAGTATAAGCCTACTACTCCTGGAAGACGTGGAATGACTAGTCTTACATTTGAAGAAATCACTAAGAGTTCTCCAGAAAAATCTCTTACAGTGACAATTAAAAAGACTGGTGGACGTAATAATACAGGAAGAATTACTACAAGACATCATGGCGGAGGTCATAAACAACTTTACCGTGTAATTGACTTTAAAAGAAATAAGGATAATATTCCCGCAACTGTAAAAGGTATTGAATATGATCCTAATAGAAATGCTAATATCGCATTACTTGTATATGCTGATGGTGAAAAAAGATACATCATCGCTCCAAAAGATTTAAACGTTGGGATGTCTGTAGTATCTGGAGAAAAAACAGATATTAAAGTAGGTAATGCTTGTGAACTAAGAAATATGCCTGAAGGTACTGTAGTTCACAACATCGAATTAAAACCTGGTAAAGGTGGACAGTTAGCTAGAGCTGCTGGAGCTAGTGCTCAAATTCTAGCTGTTGAAGATAAGTATGTAACAATCAGACTTGCTTCAACTGAAATGAGAAAAGTATTAGGTAATTGCCGTGCCACAATTGGTGTAGTTGGTAATGAAGATTACTCACTAATCAACTGGGGTAAGGCTGGTAGAAATCGTTGGAAAGGAATTAGACCTACTGTTAGAGGTTCGGTTATGAACCCTGTAGATCACCCTCATGGTGGTGGTGAAGGTAGAACTCCAATCGGACGTAAGTCACCTATGACACCTTGGGGCAAGAAAGCTATGGGTGTTAAAACTAGAAAACACAAGAAAGCTTCTAACGATTTAATCGTTAGAAGAAGAAACGCTAAGTAGAAAGGGGAGAAAAGATGTCTAGAAGTTTGAAAAAAGGACCATTTGTAGATGAACACTTAATGAAAAAAGTTGAAGCATTAAATGCAAGTGGTAAAAAAGAAGTTATCAAAACTTGGTCAAGAAGATCAACTATCTTCCCTGCATTTGTAGAACATACATTCGCTGTGCATAACGGTAAAGAACATGTACCTGTATATGTAACAGAAGATATGGTTGGTCACAAACTTGGCGAGTTTGTTTCAACAAGAAAATTTGGTGGTCATGGCGCTAATGCTGATGACAAGAAGGCATAGGAGGGATTATGGCAAGAAAGAAAACTGAAGAAATCGTTAAGCCTGAACCTCGTGATGTCAAGGCTAGCGCAAAAACAGTAAGAGTTACTACTAGAAAAGCAAAACTAGTATTAGATCTTATAAGAGGAAAGGACGTTAAAGAAGCAACTGCAATACTAACATTCATTCCAAATAAAGCTGCAAGAATTACTAAAAAGGTAGTTAAGAGTGCATGTGCTAATGCTACTCATAACTTCCAGATGGACGAAGAAAAATTATATGTGAAAGCTTGCTTTGCAGATGAGGGTATGACAATGAAAAGATTCATGCCTCGTGCAAAAGGATCAGCTTCACCAATTATGAAGAGAACTAGCCACATTACTGTGGTAGTAGCAGAAAGATAAGGAGGAAAAACATGGGTCAAAAAGTTAGTCCAGTTGGTCTAAGAATCGGTGTCATCCGTGATTGGGAATCAAGATGGTACGCTGAAAAAGAATATGGCGATTTACTACTTGAAGATGTCAAGATTCGTGAACTTATATTCAAAGACTGCGCTGATTGTTTAGTATCACGCGTGGAAATTGAAAGAAGTAAAAATCGTGTTAACCTTATCATTCGTACAGCTCGTCCAGGTATGTTTGTAGGTTCTGATGGTTCTAAGATTGAATCATTGAAGAAGCAATTAGTTAAGTTAACTAATAATAAGGATATAAATATTAATATCGTTGAAGTTGGTAATCCTGATCTAGATGCAAGACTTGTTGCCTTAAAGATCGTTAAGATGCTGGAAGAAAGACAATCTTTCCGTACAGCTCAAAAACGTGCTATCCAGCAGACTATGAGAGCTGGTGCAAAAGGTATCAAGACATCTATCGGAGGAAGACTTGGTGGTGCAGATATTGCCAGAAGCGAAGGTTATTCTGAAGGTTCAGTATCACTTCATACTTTACGTTCAGATATTGACTATGCTTGGGAAGAGGCAATGACTGCTTATGGAAAATTAGGTGTTAAAGTTTGGATTTGTAGAGGTGAAGTTTTACCTGGTGAATGGGTAAAGGAACCTGAAAAACCAAAATCAATGGCTAATAGGCCACAGGGTCAAAAAAGACCTAGAAGAGCTCCTAAGGCTGAAGCTAGTACAGAAGTAAAAGCTGAAGAAACTAAGGTTGAAGCTAAGGAAGCAAAGGAGGATGAATAATTATGTTGATGCCAAAAAGAACAAAATATCGTCGTCCACATCGTTTAAGTTATGAAGGTAAGTCAAAAGCAGGTAGAGAAGTTGTATTCGGTGAATATGGCTTAGTAGCTACTGAAGGTGGTTATGTATCTTCTAATCAGATAGAGGCAGCCAGAGTTGCCATGACTAGATACATGAACCGTGGTGGTAAAGTTTGGATTAAAATTTTCCCACAGCTAGCAATTACTAAAAAACCATTAGAAGTACGTATGGGATCAGGTAAGGGCGCCCCAGAAGGTTGGGTAGCAGTTGTTCAAAGAGGAAGAGTTATGTTTGAAATCGGTGGTGTTGATGAAGCTACTGCAAGAGAAGCTCTAAGACTTGGACAAAACAAATTACCTGTTAAAGCAAAGTTTATTAAGAAAGGAGAATAGTTATGAATATTAAAGAAGTTAGAGAAAAATCTAATGAAGATCTAAAGAAATCTTTAGATGATATGAAAGTAGAACTATTTGACTTAAGATTTGCTAGAGCGACAGGCTCAATTGATAATCCAATGCGTATCAGAGAATTAAAAAAATCAATTGCTAGAATTTTGACTGTATTACATGAAAGAGAAAGTGAAGTAAAGGAGGGTTAATAAATGGAAAGAAGTAGACGTAGAACATTAACTGGTGTTGTTACTTCAGATAAGATGGATAAGACAATTGTTGTTGCCATCAATGAAAAGAAGAACCACCCTTTATATCACAAAGGTAGTAAATTTACTAGAAAGTTTAAAGTTCGTGATGAACACAATGAAGCTAAAGTTGGTGACACTGTAGAAATCATGGAAACTAGAACTTTATCAAAGGAAGTTCACTTCCGTTTAGTAAAAGTAGTAGAAAAGGCTGTAATTCTATAGGAGGTAGGTATGATTAGTAATGAAACCAGATTAAGAGTTGCTGATAACACCGGTGCTAAAGAATTACTAGTAATTCGCTGCTTAGGTGGATCAAGAAGAAAGTATGCCAATATTGGTGATGTAGTAGTTTGTTCAGTAAAAGATGCAACACCAGGTGGTACTGCTAAAAAAGGACAGGTAGTTAAAGCTGTCATCGTTAGAACAAAATATGGTTTAAGAAGAGAAAATGGCTCATTCATCAAGTTTGATGACAATGCAGCTGTAATCATCAAGGAAGATAAAACACCACTAGGTACTCGTATCTTTGGACCAGTGGCAAGAGAACTAAGAGATAAAGACTACATGAAGATTGTGTCTTTAGCTTCTGAGGTTTTATAGGAGGTAGTTATGAAAATTAAAAAAGGTGATAAGGTACAAGTTATTGCTGGTGATGACAAGGGTGTCATTGCAGAAGTAGTAGCTGCACTTCCTAGAAGTAATAGAGTTATCGTAGAGGGAGTTAATGTTGTTAAAAAACACGCTAAACCTTCTAATGCATATCCTGATGGTGGAATCATAAATAAAGAAATGCCAATTTCTGTATCTAACGTTAAACTTGCAGAAGGTAAGAAAACTGCAAAAAAGAAAAGTGTAAAGGGGGCTAAGAAATAATGAACCGTTTACAAGAAAAATATGTTAAGGAAATCAGACCTGAACTGATTAAAAAACACAATTATAAATCAACAATGGAATGCCCTAAGATAGCTAAGATTGTTATCAACATGGGAGTTGGTGATGCGGTTGCAGAACCTAAACATCTAGAAGATGCTGTTGCTGATTTAACAAAGCTTTCTGGTCAAAAACCAGTTATCACAAAAGCTAAAAAATCTATCGCTAACTTTAAGTTAAGAGAAGGTATGCCTATTGGCTGCAAAGTTACTTTAAGAGGCGAGAGAATGTATGATTTCTTGGATAAGTTAGTTAATGTTTCTCTACCAAGAGTTAGAGACTTCAGAGGTGTATCATCTACTGCCTTTGATGGAAGAGGAAATTACACTCTAGGTATTAAGGAACAGATTATTTTCCCAGAAATTGAATATGATAAGGTAAGCAAAGTTCGTGGTATGGATATTGTTATTGTTACAACTGCGAAAAATAATGAAGATGCTAAGGAATTATTAACAGAACTTGGCATGCCATTTGCTAGATAGGAAGGAGAACTTATGGCAAAGACATCACAAAAAGTTAGAGCTTCACGTCCTGCTAAGTTCTCTGCTAGAGCTTACACAAGATGTGAAAGATGTGGTAGACCACATTCAGTATTAAGAAAATATAAACTATGCCGTATTTGTTTCAGAGAATTGGCTTATAAGGGTCAGATTCCTGGAGTTAAGAAGGCTAGCTGGTAAAGGAGGGTAATTTAATGGCTATGACAGATCCAATTGCTGATATGCTTACAAGAATCAGAAACGGTTTACACGCTGAACATGATACTGTAGTTATTCCAGCAAGCAAAATGAAAGTTGAAATTGCCCGCATCCTAAAACAAGAAGGCTATATCAATGGCTATAGTGTTGAGGGTAATACAGCTAAAGAAAAAACTATTACAGTTGAATTAAAATATGGACCAGATCATGAAAAAGTTATTACTGGTTTAAAGAGAATTTCTAAACCTGGCTTAAGAGTTTATGCTAAGGGAGGAAGTGTTCCTAGAGTTCTTAATGGACTTGGAATTGCAATTATTTCCACATCAAAAGGTTTAATGACTGATCGCGATGCTAGAAAAGCTAATCTAGGTGGCGAAGTTGTTGCCTATGTGTGGTAAAAGAATAGGAGAAAGAAAATGTCACGTATCGGGAATAAAACGATTACCATTCCTGCTGGATGCGAAGTAAGCGTATCTGACAGTAATGAGGTGATAGTAAAGGGTCCTAAGGGAACTTTATCACGTCAATTTAATCCACTTATTGGTATAAAAGTGGAAAATGCTGAAGTTAACTGTACAAGAGCTAACGAAAATAAGCACACTAAACAGCTTCATGGAACAACTAGAGCTTTAATCCACAATATGATAGTGGGTACTACTGATGGCTTTAGTAAGACTTTAGAAATCATTGGTATTGGTTATAAAGCTGCCATGAATGGCAAAACACTTAATCTAAGTTTAGGTTACTCACATGATATTAACTATGAAATAGAAGATGGTGTGACAGTAGAAGTTCCTAATCCTACAACAATCGTAGTATCAGGAATTGATAAACAAAGAGTTGGTGAAGTAGCATCTGTAATTAGATCTTACCGTAAACCTGAACCTTATAAGGGTAAGGGTATTAGATACCAGGGCGAAAAAGTTGCTCATAAGGAAGGTAAGACAGCTGTTGCTGGATCATAATAGTGGGAAAGGAGTAAAGATATGTATTCTATACAAGATAAAAATAAAGCACGTCAAAGAAGACATGAACGTATTAGAAACAAAGTTATCGGTAGCGCTGATTGCCCACGTTTGAATGTATTTAGATCAAATGCAAACATCCATGCACAGATTATTGATGATGAAAAGGGAGTAACACTTGTTTCTTGTTCATCAGTTGAATTAAAACTTGAAAATGGCTCTAATATTGAAGCAGCTAAGACAGTGGGAACTAAAATAGCTGAAAGAGCTAAAGATAAGGGAATTGAAAACGTTTGTTTCGACAGAGGTGGTTATATCTATCATGGTCGAGTAAAGGCACTTGCTGAAGCAGCTAGAGAAGCTGGTCTTAAATTCTAGGAGTTATTAATATGGAAAATACTAATAATAATGAAGTTAAAGAAGTAGTTGAAGAAGTGGTAGAAACAACAGTTGAAGCTACTGAGACTGCTGAAAACAAAGAAGTTAAAGAAACTAAAAGAGAAGCTAAAAGAGATAACCGTAGACAACCTAATAGAAGAAATACTCGTGAAGTAGTTAAGGAATTTGATGAAAGAGTAGTTCAGATAAACCGTATTTCTAAAACTGTAAAGGGTGGTCGTAAGATGAGATTTGCGGCAATCGTTGTAGTTGGTGATAAAAAAGGTAGAGTAGGCTATGGTTTAGGCAAGGCTAATGAAGTTCCTGATGCAATCAGAAAAGCATCTGAAACAGCAAAGAAAAACGTTAAGAGAATCCCACTAGTAGATGGTTATAGAACTATCCCTCATGCAACTGTAGGCAGATTCGGAGCTGGTGAAGTTGTACTTCGTCCAGCAGCACAGGGTACTGGTATTGTTGCGGGTGGTGTTGTGCGTGCCATCTTAGAACTTGCAGGTGCAACTGACGTAATTACTAAGTGCGTTGGTTCACGTACACCTATCAACCAGGTACATGCAACTATGAAAGCATTAACTGAATTAAAGACAGTTAATTCTGTAGCTAAGTTACGTGGCTTAAAGGTTGATGAAGTACGATAGGAGGTGTGTTTATGAACTTACATGAAATGAAATATAACAAAGGTGCTAGACACACCAAGAAGATTTTAGGAAGAGGTCAAGGTTCAGGCCAAGGTAAAACTGCTGGTAAAGGTCACAAGGGTCAAAATGCTAGATCTGGTGGTGGCGTTGCTATCGGTTTTGAAGGTGGACAAACTCCTTTCTTCAAATCAATGCCTAAAAGAGGTTTCACTAATTTTAATAGATTGGAATATGCAATCGTTAATCTAAGTGATCTTAATAGATTTGATGAGGGTACAACTGTAACTGCTGATCTATTAAAACAAGCTGGAATTGTAAAGAAAAAGCTTGATGGCTTAAAAGTATTAGGAAATGGAAAACTTGAAAAGAAAGTAAATGTTACTTGCAACAAGATTTCTGCTAGTGCTAAAGCTGCAATTGAAAAGGCAGGCGGCAAAGTTGAGGTGATCTAATGTTTAAAACATTTATAGATTTCTTCAAAAATAAGGATATACGTAAAAAGATATTCTTCACCTTATTTATTCTGTTTATATTTAGACTTGGTTCTTCTATCCCTGCACCAGGAGTAAATACAACAGTAATAAAATTAAGTGCCAATTCTTTACTTAATATGATGTCTGTATTAGGTGGTGGTTCTATAGATCAAATGTCTATATTCTCACTAGGTGTAGGACCATATATCACAGCTAGTATCATTGTTGAATTATTAGCTATGGATATTATTCCTGCACTATCAGAAATGGCTAAGTCTGGTAAGAAAGGTCGTCAACAGATGGATCGTATTACTAGATACTTAGGTGTAGTAATGGCGCTTGTACAAGGATATTTCATTGTTCAATATCTTGATTCTGTATATACAGGATTTGGATTAGTGGACAATCCTGGATTTACTTCTTATTTATACATCTCAGTAATATTTACAGCTGGTACAATGTTTGTATTGTGGTTAGCTGATCAAATAACTACTAAGGGTATAGGTAATGGTACATCAATGATTATCTTTGCAGGTATAGTTGCCGATATGCCTAACACATTTAGAACAGTCTATGAGACTTTCTTAGGAGCTAATGCTACTTCTAATTTAGGAGTAGGTGGCTTCATTGCCTATATCGTTATGTATATTGCAATTATTGTTCTAGTAGTATTAATGCAAACATCAGAAAGAAGAATTCCTATCCAACAATCTTCTTCTCGTGCATTAAATAAAACTAAAGGTGATTTAAACCACTTACCTTTAAAGATAAACTCTGTTTCTGTAGTTCCTGTAATCTTTGCATCAGCTTTGATTCAAGGACCACAGATTATTGCTTCATGGGTAAATCAAGATGCTTATAATTGGATGCAAAAAGTATTCGATTTTACATCACCTTGGTTTCTATGTTTCTATGCAGTATTAATTATTCTATTTACATTCTTCTATACAAATCTTCAGATTGATCCTCAAAAGATGGCTGACGATTTAAATAAGAATGGACAATATATTCCTGGAGTAAGACCAGGAAGTGAAACTAAGAACTATGTATCTAAAGTATTAAATAGAATTACTGTTCTTGGTGCCTTACTGTTAACTTTTATTGCAATCTTACCTTATGTTACATCTAACTTAACAGGTCTATCGCAAAGAGCTGCAGTTGGTGGTACTGGTATCATTATCGTTGTTGGCGTAGCTATGGATACTATTAAGCAATTAAAGTCACAGTTAACAACAAAACAATATAAGAGTTTTGTAGGAAAGTAGAGGTAATATGAATCTTCTAATTATCGGTGCACCTGGTGCTGGTAAAGGCACAATGTCAGAATTAATATTAGAGAACTATGAACTTGTTCATGTATCTACTGGAGATATGTTAAGACAAGCAGTGAAAGATGAAACTGCAGTTGGTTTAAAAGCTCAAGAATATATGAATAAGGGTGAACTAGTTCCTGATGAGATTATTCATGATATTATTGTGGAAAGATTTTCTAAGGATGATATTAATGAGAGTGGATTCTTATTTGATGGATATCCTCGTACTAAGAATCAAGCAATTGATTTAGATGAAATTTTAAAACAATTAGGTAAGAAGATTGATTGCGTTATTAATTTGGATATTAAAGATGAAGAATTAATTAAACGTATTACCGGCAGAAGAATTTGCCCTACTTGTGGTGAGATCTACAACATCTATTATCTTCCTTCTAAAAAAGAAGGTGTATGTGATAAATGTAGTGATAATCTCATTCAAAGAAAAGATGATAACTTAGAGAGTCTAAATGTTAGACTTGCTGAGTATCATAAAAATACTCAACCTGTAATTGAGTATTATGAAGGCTTTGATTTAGTAAGACACGTTGATGCATCTAAAAGTATTGAAAAAGTGTTTGAAGATGTCAAAGCAATAATAGAAGGGTTGTGCTAATGATTTCTATAAAGTCGCAAAGAGAAATTGAATTAATGGCTATTGCTGGAAGTATTGTAGCTAAAGTTCATAAAAAATTAAAAGAGGTTATTAAACCTGGAATCTCGACTTTAGAAATCAATCGAATTGCTGAACAAGTAATTCGTGACAATGGTGCTACTCCATCATTTAAAAATTATCAGGGATTTCCATGTGCAGTATGTACATCTATAAACGATGTACTAGTTCATGGAATTCCTGATCATACAATATTAAAAGATGGAGATATCATCACTGTTGATGTCGGTGCCTGTTACAAAGGTTACCATGGTGATTCTGGCTGGACTTATGCAGTGGGAAATGTAAGTGATGAAGTTAAGAAATTAATGGAAGTTACTGAAAAAGCACTATATTTAGGTCTAGAACAGGCTAAACCAGGTAATCATGTAGGAGATATCTCAAATGCGATTCAAACATATGTTGAAAGCTTTGGATATGGACTTCCTCAAGATTATACAGGACATGGAATTGGTAGAAGTGTTCATGAAGATCCATATGTTCCTAATGTTGGTAAAGCTGGAACAATGGAACTATTAAAAAAAGGAATGTGCATTGCGGTTGAACCAATGGTTTATATGGGCTCACCTAGATGTTATACCTTAGATGATGGTTGGACAGTGAAGAGTTATGATCATTCATGGGCAGCACATTATGAACACACTATAGCTATCAATGATGATGGCTATCGCATTTTGACAAAGGAGGACTAGTATTTGGCAAAACAAGATGTCATTGAAATTGAAGGTGAAGTAATAGATACTCTACCTAATGCACAATTCAAGGTGAAGCTTGAAAATGGTCACGAAATCCTGGCTCACGTTTCTGGTAAAATCCGTATGCATTACATCCGCATTTTACCAGGTGATAGAGTGACAGTAGAGATTTCACCTTATGATTTAACACGTGGGCGTATTACATTTAGACATAAATAGTCTAGGAGGGAAAACATGAAAGTAAGACCATCTGTAAAACCAATGTGTGACAAATGTCGTGTTATTAAACGTAGAGGTCGCGTAATGGTTATATGTGAAAACCCTAAACACAAACAAAGACAAGGTTAAAAGGGAGGAAAAAGATTAATGGCTCGTATTGCTGGAGTTGATATTCCAAATAATAAGAGAGTTGTTGTGGCATTAACTTACATCTATGGTGTTGGTTTAACAACAGCTAAGAAAGTTCTTGCTGATAATAATATCAGTGAGGATATACGTGTTAAAGATTTAACAGACGAACAAACAAACGCTATTCGTAAGTCACTTGATGAATATAAATTAGAAGGTGATTTAAGAAGAGATACACAATTAAATGTTAAGCGTTTAATGGAAATAGGTTGCTATAGAGGTATTAGACATAGAAAAGGTTTACCTGTTAGAGGTCAAAGAACTAAGACTAATGCTAGAACTCGTAAGGGTCCAAGAAGAACTGTAGCAAATAAGAAGAAGTAGGAGGAATAAGTAATGGCACAAAAAGCAAAAACAACACGTAAGAGACGTGTAAAGAAGAATATTGCTAGTGGCGTTGCACATGTCCACTCAACATTCAATAATACAATTGTTACAATTACTGATGAAGCTGGTAATGTTATAGCTTGGTCTAGTGCTGGTGCACTTGGTTATAAAGGTTCTCGTAAATCTACTCCATATGCTGCACAACTTGTATCTGAAGCAGCTGGTAAAACTGCTATGGATCATGGCATGAAGAAAGTAGAAGTAAATGTTAAAGGACCTGGTCCTGGTAGAGAAGCTGCTATTAGAGCACTTGCTACTGCTGGACTTGAGATTACAGCTATTAATGATGTAACACCTGTTCCACACAATGGTTGTCGTCCACCAAAGAAACCTAGAGGATAAGGAGGAAACATATGAATAAATTTGAACGTCCAAAATTTAAAGTTAGTGATTATGTTGAATCAGAGAATTATGGTAAATTTGTAATCTCTCCTTTAGAAAGAGGTTTTGGTACAACATTAGGTAATGCCTTAAGAAGAACAATGTTATCATCTTTACCAGGTGGTGCAGTATATTCTATTAAAGTAGATGGAGTATTCCATGAATTCTCATCTATTAAAGGTGTTAAAGAAGACGTTACATTAATCGTCTTAAATATCAAAAATTTAATTTTAGATATTGCAGATGATGATACATATACATTAAGAATTTCAGCTAAAGGTCCTTGTACTGTAAAAGCTGAAGATATCATCTTACCTGCAGGTGTAGAAGTATTAAATCCAGATCTTGAAATCGCACATCTAGATAAGGGTGGCGAATTAGAGATTGAACTATTAGCTAAGAATGGTAGAGGATATGTTTCTGCAGATGAAAACAAACAACTTCACCAAGGTTCATCTCAAGGTATTGGTACTATCTATACTGACTCAATCTATACACCTGTTGTTAAAGCAAATTATGAAGTAGAACCTACTCGTGTTGGTCAATCTGCTAAGTATGATGAATTAACAATGGAAGTATGGACTAATGGTTCTATTAATCCTAAAGAATCTTTAGCTCTAGCTTCTAAAATCTTAGTTTCGCATTTAGAATTATTATCTGAAGTTGATACAGCAGTTTCAGAAATGGATTCTTTAATGCAAGACTATGTAAATGAAGGTAATGCTAAAAAGATTAATATGTCTATTGATGATTTAGATTTAACTGTTAGATCTTATAACTGTTTAAAAAGAGCTGGTATCTCTACAGTTGAGGAATTAACACAAAAAACTGAAGAAGAAATGAGTAGAGTTAGAAATCTTGGTAAGAAATCTTTAAAAGAAGTTAAAGAAAAACTTCAAGCTTTAAATCTATCATTTAAACACAATGACTAAGGAGGAAAAGATATATGTGGAATCGTAGATTAGGTAGAACTGCAGATCATAGAGTTGCCCTTCTTAGAAACATGGCTACTGATTTAATTCTTAAGGGTAAGATTTCTACAACAGAAATGAAAGCTAAAGAATTAAGAAGTGTTGTTGATCATTTAATCACAGTAGCAAAAAAAGATGATTTAGCTGCTAGAAGACAAGCTGCATCATACTTAAGAAATGTTACTACTAAAGATGGCAAAACTGCTGTTCAAGTATTATTTGAAGAAATCGCTCCTAAATATAAAGATAGAAATGGTGGTTATACAAGAGTTTCTAAAACTGGATTTAGAAAAGGCGATGCTGCCCCAATGGCAACAATTGAATTAGTATAATTAGAATGAAGCTCCCGTTTGGGAGCTTTTATAATGTAGAGATCATTATAAACTAAATTTTTCAAATAGAATAAATAGCGATTAAAATGATAGTAGACTATTGATTTAATCGAAATAATTTATATAATAGTATTGAGGTGATGTATATGTACATAAGAAGAGATATAGAAAAAACAATAATGGAAGTTGCAAAATCATTTCAAGTTATAACTCTTTATGGAAGCAGACAAGTTGGTAAAACGACTACTGTAGAATATTTGTTTCATGATACATTTAGATTTGTGACACTTGATAGTATTGATGATTATGATTTGGCAAACGAAAACCCAAGGGGCTTTTTAGAGGTTTATGGTTGGCCATTAATAATAGATGAAGTTCAAAAAGCTCCAGGCTTACTAAATGAGATAAAAAGAATTGTTGATAAGCAGAGAAGAGATTGGATGAGAGATGGTAAAGAAAGAGAATTGATGTATATATTAACAGGTTCCAATCAATTTGATTTGCAAGAAAAAATATCTGAATCATTAGCTGGAAGAACTGCGATATTAGAACTATCTAGTTTAACACAGATAGAGAAAATAAATATTGAAGGCAACATTTTTAAAGTAAATATTGATGAGTTATTACAAAAAGAAAAAAAGTATAATATTTACAAAACCAAAAACGAAATCTTCGACTATATTTTTGAAGGTGGTTATCCAGATATTATTACAAAAGAAACACCAAGAGATCTATACTTTAAATCATATATTGCTACATACATCGAAAAAGATATTAGAAAACTAATATCAGTAGATTATGAAACACAATTTAGAAGATTTATGGAACTTATTGCTTTAAGAACAGCGCAAGAACTCAATTATGAAAGTATTACCAGTGATTTAGGAATAAATGTCGCAACATGTAAAAGATGGCTTTCTATTTTGGAAACATCAGGCATTATAGTGTTACTACAACCTTATATGGCTAATATCTCAAAAAGAATAATAAAATCACCTAAATTATATTTTATGGATACTGGTCTATGTTCTTATCTTTGTAAATGGCCTAATGCTGAAATATTAAGAGACTGTGCAATGTCGGGAGCTTTTTTTGAAACATATGTAGTTAGCGAAATTATCAAAAGCTACTATAATGCAGGTATTAATCCAAAGGATTATTTATACTACTATAGAGATATTGATAAAAAAGAAGTAGATATATTAATTGTTGAAAATGAGTGTATTTATCCAGTTGAGATAAAGAAAAACTCAAGTCCAAATAAACCAACCAAGAACTTTAAAGTATTATCAAAGTATAATAAACCAATTATGCCAGGTCTAGTTATTGATACAACAGATAAAATCAGACCAATTAATGATTCAGCATATTCATTCCCAGTCTCATTAATCGGATTATAAATAAAGTAGTAAGATTAATTTTAAAAAAATATAATATAGGATTATAGATATTACATATAGATAATGCCCCAATGGCAACAATTGAATTAGTATATAATTTAGTAGTAATATTATATATAAATTATGCTAAAATATTACTACAAGGAGAAATACTATGACAATATATCCATCTGCTAAGATCAGACAAAACTATAACGAAATATCTAACGAGTGTAAAAAAACAAAAGAACCAATATACCTGACTAAGAATGGTGAGGGTGATTTGGTTGTTATGGATATTGATGCCTTTAATAAAAGAGAGAAAATGCTTCAACTCAGGGAGGAATTATTATCAGTAGAAGAGGACAGATTGGCTGGAAGAAAAGGTATCAACATAGATGAGTTAGATAAAAAACTGGATTTGTTAATAGAGGAAATATAAATGAAATATACTATTATTGTTTCTGATAAAGCTAGTGATATGTTGCAAAGGCATATAGCTTTTATCGCAAATGTCTCCAAAAAAGCTGCAAGAGATCAAAAAAAGGAGATAGTTGATGCAATAAAGAAACTAAAAGAAGATGCAAATATATACCCTTTCTTTGAAAATGAATTTATACCAAAAAATAAGTATCATAAATATGTAATTTCAAAAAGATATATAATACTATATCAGATCAAAGATGACGTTGTTTATGTAGATTACATAATTGATACTAGACAGGATTATAGTTGGTTACTATAGAATTAGTATAATTATTAATAAAGTGCAATAATTGTTCATAATGATATTCATTAGTGCAAAAATGGATCTAGATTCTGCAAGAAGATCTATTGCAGCACAACAAAAGATTGTGGATGATTTTACTGAGAAATATGGTGCTGATTATACATCTAAGGTTGTAGCTACACCAGGTTATTCTAAACATCATACAGGTCTTGCTTTAGATTTATATTTGATAGTTGATGGAAAAGAAGTAATTGAGAATGAAGATTTAGTCACATATCCTAAAATATGGGATAAGATACTTCCAAGATTAGCTGAAAATGGTTTTATTCTACGTTATTTACAAGGTAAAGAACATATCACAGGTTATGCATATGAATCATGGCATATTCGTTATATAGATGATGTAGAAGTTGCAAGAAAGATAATGGATAGGGGTATAACTTTAGAAGCATATTTAAATAAAGTTAATGAAACAGATGTAGATATTGATTATGCTAGTTCTGATATATATACAAATGAGCAATTAGATGATGCTTTTATCAAGGTTAAATGTAAATTCGCAACTATTAGCAATTGTGAATTACATAGTCTAAGATATGCAGGAGATGATTGTAATACCAAAGAGAATCTTGATTGGCTCAATACGCTTGTTGATGATGGATCATATGTAAAGATTATTGAAGTATTGCCTGATTTTAATACTTTAGATGATGGTTTTTCAACATTAGAACCAAATAAGGAATATAAAGATTATCAATGGTGGTTAGCTTATAAAGAAGATGGCAGTTTAGATATTGCCTCTTTTGGATATTAAATAAATATTGCAAAATAATATATTTTATATTTAAATATATATATATATATATATGTAGAGACAGTTTTTTATGCTGTTTATGTGAAAGTTTACGGGTAAGGGTATATGAGAAAGAAAATTATATTAATTGTTACTGGCGTGTTTATGTTGCTTACAACAATGTTTTTGCCTATGACTAATGGCAACAACACAATACATGCTGAAACTAATGTATCAACTTGGGAAGAGCTTAGGACTGCTGTATTAAGCGCAAGAGATGGCGATGTTATTGTAATTAAAGCTGACTTAGTAGCTGATGGACCAATTACACTAAACGAAAATAAATCTATAACAATTCAGTCTGAAGGTACTCACTATATCTATCAAAAGAAACGTGATACTTATGACAGTATGTTTATAGTTACTGAAGGTCAATTAACTTTAGGTGATGGCTTAGTTCTTTCTGGAAAGACTGTCAATTGTGAAAAAGGTAGTGCCCAAGCTATTGATGATAATAAACCAAACAATTATAAAAGAGATGATTATAAGGAACAAGAATCTGCAGGACCTGTTAAAGCTAAATTTGGTAGTTCTTCTCATGGTAATTTAGCTGAAAAACAAGGTACATATGGCGGTGGCACTAAGGAAATAAACATTTATTCTGCATATCCTGAAGCTTTAGAATTTGAAATCGTTGATATTGATACTACTGACGGAAAAAGAGCTGTTCTTAAAGTTGCAAACGAATATGTTAATTCAACTAACAGATACAATTACAAACTAGTCACCCATACAAGTACTGTTCTGATGTTGAAAGACAAAGATGATAATTTTGTTACTGCAGCAGATATTGTGAATGGTGGTGAATATATTTTATATGATAGCGCTGGATGGGAAAGCGGTGTTTTTAGTTACTTAATGTGGGATACTACACAAGATAAACCTTGCTTGACTTCAAAAGGAACAGCAAGCACAGCAGAAATATTTACTGCTAGTGGTGTTTCTGGCGGTGGATCCGGAGATATTTATTGGATGATTCCTAATGAGGTACCTATTACTGAGAATAGTGGTAGAGATAGATGTGATACTGAAACAGCAGCAGATGCCGCTATAAAAAAACTAAATGAAGAAATAGATCCAATTCCTTTCAAGTATGTTCCCGAAACTGATAAAGAACAAGAAGCGAATAGATATTATAACGATGGTAATGGTAATTGGATTAATTCTGCAAACGTTAATATAAACGATGCAATGGATGAATACAATACTAGTCACGCAACTTGTACTACTGCATGTCCAATTAATAATTCGAACGAGAGTGTTTATACTAATGCTTCCTTTACTGGAAAAGTTGGTGATAAATATACTCCTAAAGGCTTCTTTGTACATGTTGAAGGTGGTAAAGCAATCTTAGATGGAGCAACTTTAGAAAACTTTATAACTAGTAGAAAAAAAGCTACTTCTCCTAAATTTGTTGCACCTGTTGTTGCGAATGGTGAAAACGCATCTTTTGATGTAGTTAATGGAACAATTCAAAACAATACTGTCGGATATATTGTTGATGATGCAAAAGCTAACGAAAGTGCCGATAAGATTAAATATTATATTAAAGGCGCAACCCCAAACGCTATTAGAGCTAAAGGCTCAGAAAGAAGAAATAGACAAGCAGAAATTGATGGTAATGATCCCGGTTCTGGTATAACTGCAACAGCTGGAGCTATTATTTATGCTGGCGGTGCACACGGTGAAATAAAAGGTGGAAAAATTAAACTAAATCGTGGTGACACTGGTGGTATTATGGCTACTGGAGAAAAAACCACTGTGACACTAAGAGAAGGTACTGATATCGATAGTAATGTCGGTGTTCAATTTGGTGGTGGTGTAACTACTGAGGCTGGAGCAAAAATAAAAATGTATAAAGGAATTATACAGAACAACGTTGCTTGGTTTGGAGGTGGCGGAGTTTATGCTACTGAAAATGGTGTTCAATGGTTACTTGGAAAAGTAGAAAAAACACAAAGAAAAGATGGCATCTTTGAAATGTATGATGGAATAATAGATGGAAACACAGCATTTACTAGAGGTGGTGGTTTCTTTGTTGATTCTGATGGTGTAAGCATCCTTAAAGGTGTTATAAAGAATAATATGTCTCGTATGATTGGCGGTGGTATGTATGTAATGGGAGACCATGTTGATTATACTTATACAGTTTTCATTAATACTGGATACGTTCACGAAAATAAAGCTATATCAGCTGGACAGAAAACCGATGTGGCTACTAATCCAAATATTGATCCAGATAATCAAAAGGTTTCTCAAAAATTAAGTGCTCCTTGTAATTGCGAAATTTCTCCCGAATACAAATTATTAGATGGAGTTATTAATAATGTAAACACTGATGATTTAACAGATGGTTATCCAAAAGAAGGTTCAGATGGTACAGGTGGTGGTATTTGGTTATGTGCTTATGGAAGTACAGTCTTAAATATGGAAGATGATGTCTTTATCATTGACAAAAACTATGCGACAGGATCTTCGACTCAAGGTAAAGCAGCTCAGACAATTAATCCTAACGCAAAAGATAGCACTTCTTCTAATAAAGCTGGTGGTAATGATATTCATAAAGAAACTAAAGCAAACGGAAGCATTGTTGTTTATGGAATAAAAGATAATGATGATTCAACTGTTCAATGGCATGATGAAAATACAGGAGAATGGTATACAGATCCTGCAAAAGCAGATGAAAAAGGTTCTATTGCTGACTTTAGTTTAAGAAATCTTACAAACATGGGAGATCATAAGCCAGAAGGTTATACTCAAGGAAACTATAATGGTGTCGATGTTTATGGGAACATCAGTAGAAGAGGTGGTGGTCTTGCTGCTGATGGTACATTTGTTTTTGGTAATATAGCTGCAATGGGAGATGCTTATTCAGAACTTGCTGTTACCAAAACTTGGGTTGGTGGAGTTGAACCTCAAAATGTAACAATCAAAATATATTTAGAATATGAAGAAGACGGTCAAACAAAAACGCTTGATGTTATACAATTACCACTTTCTAATGTAATAGGAGAAAACGATTCTGAATTAGATACTGCATTTACTGACGGAAGTAAAGAAGTCGATGGTAAAACTGTTTATCTTGGACATATCATTCTTCCTATAACTGTAGAAGATGAAAACGGTAAACAAATACAATTGTTTGATTTACTAGATGATAAAGGCAATACTTTTGCAATGAATAAAGCCACTGGCCTATTAGCTTTAGGTGAATATTTAGAAGATAATGGAAAAGTAACTTTAAGTAATGCAAAGAGAAAATTGAAGTTTGTTGAATTGATTGATGATGGAACTGGTAAATTAGTAGAAGCAGAAGGTTTTGAATTAACACCTTCAGAGATGAAACTTAGTACTAATCCAGCACCAACTTTTCACAAAGAAAAAATAGAGATTCTACAAGAAGATGGTACATATGTAGATAAAGGTACTGTTATTACATCTGATGTAAGATTTGAGGCAGCATTGTTTAATGATAAACCTTCAGAAATAGATAAATATGTTAATAAAGCAGTTCATATGGATATAGAACTAGATGAAGAGTTTGAATATGATATTATTGCTTATGTTAAACATGGTACTGATAAATTAACATTACTTGATGAACTAGTAGAAGATCTTGAATTTGTATCTACAGAAGCTGAAGTACAAGTTACTTCATTAGATAATAATAATCATTATCCTTTAAATGATATTACAGGTAAGCAAATACATGGTGATGCAAGTGTTAACCAAACAGGTACATCTATCGCAAATAAGACAGTTAAAATTGAAAATAATAAATTGACTGTAACTATTGAAAATAAACTTGATGAAGTTAAAGATGCTAAAGGTAATGTAATAGGTTATAAGAATGCTGCAGATGGACAAAATCTAACTGCATTATGGGGTAAGTGGGTTAAAGTAACTTATAAAGCTAGAGTTAAAAAGCTGCTACAAAATAAGATTAAAAATGGCGAGATGTCTATTTCTGATTTGCAAAGCATCACTATAAAAGATAGCGATACATATAAAGCAGATAATTCAATTTTTGGAGTAGATGAACTAAGACCTACACCAAATGTTGGAAATGATCCTGTTAAAACTGATGAAGACCATACAGGTATAGTAAATACTGCTTCTTATAGTCTTGAAGTTAAGAATAATCCTGAATTTAAAGATGAATCTAATACAGTTACAGTTAAACCAACTGGCGATTATAAGAAGATTGATGTAGAAAAGATATGGGATGATTCTAATAATTCAGCTAAGAAACGTCCTTCAAGTATTAAAGTAGTTCTTTATAAAGATGGAGATAAATATAAAGAAGCTATATTAAACGAAGATAATTCTTGGAAATATTCATTTACTGGTTTACCAGAAGATGGTGAATATAAAGTTGAAGAAGAAAAAGTTGAATATTATTTAACTAATATTGAAGGTGATTCAAAACAAGGCTTCAAGATTAAAAATATTTATCGTGAATACTTCCCTGATCGTGAATTTGAAGTAGATCAATGTGGTGAATATATATTAACTAAGAATGGTTCTAATAATATATCCAAAGATAAAGAATTTACATTTAAGGTTAATATGATTATTGATAAAGGATTAGAAACTGAAAAGAAATACCAAGAAACTATTAAATTAAAGATTGGTGAGAGTAAAGTGTTTGATTATGTTGTTGAAGGAACACAAATAACTGTAGAAGAAATTAATGCTGATGATTATAATGTCACATATTATCTAGATGATAAAAGTGTTACTAAACCTATGACAATTATCAAAAAGAAAGTAACTACTGATTTAGAAGTATTTAATAGTAGTAAAGAAAAACCACCAATTCCTAAAACTGGTATAGAATAATAAAAAGACCTAAAGTGATACTGATACTTGAACTTTAGGTCTTTTAATAATCATCAGTTGTTTATAACCATTTCTTTTTCTTGAAATAGTATAAGAGTAATACCGCAATCAGTAATGATACTACAAATACTGCAGGATATGCATACATCATATTTAACTCAGGCATATACCTAAAGTTCATGCCATACCATCCTGTAATAAGGGTTAATGGGGCAAAAATTGTAGTTATTACTGTAAGTAAAGTTGTAATGTTGTTTTGTTTAATAGCAGTCTGTTCACGATGAGAATCGTGTATTTGTATTACATAGTCTCTTAAATAGGTAGTAGTATTTGATAGTCTTTCTAATCTGCTTAGATAAGATTTAAAGTAATCAACTTCTTCATTTTTAAAGAAATGATTCTCATTTTCATATAATTCCTGAGATAGATCAATCAGTTCTTCATAATGAGTGAATAATCTTCTAAGTTCACTTCTTATCTTATTAAGTTTAACAAAATCAGTATTAGCCTGTTCCTCTATCTCATCTTCCATCTTTTCAAGTTCAACCTCATACTTTTCCATTATTCTAATATCATCTTTGATTACATAGTCTAATAGATCATAGATAAACCTTCCAAGACTTGGTTTATGCCACTTTTTTGTTTCTATGATATATTTGATTGCATTTTCAACATAGTTACTATCATCAATAAAGATGATTCCTGAATCATTTATTATGAATAAAAAGACGTAGTCATTAAGTTCAGGATTATCATGATTTGGAATAGAAAAAGATCCATTCAGATAGTTATAATTAACATCAGCCTTAGTAAAGAAGATATCTGATTCTTCTTCTATATCATAGTTCACATTGAAGTTATCCTTTTCCTGCAGATATTGGTTTGTGTTAAAGATAACGACATAAGGAAAAGTATTGTTTAATACCTCGTTTTTATCTGACTTTAACAGTTTGTCTTTTATGATGTAATACATAACATTTAAAGTATATCAAATATTGATAAAAGTAGTATATAAATAGGCTTAAAACATCAAATTGAACAGTTTTATTGCCACGATTAGTTATTGATACAACAGATAAAATCAGACCAATTAATGATTCAGCATATTCATTCCCAGTCTCATTAATCGGATTATAAATAAAGTAGTAAGATTAATTTTAAAAAAATATAATATAGGATTATAGATATTACATATAGATAATGCCCCAATGGCAACAATTGAATTAGTATAATTAGACTTAAGCTCCCAAAGGGAGCTTTTAGTATGCAATAAAAAAATAAAGTTTAACTTTAGAAAATATAAAGTTAAAGGATCTCAAAAGAAAGATTTTAATATGTGTTAAGTGGATGAGAACGAAATAAAGATTTATTCTATTTACTGCTTTTATTGCAGAAATTATAAATGTTACATCTCATTTATTTATTAATGATATTAATAGAGAACCTAATATGTTTTATATAACTCCATTTTTTGCAACTAAACAACCTATATTAAAAGATATTGCTAATTACTGAAGTTATTATTTATTTATCTGGAATATCTTTAATTGCTTATGGTACCTATAATTTATTCTTGAAGAAGAAAAGTATAAATTAATAATTACACTTGAATTAGTTTTATCGTATAAACTATGAGTTATAATAGTTGTTGATAAATAGAAAGTGGTAATTGTTATGTATACTTTTAATTCTGATGGATTCTTTGGATATGGTGAACCTGGAAATTTTAAATATTTTTCCTTTTTTCATTTTTTACCTTTAGTATTATTAGGTTTAGCAATTATTCTTACATATTATAAAAGAGATTTTTTTAGAAAATGGAAATATGAAGAAAGAAGTAGATATATTTATGCGTTTATAATGATGATGGTTGAGATGTCATTTTTTTGGCGTTTATTATATGTTGGTGATGAAATAACACAAAGTTCTTTATTAATTAAATTGCCACTACAAGTATGTCAATGGAGTTTAATAGCATGCATATTTATGATTTTAACTAAGAATCAAAAATTATTTGATTTCTGTTTCTTTGTATGTCTTATATTTGGTAGTGCTGCATGTTTAACGCCAACTGTAATTGTTAGAACTGGTCCTACATATTATCGTTATTATCAATTCTTCTTAGAACATGAAATGCCTATATATGCTGTATTCTATATGGCTTTTGTACATAAACTAAAACCTAAATATAAAGATTTATATTTAACTGTATTGGTTTTAATTTGTTTTGCATTTTTATGTATATATGTGAATAATCATGTTGATGGTGCAAACTTTATGTATCTTGCAGGCTATAAGGAAGGTGCAGTTGCAGGAGATAATATCATTAATTATTTACCAAAAGGACAATATATAAGAATGTTATGTTTGTGTGGTATTACATTAACTTTATTTAATATTCATTATTTCTTATGGAAGATGTTTTCTAAGAAAATATATGAATAGATAAAAAGAAGGAATAAACAATAATTAAATTAAACGGAAATAGGATTGAATATAAATATTTTTCTGATGGAGCTTTAGATATTAAAATTGATCCTAGTATTTTAAAACATAATGAAAGAAATATTATTGATTGGTATTTTGATAATAATGAAGAATTAATTGTTGTATATTTTTAGCTTGTCATCTTCATGAAAAAGATATAAAAGAAATTGATTTATATATGCCATATATTCCTAATGCTAGAAAAGATAGAGCTCATAGAGAAAAAGATGTATTCACTTTAAAATATTTTGCGAATATTATTAATAGTTTAAATTTTGATAATGTATATGTCTTAGATCCTCATTCTAATGTCTCAGAAGCATTAATAAACAATTCTAGAATTATTTTCCTGATAAAAATATTAATAAAGTATTAGAAAAATTAGATGATTAAATAGTTATGTTTTATCCAGATGAAGGCGCAGTAAAAAGATATGCCGATAGTTTTAATAAAGAATTTGTATATGGTATAAAAGTTAGAAATAAAGAAACTAGAGTTATTGATGATTATAGAATAGAAGGGGATGTTGAAAATGTTAAGGGTAAAGATATTTTAATGATTGATGATATATGTGCAAGTGGCAAAACCTTAACAAACGCCCTTAAACAAGAAGAGGTGACTAAGCACCAATGGCTACTATTGAATTAGTTTAATACCGAGGATCCTAGAAATAGGAGTCTTTTTTATATGGTTAGTATATGTCTGGTAATTGATTTACTAACTATAAAATGATAAAATATAGATAGTAAATGAGAAAGTATGATTATTCATTTTTAAAAGAAAAGCACTTAAATCAAGTTACTAGATTATCGAGATTGATTGCTGAAATAAACACAAAAGAAACCCTTAGAAAAATGCAATATGAGGATGTTTTTAATGAATTAAGAAAAAAAGCAATTATAGATTCTGTTTCTGGATCAAATCTCATTGAAGGAATTTCAACATCTTCTAAAAGATTTATTCAGTTGATGGAAGATGAAATACCAATAAGTCATGATGAAAAAGAATTATTAGGTTATAAGGAAGCTCTTAATTTTATTCATAATAATTATTCAACTTTAGAGATTAGTGAAGAACTAATTAAAAGATTACACAATATGATTGAAAAAGATGTAAGTGAAGATGCAGGGGAGTATAAGTCGATAAATAATTATATTATGGAAAATGATGAAAAAGGAGATAGAAGAATAAGGTTTTATCCTGTAGATTATAAAGATACTCCAAGATCAATGAATCAACTTTTACTTGCGTATTATGATGCCAGACAAGATGAAGAAATAGATCAATTATTATTAGCAATTTGTTTCGTTTTAGATTTTCTTTGTATTCATCCTTTTAGAGACGGCAATGGAAGAGTATCTAGATTATTGATGTTATTATTGTTCTATTTTGCTGGATATGATATTGGTAGATATGTTTCAATTGAAAATACAATAAATGATTATAAATCTGAATACTATTTTTCATTAATAGAATCTTCAAAAAAATGGCATGAGAATAAAAACGATTACTCATCTTTTATCATTTATTCGCTTCAGATATTATATAGATGTTATAAGAGTTTAGATGAATCATTAGGTGAAATTGCATTAAAGAAAGTAAAGAAAAACGAAAGAATTAGAAGAATTGTATTGAACTCATTAATTCCTATTTCTAAAGCTGACATTAAAGAAAAACTTCCAGATGTTAGTGTAAGAACAATTGAGTCTGAATTAAGAAAAATGATAGATTCTAAAGAAATCACAAAAATAGGAAATTATAAGGATGCAAGATATATTTCTAATAATCAATGAATAATTTGATAAAAAATAAAATATGAAACGTTTTTAAAATTAAAGACTTATTATATAAAGAAGAAGATTTACCTCAAATCAAGAAATTAAATGAAAAGGGTATTAACTATATTGCTAGAGATTATAAGAAGGATAGATGGATAGAAGCTAATAATCCTACCGCAAAAAAACAAAGTAAAGTTGATTTAGAAGAAAAACAGATTGTAAAGACTTTATAATGTAAGAAACAAAAAGTAAAACCTAATTATAAAAAGAAACTTAATCGTGAAGTAGATAAGATTAAAAGAAAGAAAAGAAGAGAATTTATTCAAAGTAAGATAAAAGAAGAAAGAAAAGAAAGATATAAGAAAAACGCAAAGGGTAACTAATACCATGGATATTAGACAATATATTGGGGATAGTGATTTTTATAAGAAAGTATTGCGTGTGGCTCTGCCATGCGCTTTTTCTGAAATACTGATTAGTTGTCGAGCTTTAATCAGTTCAATAATGGTATCTTCAATTGGTATGGTTACTGCTGTTGGCAATGCAAGTAATATTATGTATCTTCATGATTATTTATTATGGGGAATAGAAGCAGGGGTATCCTTATATGCTGCGCAGTTTTTTGGTGCTAAACAATATAAGAATATGGCTAAATCTCAAGGTATATTTTTAATGATGACTTTATTAAATGCTTTGTTTTGGAATATTATTGTCTTTTTCTTTGGTAGACAGATTTTATTATTCTATTTAAATGATCCTAGCATCGTAGAATATTCATTAGTTTATTTAAGATATGTCATGATATCATTATTTCCTTTATGTTTAACTATGTCTTTTAAAAGTATGTATCAAGCATCTCATAATACAAGATTTACTTTTAAAGAATCTGCTATTTATGTTGTGTTAGATTTTATTATTAATTACATCTTTATTTTTATCTTTAAGTTAGGCATAAAAGGTGCTGGTATGGCAACATTATTAACTGAGATTATTTGTTGTATCTATATGATTGTACATACACTAAGAGATAAACCAGCATTCTATTTTGGTTTTAAAGAAATGTTTACCTTTGATAAAGAATTTATTAAACCAGTAATAGCTAAGATCTTACCAATAGTTTTTAATGAAATATTATTTGGTTTTGGTCAATCTTTATTTAATAAGGCTTATGGAATGCTAGGAACGGCTTCGATGGAAGTCATTTATATTGGATCTTCAGTATTATCTTTAGCTTTATCTATTTGCTGGGGATATGGAGCAGCTGTATCAATACTTGTTGGTACATTATTAGGTAATAATCGTATTGAACAAGCAATCGAAGAATCTCGATATCACTTAGGATTATCTTTTGTGATCGGATTATTCTTATGGTTATCAATTGTTATTACAGCTCCTTTAGTATTAAAACTTTATAACATAGATAACGTGTATACCTATAATCAATGCATTAAACTATTATCTGTTTATGGTTTTAAAGCTTTTTTAAGAGTATTTACTTATGTAATGTTCTGCACTTTAAAAGCAGGAGGGGATTCTAAAGTATATAATCTATTAGATGCAGGCATTATGTATGCTGTAGGTATTCCTTTAGCATTCTTAGGTGTATTTATGGGTATTAAAGATATTATTCTATTAGTATTAATTTGTCAGTTAGAGCAGGTTGTTAGATATGTTTTAACTTTAAAAAGATATAATAGTTATAAATGGGCTAATAACTTAACTTATTAGCTATGAAAATATTTTCATAAATAAATGTAAAAAATGTCATTTTATATTGACATGTTTTTTCATACGATGTATTATATCTCAATAAGAGAGGTGTAATGTTATGAAAAAACTATTACTTTTATTGCTATCTCTATTTCTACTAGTTGGTTGTGCTGGTGGAAATTCAGGTAATTCATCAAATAACGGTGGTGGTAGTGGTGCAGAAGTAAAAGCAGTTACTGTGCAAGCTCCAACTCCAATTATCTCTATGGATACTGCTATCGCTACAGATGGTACTTCCTTCATCGCGCAAACAATGTGTATGTCAGGTTTAATGTCATTAGACGAAAATGGCGTCCCTGTAGAAGATTTAGCTGAATCATACACTGTAAGTGATGATGGTTTAGTTTATACTTTCAAGATCAGAGACAATGCAAACTGGTCAAATGGTGATCCAGTTACAGCTAATGACTTTGTATATGCTTGGAAGCGTGTATTAGATCCAGATATTGCTAGTGATTATAACTGGATACTAGAAGTTGCTAACGTTGAAGGTGCTTCAGAATATGATCCAGAAGCTCTAACAGGTGTAAAAGCTTTAGATGATAAGACATTAGAAGTTACTCTAGTTGCTCCATCAGGCTTCTTCCTTGGTTTATTAGCTTTCCCAACATTCTTCCCAGTTAATGAGAAATATGTTGCTGAAAAGGGTGATCAATATTCTCTATCAGTAGACAACATTCTATTCAATGGTCCATATAAGATGGTATCTTGGGATCCTGGTTATGCTTTCGAATTTGAATTAAATGAAGGTTATTGGGATGCTGCTAATTATGCTGGTAAATATGCTGATAAAGTTGTCTTCCGTGAAATCACAGATACACAAACTGCTTTAATGGAATATCAAAGTGGTAACCTTGATTCATTAGAATTATCTGGTGAACAAGTTGATGCTAATAAGGATGCTGAAGGTTTCACAAGCAGACTTGCTGGTTACTTATTCTACTTATCAATTAACATTAACAACAATGTTAAAAACCGTGCAGGTGCTGCTGATTTAGCTAACTTAAACGTAAGAAAAGCTATTTCATTAGCTATTGATAGAGAAACATTAGCTAATTCATTAAATGATGGTTCAGTTGCTGCTGGTGGTATTATTCCAATTTCATTAGCTGCTAACCCAAATACTGGTGCTGATTTCCGTGATGATGCTGGTATTGTTACTGAATACAATTTAGATAAGGCTAAAGAATATTATCAAGCTGCTGTAGCTGAATTAGGTCATGATGTAGTAATCGAATTACTATATGGTACAGACGAAGGTGATTCAGTAATTAAGGCTGCTGAACAAATTCAATATTTCTTAGAACAAGCTGGTTTCACAGTAAATCTAAATGGTAAACCTAAGAAAGAACGTCTATCTCTAGCTGGCAATAGTGGCGATCATGATTATGATGTAATGCTAACTAGATGGGGTCCTGACTATGCTGACCCACAAACATACATGGATCTATTTGTATCTACAAATACATCTAATAATGATGGTGCTTATAACTCAGAAGAATATGACAGATTAGTATTTGATGCTGAAAATGGTGCTGGTATTGCTGATGCTGGTGTTAGATGGCAAGACTTCATCGATGCTGAAAAACAATTAGTTGTTGAAGATGCAGCTGTAGCTCCATTATTCCAAAAAGGTGGTGCTATGATTATTTCACCTAAGATTTCTGGCATTGAATTCCACTCTGCTGGTGTTGATAGCTATCGTCATATAGTTTTTAAATAATTATTGGGTTTATTAAAAATGAATTATTAAGAGCGATTGAGTTAGCTTAATCGCTCTATTCTTTTATAAAAAGGAGAGGCAAATGAAAAAATATATCTTACAAAGAGTATTAGTTAGTATTGCAACATTATTAGTTATTATACTAGTGCTTTTTATACTAATGGATTTAATGCCTGGTACACCTTTTAATGATGAAAAACTAAATGAAGCACAATTGGCTCTCCTATATGCTAAATATGGACTAGATAAGCCATTACTTGTACGTTTCTTTTTATACCTTAAGAATATGATTACTGGTGATTTAGGTGTTTCTTATGCTATTAATAAGAATTTTCCTATCTCAGAAATGATTAAGGGTCGTTTAGGTATTTCTATCTTGGTGGGTGCTATGGCTATGATATTTGGAACATTATTAGGATTATTATTAGGTATTTTAGCTGCTTTAAATCATAATACATGGATTGATAATTTATGTTCAGTATTATCTGTTATAGGTGTATCAGTTCCTTCTTATGTTGCAGCTTTATTATTGTGTTATTTTGTAGCTTATAAACTACAATTATTACCAATTCTTTATAATCAAAGTGCACCAATTAAATCATTAATTTTACCTGCCTTAGCCCTTAGTGTTTCTCCTACAGCTAATGTAGCTAGATTTACTAGATCAGAAATGATAGATGTATTAAATTCTGATTATATTTTATTAGCTCAATCTAAGGGTATTAAAAACTACAAGATGATTATTAGACATGCTTTAAGAAATACAATGATCCCTATTATTACTGTTACAGGACCATTATTGGTTAATCTATTAACTGGTTCTTCAGTAATAGAAAGAATCTTTGGTATTCCAGGTATTGGCTTATTAATGATTTCCGGTATTCAACAAAATGACTATAACGTTACTATTGCATGCTCGTTTATATATTCAGTTATGTATATTGTTGTAATGTTAATTGTTGATATTTTATATGGTGTTATTGATCCTAGAATCAGAGTAAGTAAGGAGGTCTAGTTATGAGTTTAATGAATGAACATGATTTTCATCAAGATGACTTTAAATTTGCTCATGAAGAAGGCAAAAAGCTTATTGATAAGACATATAAAGCTTCTTCTTACTGGAAGGATGTCTGGGGTAATTTCTCAAAGAATAAGGGTGCTTTAATTGGTGGAATTATTATTTTAATTATTATCTTTTTCGCTATTATTGGACCAGGCATGAATGAACATACTTACAAATCAATTATTCATGGTCAAGAATGTTTAACACCTCGAATTCCTTTAATTGAAAAACTAGGTATCTTTAATGGTTATTACAAGGGTAATGACCAATATGCTGCTAAGGGATTTAAAGATATTTATTATTGGTTTGGTTCAGATACTCAAGGTAGAGATATTTTTACAAGAGTATGGTCTGGAACAAGAGTATCTTTAATCATTGCCTTTGCTGCAGTATTAGTAGATATATTTATTGGCATGGTATATGGCTTAGTATCAGGTTTTATTGGTGGTAAATTAGATATCGCTTTACAAAGAATTGCCGAAATATTAAATGGTATACCAACTTTGGTTGTTGTTACACTATTAGGTTTAGTATTAAAACCTGGTATTTCTTCAATTATTGTTTCTTTAATCCTAACCGGTTGGATAGGTATGGAAAGAATAGCTAGAGCACAGGTATTAAAAGTTAAGGAACAAGAATACATATTAGCTTCTACTACTTTAGGTGCTAGTAAATTTAGATTAATCTTTAAAGAAGTATTACCTAACATCTTTGGTCAAGTAATTATTACTAGTATGTTTTCTATTCCTAGCGCTATCTTCTTAGAGGCTTATCTATCTTTCTTAGGATTAGGTGTTCCTGCACCACTTGCTTCTTTAGGTTCATTAGTGTCTGATGGATATAAGTCTATGACTACTTATCCTCATATATTAATAATCCCAGTAGTGGTATTAGGTATATTAATGTTATGTTTTAATTTGTTTGCTGATGGATTAAGAGATGCCTTTGATCCTAAGATGTTAAACAAATAGGATGGTGAACTATGGGAAAATTTAAAAGAGATAAACATGATAGAGTATTATCGATTCGTGATTTGAATATATCTTTTAATACTAACTATGGTGTTGTTAGAGCTATAAGAGGTGTTAGATTAGATTTATTCCAAGGTGAAACTATTGCTATTGTTGGTGAATCAGGATCAGGTAAATCAGTTACAGTTAAAACATTAATGGGCATCTTAGATTCTAATGGACATATTGATAGTGGTTCAATTATTTATCACTATGTTGATAAAGATGGTAACAAAGGTGAATATGACTTAGTTAAGATGTCACAAAAAGATATTCGTTATAAATTATGTGGTAAGCATATTGCTATGGTTTTCCAAGATCCAATGACATCTTTAGATCCAACTATGACTATTGGTAAACAAATCATGGAACCTATTTTAGAACATGAACATGTAACTAAAAAAGAAGCAGCTGCTAGAGCATTAGAACTTCTTGAAGAAGTAGGTATCAATGAACCAGAAAAGACCTTTAAACAATATCCGCACGAATTATCCGGTGGTATGAGACAAAGAGTTGTTATTGCTATAGCCATGTCATGTGATCCTGATATCTTAATTTGTGATGAGCCTACAACAGCATTAGATGTTACTATTCAAGCTAAAATATTAGAGAAAATTAAAGAAATACAAACAAAGAAAAACATTTCAGTTATTTATATTACTCATGATTTAGGAGTAGTAGCTAAGGTAGCTGATTATGTAGCAGTAATGTATGCAGGCAGAATTGTGGAAAAGGGTAATATTAATGAAGTGTTCTATAATCCTTGTCATCCATATACTTGGGGCTTATTAAGTTCTATGCCTGATATTGATACTGATTCTGATCGTTTATTTGCGATCCCTGGATCTCCACCTAATCTATTAGAAGAAGTAAAAGGTGATGCCTTTGCACCAAGAAATCCTTATGCTTTAAATATTGATTATCGTGAAGAACCACCGATGTATGATATCGGTGGACAACATCGTGTTGCTTCTTGGTTATATGATTCAAGAGCTCCTAAGGTTAAAATGCCTAAAGATTTAAAAGTACGTTTAGATAAGATGAAAAAGGAGGCTGGTATAAATGAGTAAAAAAGAACCTCTACTTCATGTTGAAGATTTAAAACAGTATTTTAAAGTATCAAGAAAATCAGTTACTAAAGCAGTTGATGGTATTAGTTTTGATATCTATGAAGGCGAAACCTATGGACTAGTTGGTGAATCAGGATCAGGTAAATCTACTACTGGTAGATCAATCATTAGATTATATGAACCTACTGCTGGAAAAATCATCTTTGATGGTCATGATATATCTAAGAAACTATCTAAAGAAGATGAACAATTCCTTAGGACTAATATGCAAATGATCTTCCAAGATCCAATGGCATGTTTAAACCCACGTAAGAAGATAAAAGAAATAATAGCTGAAGGTTTAGAGATACATAATATCTGTTCATCAGAAAAAGAGATAGATGAAAAGGTATCTAATATCTTGGAAAAAGTAGGCTTATCTGCTGAACAAGCTACTCGTTTCCCACACCAATTCTCAGGTGGTCAAAGACAAAGAGTAGGTATTGCTAGAGCATTAGTAATGAATCCTAAATTAGTTATCGCTGATGAATGTATATCAGCGCTTGATGTATCTATCCAAGCTCAAGTAGTTAACTTGATGAAGGATTTACAAGATGAATTAGGTACAACATATCTATTCATAGCTCATGATTTATCAATGGTTAAGTATATATCAGATAGAATAGGCGTTATGCATTTAGGACATATTGTTGAAACTGGAACAACAGATGAAATATTTGATAATCCAATTCATCCATATACTAAATCATTACTATCAGCTATCCCACATACTAATCCGATAGTTGAAAAACAAAGAGTAGCTATGTCATATTCCCCAGAAGAATATGGTGTAGATTATACTAAGGGAACTTATCATCAATTATCTGATACACATTCTGTATTAGCTACTGATGAAGAGTTAAAAAAATGGAATTAATACAAAAGGTTGTGGTAATATGAACTTCCGTGTGGGTAAAAAGGGGTATACAGGTTGTACTTCTATAGGAGTAAACCATAGGACTACCATGTGGGTAAACATTACTAACAAAAGAAAAATAGACGACTAGAAATGTTAATCATTACCCTCCATAGCGGAGGGTTTTGTTTTATAATTAGTTCTATGTTTAGTTTTTAGGTAAATTAGTGTTTGAATTAATATTTGAAGGCATTATAGAAATAAGTACTGCAGGTAATGGTAATGTATGGATTAAGGGCAGTAATGTTTCTTCTGATTTCACTTTTAAAAGAAAAACTAATGATGGATTAACCTATGGAAAATTTACAGGTATATTGGTAGATGGTAAAGATGTAGATGAGAGTAATTACATAGCAACAGAAGGTTCTGTAGTTATTGATCTTAAACCTGCATATCTAGAGACTTTGAAAACAGGTTTGCATACTTTGACTGCATTATTCTCTGATGGTAATAATGTAACGATTAACTTTGAAATAAAAGATAAAACTACACCTACACCTACACCAACACCTACGCCTGTACCTAAACCACCTATACCTAAAACAGGTGTAGAATAAAAAACTATTATAGATTTAATAATGGTGCAATAATTGCACCATTAGTATTTACATAAGTGCAAATATTGCTTATACTTAAAGTATGAAAAGTGCATTAAAAGAAATAAGAATAGAAAACAAATTCACTCAACAACAAGCTGCTGATTTTTTTGGTATATCTTTAAGATCTTACAAATCGTATGAAAATAATCAATCGAAGCAAAAAAATATTAAATATCAGTATATGCTTGAAAAACTAAAAGAAAGAGCACTAATCGATGAAGAACATGGAATACTTTCGTTTGAAGATATTAAGAATAAGGTTTCTAAAGTATTTGAAAATTATGACGTTGATTTTTGTTATTTATTTGGTTCATATGCGAAAGGTAAAGCAAACGAAAAAAGCGATGTTGATCTACTAATATCAACAAAAACTACTGGTTTAAAATTTTATGGATTAATTGAGAGATTAAGAGAAGAATTAAATAAAAAAATCGATTTATTAGACATTAAACAATTAGAAAATAATATTGCTTTATTAAACGAAATACTCAAAGAAGGGATAAAGATATATGGATAACAAAAAGAATGATGAATACTATTTAAAAAAGATAGAATATCATTTTGATAGAATAAGTGAAGTTATGAATGGTGTTTCATATGATGAATATACAGCTGATAACGACATACAAGATATCACCATGTTTAATATCATACAAATATCTGAGCATGTTAAACAATTATCAGAAAAATATAAAAAAGAAAATTCAAATATTCCTTGGCAAGATATATATGGCTTAAGAAATAGAATAGTTCACGATTATGGAAATGTGATTTTAGATATAGTATATGAAACTTTAACTAAAGATATACCAACGTTGAGAAAAATTTTGTTTAACGAATAATTACAAAAAATAGATTTGTTGGCTAAATTGAATTAGTCAAAACTCATATTGAAAAAGTGAAGTTTAAATAATAGATGGAAGGGATACGTTTTTCTTAAAATGAGGTGATTATGTCAAAGATAAAAGTAAAAAGAAATAAAAAATTTGTTTGTAGTCTAGTACCATTCTATATTTATATTGATGGTAAAGAAGTTGCGCAAGTTAAGAATGGCAAAGAAGTTGAATTTGATATAAATGAAGGTACTTATGAATTACTGATTAGCAAAATTCATTATGTTGATGGTAAGGCTAAGAATAGTGGCTATGGTGGTGCAATAGGTGCTATTGTTGAAAGCAATAATAAGGCAAAAGAATTAAATAAAACGACTTTAAATATCCAAAATAATCAAGATATTTTTATTGAATGTGAATCTAATGCAGTAGATTGTGTAATTCTTAATGTTTCATAAATGGTTTTTGTGATTAAAACAAAAACTCCTTAAAAGAAATTTTATAGGATTTCTTAAATTAAAGATGGGTAGGACCTAAGATATCACTTTAGGTCCTTTTATAATACTTGTAATTAATTAAGTAATATTTAAAACTTTGCCAAGTTTTGACAAAGTATTAATTAATTATTATTTAATGTAAATAACTTTTGAATGGTTGTATGTATAATTGTTATCTTTATCAAGTAAACAATCGCATTTTGCACATTTTATTTGATGATTGCCATCACCACAACAATCTCTTTTACATAATTTGTGATAAGGATGTTGTTATTTAAGATTCTCTAATTCATAACGTATATAACGACTTACTTTTCCGCTTTTTTTAGGATTGGTAATATATATTTATCACCATAATTTATTCCATTAAAAAATAGTGAATTAATAATTATTACAACTACGATGCTTTTTTAAGTTCTATTACTTCATAGTTACAGTTTTTTTCATTACGGAATGGAAGATACCATCCAGTTATACCTGAGGATACATATAAATCTGTATCACCAATATGATATGCTCCATAAGTATTAAGTCCAAGTAAAGAATAAAGTGTTTTTAAAGGAAACAATTGTCCTGCATGTGTATGACCAGATAATTGTAAATCTGCTTTAATTTTAATGATATCTTCATTTTGATATGGTGTATGATCAATGCATATTATATAGCTTTCATATGGAAGATCTTTAATATCCTCGGCTTTGATTCTTTCATTAGGATGACTTGGATCTTCTAATCCTAGAAAAACTAAATCATCTTTAACTTTTACAAAATCGTTATAAAGAATTGTAATACCATTATTAATAAGTGTTTTTTCAAGTTCTTCAGGAGTATAGTTAGGACCGTTTAGATAGTCTGCTCTATCTTGTCTATCATGATTACCATATATGTAATAGGTATCAATATTTAAAGAAGCTATCTTTTTAAATATTTCTTCCATTTCTGATTTTGTGCTAAATTCATCAGTAATATCTCCACCTAATAATAAATAATCAGGATTTTCTTTTTTAATTGCCTCTAAACCCTTATCAACAGTTTTTGGACTTTGACTTGATCCATAATGTAAATCTGAAAAGAAAACGATTTTATACTTGTTTTTAATATTTTTTAATGGCATTTTAGGCTTATCTTTGCTTATCTTACTTCCAAATACAAATTATGTGATTTTGGGTATAGGTGCATTATTATTTATGTTTTCAGATATGATTTTAACAGCTTATAAATACGTTTTTAACAACAATATACTGTTAATTAGAGTTAATAGTATAAGCTATTTTATAGGTTTACTATTAATTGTGTTAAGTATAGTTTGATAAAATGTGTGATAATAGTATTATGAAGATACAAATTAAAGATTCCGATAATGCAAAAGTAATCATCCCAGAAGGTAGAATTGATACTACTACATATGAGGAATTTTTATATGTAATGATGCGAGCTGTTAGTGAAGATAAAGATATTGAGGTTGATTTTAGAGATGTTGAATATATTTCATCTTCAGGTCTAAGAGTTTTACTTGATGGTAAAAAGAAATTATCTAAAGATAGATCGTTTCGCATTACTAATGTAAATGATACAGTTATGGAAGTGTTAGAATTAACTGGTTTTTCTGATATTTTTGAAATTGAAAAGATTGAAAAGAATAATGGTGATGATATCAAAGCATTGTTTTTTGATGTTGATGGAACATTATTAGATCATAGCACAGGCCAAGTACCTCAAAGTACAATTGATGCTTTAAGGCAAGCTAAAGAAAAAGGTATTAAGTTAGCTATTGCTACAGGTAGAACAATTGATGAATTAAACAAACTTCCACTTAACGATATAGCATTTGATGCATATCTAACTTTAAATGGAAATATTTGTTTAGATGAAAATAAAAAAATATTTGCAGGTTATGAAATAATACCTGAAGAAGTTGAAATATTAAGAGGCATTTTTGATGCTAAAAAGATTCCTTTTGTTTTTATAGGTGAATTAGGACGTTATATAAATTTTATTGATGATGTAGTAATAAGAACACAAAACGAAACTCTAGGAACAATTCCTGAAGTTGGTGAATTTAAAGGAGAAAAGATTTATCAATGTTTGTCTTTTGTAGATAATGGTATGCGACAAAAATTAGAGAAACTATTAGATCATTGTAGTATTACATCTTGGAATAGGACAGGCATTGATATTATTGCGAAAACTGGTGGTAAACAAGCTGGTATTCAAGCTTATCTTGATTATTGTGGTTTTAAAAGATCACAATCTATGGCTTTTGGAGATGGTGAAAACGATATCGCAATGATTCGTTATGCTGGAATTGGTGTGGCTATGGCAAATGGTAAAGATGCTTTAAAACAAGCTGCAACATATGTCACTACTGCTGTAGATGATGATGGTATTATGAATGCTTTGAAACATTATAAGATAATTTAGAGTTTTAAAGAGACAATATATTTGTGAACTTAGATGCAATTGATAAAAAGTTTAGAAAAAAATACGTCATTAAAAAAGTTTTTAATGGAATTTTATGTTTATTGACTGCATTTTCTGGTTTTAGTGCAGTATTGTACTCAGTATTTATTTTTAAATCTAATTTGTTTGATAGATTAAGATATATGACATTTAATGGTACTATTTTTACTAGTATTATTTCTTTAATTTTTGCTTTTGTTTCTTGTTTTGAAATTATTAAAGATACTGAATTAACATCTAGAAATGTTTATTATATGAGATTATCATCAGCCGTAACAGAGTTTGTGATTTTTTTTATAGTGCTGTTTGGTTTGACGCCTTTTGTACCAGATAAACCAGATATAATCACTTATCCTGGTTTTAATATGCATTTTGTTGTGCCTATATTAACTTTAATATCATTTATTTTTAATGATGCACCTATAGGAAAACTAAAACTATTAGAACCATTTAGAGGGACATACTTCATAACAATCTATGCCTTTGTAATGGTTATCTTATTTGGTTTTAAGATATTACCTTCTAGTAAAGCACCTTATTCATTTTTAGATTTTGAGAATAATTCAATATTCTTTTCTATTGGATGTTTAATAGGTATTTATATTGTTGGCTATTCAATATCTTTATTACTATATTACTTAAATAGAAAAATGTCTTGGATCTGGTTTAAAGATATTACTAAATAGAAGCTGTTGCTATAATTAAGGTATATGAAGTATAAAACAATAATTATTGTGATATTAATTGTATTTTGCTTGATAGGAGGATTTTTTATGATTGAGCCGCTTTTAAAAAACAATAAATTAAAAGATAGCGAATTAATTGAATGTCGATATACCATAGGTGGTGGTATGCTTGGAGGTTTTTCTAGTGCAACAATAAAAAAGCTTAAAGATGGTTCTATTAAATATATTAGTGAGCATGCACAAACTCATGCAGATAGAATTGTTACTAAAACATATGATAGTACTATACAAGATTTAGATAGAATTAAAGAATTAATTATTAAATATAATATGTATGGCGCAAGTAAAAAAGGATTAAGTCCTTTTCAAGTATTAGATGGTGATACTAGGACAATTAACTTTTATTTTGATAATGAAAGATTTAGTGTTAGTGATAATCAAAATTTATCTACAGAAGAATCAAAACATTTTAGAGAAATCATAAATGAATTATTAGGATTAGCTAAAGGAGAAGCTGTAGTTGAAATAGAAAATCATGTATTAGTTTTGATGCTAGATGGATATCAAATTGCATATACTTTATTTGATTGCATAGCTACTGAACAATTAATTGAGTATTTAGATGAATATGATTTTAATGACTATGAAGGTGTTTACAAATATGCAACAATAGATCATGAATTTGATTTTACTAATTTAGAAAAAGTAAATGATATAAGTGCAGGTGATTTATGTTTTAATGATGATACAAAACAATTATTATTCTGTTATAAAGATTTTAATACAAGTGATAATGTATATAAATTAGGTGAATTAGAAGATTATACAGATAGTGCAATTGATCTTATAAATAAGATGGAAGATAAAAAATATGTAATATTTTTAAGAAAATAGGAGAATAGATATGGATGTAAAAACAATTTCCTTAGTATTAATTATTTTTGTAGTTTTTTTGCTATTTGAATGGTATCAAAGAAGAAAAAGAAATAATGCGATTAATTCTTTAATGACTTATTTAAATAACAAAGATTACGATTCTTTTGAAAAAGCATGTGAAACTAAAGAAGTTAAAGCATATATACCTGACTATAATCTTAATTTTTTAAAGTTGAGTGCTGCTTTAATGCAAAATGATAATAATAAGATTGAAAGTATTATTAAAGAATTTGATAATATCAAAATGACTGATGCTCAAAAGAAGGCTCTATATGATAGATGTTTTTATTACTATGTAGGAACACAGAATAAGAATAAAGCTGAGACATATTATCAATTACTTATGAATATGGATGGAGTTGATAAAAATTTATATTCTTGTTTTTATGATACTTATATTTTAAAGGATAGTAAGTATTTAGATGATTTATTAAATAAGGTTGAAAATCTTCCTATAAATCAGAAATTAGGTCATTATACTTTAATAGCTGATATGTATCGTAATAAGAATGATGATACTAATGCTGCTAAATATGATGAATTAGTAAAAGAATTATTAAAGAAGAATTAATTATATAGATTAATATAAGCAATAGTTACAAATATAATATTTTAATAATGTTTATTTGAGATTATTAATAATTATCTGTTAGAATGTTTAAGTATCTTGTTTGGAGGGAATATGGATTTATTGACTGTCTTAATTAAACAAGTATTAATAATGTATATCTTAATATTTGTAGGATACTATGCATATAAGAAAAAACTAATTAGTGATCAAGGTTCTAAGGATATAGGAAATATTTTATTAAATATAGCTATACCAGTAGTAGTTATTTCTAACTTCTGTATCGAAAGAACAGCTGAAAAAACTAATGATTTAATATATTCAATTATTGTATCTACACTATGTATGAGTATGGCTATACTTATAGCAGTATTGATTTTTCATAAAAGAAACAGAATTGATGAATTCTCTGCTGCATTTTCTAATGCGGGCTTTATTGGTATACCTTTAGTACAAGCAACTTTTGGATCAGATGCAGTATTTTATATATCAATGATGATTGTTTTAGTTAATTTACTTCAATGGACATATGGAGTATATACAATTACAGATGATAAAAAATATATAAATGCAAAAATGGTAATTAAAAATCCAATTGTTTTAGCTGTATTTATTGGCGTGATATTATTCTTTTTAAACATTAAATTACCTGAAGTAGTAAGTAATGTGTTTAGTATAATTGGTAATATTAATTCTCCTTTGGCAATGATTGTATCAGGTGTATATTTAGCACAAAGTGATTTACTAACAATAATCAAAAAGAAAGAAGTATATTTTGTTTCTTTTGTGAGATTATTACTTATTCCTTTTGCATGTGTTCTTTTATTAAAATTAATACCACTTGGTTCTGTAGAATTAAGACTTGCGATATTACTTGCCTGTGGCGCACCAGTAGGTTCTAATGTAGCAATCTTTGCATCACAATATGATAAAGATTATAAAAAAGGCATAGAGAATGTATGTGTTTCAACACTTCTATGCATAATTACTTTACCTTTAATAATGTATCTTGCAAACTTAATAATAGGTTAAGAGATCTTTTTAAATATTTCTATAAATTCGTCATAGTTTTTAGATTTTATTAAAAAAGCTCTTTAGATCTTTTTGTTTAGAATGCTGTACCAAAATCAGTAATGATGTATTTTGGTTCTTCAGAATCAGGATTAGGTCTTAATACACCTACATTAAACTTTTCTTTAACCCAACCACTTTCTTCATCATATTCTCCTGTTGCAGTTATTAGTTCATTTATATCTACACCATCTGCAGGATGAAGTTCATATTTTACTTCAAAGAAGACTTCATCAGCTGTTAGATTATAACTCTTTAAGTTATCGTTAGCTTGTTCTTCTTCAGCAGTATAAACCTTTTCAACATAGATTCTAGCATCATTAATCTTATCACCATAAACTTCTTCTAATAAGTGTTGCATAGCAATAGTAATTTGATATTCAGCTTCTTCGGGATTATCTTTAATAGGGATATTACTTCCAGCTGTGCCTTCTTGTTGATCTTTAGGAACATTATTATCAATTGTCTCGTCTTTTTTGTTTGTACATGACACTAACATCATTACACATAAAATAGCTAATAATAGTTTTTTCATAATGTATTCCTCCAAAAAGAATTATAAACCTAAATAATAAAAATGTAATATAAGAATAATATGGTTATAATAAATATATGAAATTTATAAGATTAAAACCTGTATATGAATATCCCTTATGGGCCAAAAATGATTTAGCTCTAATAAGAAATAAAAAATGGGATGGTGAAGGTGCAACTTGGGATGTAGCTGCACACAAAGATTTAAATAATGAAGTATTAAACCCAGAATATGAAGGTCTAAGTTTAAGAGAGCTAGTTTTAAAGTATCCTGATGAACTTATGAAAGATGCAAAAATGATGTTAAAAGCAGGATATATTGACGCTAGTAAACCTTTATCTATTCAAATTCATCCAAATGATGAATATGCTTTAAAAAATGATAATGATTTAGGCAAGACTGAAAGTTGGTACATTTTAAAAGCTGATGAAGATGCAAGTATTATTGTTGGAACAAGTCTAAATACTAAGCAAGAAGTTAAAAAACATCTTGAAGATAACACAATAGAAGATTACTTATTATCTCATAAGGTTTCTGAAGGAGATTTTATTACATTACATCCTGGCACAATTCATTCTCTAGGAAAGGGAATACTTGCTTTTGAAGTTAGTACTAATTCAAATGTTACTTATCGCTTTTATGATTTTAATAGAGTAGATGTAAATGGAAATAAACGTGAATTACATATTGATAAGAGTTTAGATGTCTTAAGATTTGATAACGAAATAAAAATAACTCATACAAAAGATATGAATGAGCAGTGTGTAGTATTAGATGATAATGATTTTTATCGAGTTGTTTTGATTAATGTTGATGGTGAATACTATTATGATTTAAATGATAGATATGTAATTATCACAAATGTAAATGGACAACTAAATGTTAAAGCGAGTGATGAAGAAACTAGTTTATCATTAAGTGAAAATTTGCTTGTACCTGCAGATAAAAAGCAAATAAGCATAGTTGGTAAGGGCAAAGTTCTACTATCAATCAGTAAAGTTTAAATAGTTCTTTAAAGCTAACAATCATCATTAAAATAATTTAAGGAGTATCTTAAATTATTTTTATTATTAACTATGTAATAATATATAAGTATTAAGAGGTGCAGTATGAAAACGTTGTTTATTGAATGTAATATGGGACTTGCTGGAGATATGCTTACAGCAGCTCTAATAGATTTGTTTGATAATAAAGAAGATATATTAAAAGAATTAAACTCCTTTGGTTTAAAAGATGTTGAAACAAGCATTATAAAAGATAAGAAGTGTGGTATTGAAGGAATTCATGTATCTGTAAAATATCATGGACAAGAAGAAAGTGAAGATATGCATCATCATGAACATGAACATGAACATGATCATGAACATCACCATGAACATGATCATGAACACCATCATCACCATCATTCTAGTTTAGAAGATATTAAAGAGATAATTAATGGTTTAAATGTTTCAGATAAAGTTAAAAAGGATTCAATAAATGTTTATGAGTTATTGGCTGAAGCTGAAGCTCATGTGCATGGTAGCACAATTAATGATATTCATTTTCATGAAGTAGGAACTATGGATGCGATTGCGGATATTGTTAATGTTTCATATTTATTAGACAAATTAAATGTTGAAAAAATTATTGTATCACCAATTCATGTAGGTAGAGGATTTGTAAAATGTGCTCATGGTATTTTACCTGTTCCAGCTCCTGCAACAGAATATTTACTACATAATATTCCATATTATAGTAAAGAAATTATTGAAGGTGAATTATGTACTCCTACTGGAGCTGCATTAGCAAAATATTATGCAGATGAATTTTCATATATGCCAACTTTAAATATTGAAAAAAGTGGTTATGGTTTAGGAACAAAAGATTTTAAGATTGCGAATGTTGTAAGAGTATTCTTAGGTCAAGATGAAAATAAGCAAGTTAAAGTTATAGAATTAGATACAAATGTTGATGATATGACTGGTGAAGAAATTGCTTTTGCAACCGAAAGATTAATAAAGGCTGGTGCTTATGAAGTTTTCACTACAAATATTAATATGAAAAAGAATCGTCCTGGAATCTTGCTTAGTGTTATCTGTTCTGAAGAAATTGAACAAGAAATTGTTAAAGAGATATTTGCTAATACATCTACCATTGGTATTCGTAAAACTGTTAAAGATAAATTTGTTTTAGATAGACAAATTGAAGAAAAAGATACTAATATGGGAAAAGTTAGAATTAAAAAATCTAGTGGATATGGTGTTGAAAAAGAAAAAATAGAGAACGATGATATGGTGGAATTAGCTAACAAAAATGATAAGACATTATTAGAGATAAAAAGGAGTATTAAATTATGAGAAATAAACAAGTTCAAGCATTAACGCTTTCAGCTATGTTTTTAGCTATAGGTCAAGTATTGCCATTTATTACTGGTCAAATCCCAACTATTGGTGCAATGCTTTCGCCAATGCATTTACCAGTTCTTTTATGTGGTTTTATTGTTGGGCCAATGTATGGAGCTATTGTTGGTATTATTTGTCCATTATTAAGATCAGTTTTATTTCAAATGCCTAGAATGTATCCTACAGCTATTGCTATGGCGTTTGAACTATGTACATATGGTTTTGTATCAGGTTTTATGTTTCGTTATCTTAAACAAAAAAGTATTAAGAATATTTATATCTCATTAATAAGTGCCATGATTATTGGTAGACTTATTTGGGGTATAGCTCAATATGTTTTATTAGGCTTTTCAAATAATACATTTACTTTTAATGCCTTTATAACAGGAGCATTAATTAATGCAGTGCCTGCAATTATTATTCAATTAATATTAATACCTTTACTTGTTAAAGCATTAGATAGATATATTGTTAATCAATGATTGTCTTTTTTAATGTTGATTTAAGGGATTTAATTTACTGATTTAGCTTCAAAGCAGACTTAATAAAGTCTGTTTTTTAATATATAATAATCATGGCAGGTTTATATATGAAATCTCAAAGAAAATTAAGTAAAGCTGAAGAAAAAAGATTATCTATTTTTAATCAAATAAATACCGATTTATTATCAAAAGGATATATTAAAAAAGAATTAATAGGTGATTTATTAAAAGCAAACATAATCGGACCACTATATGGTTTAATTGTGTCTTTGCCTTTTATTGTTTTATATTTTGTATTAAAAATTTATAGCTTTAATATAGGAGAAAACTATTTTAGTAATTATATGTTATTTATTGTATTCTTCATTATACTTATTGTTGCACACGAACTTATACATGGAATAACTTGGGCTAGTTTCACTAAAGATAAATTTAAAAATATTGAATTTGGAATTATCTGGAAATCTTTAAATCCATATTGCACATGTAAAGTTCCATTAAAAGAATCAGAATATATTTTAGGTTTAATAATGCCATGTATTATTCTAGGTATTATTCCTAGTTTAATATCATTATTTAATGCAAATGCTTGGTTTTTTGCTATGGGAATAATTCAAATACTATCAGCTGGTGGTGATTTATATATTTTAAAGATGATACTAGATAACAAAAATAATAATGAGTGTTTATATTTAGATCATCCTACAGATATAGGAGTTGTTAAATTTGAGAAAGAGTGAAAATTATGAAGGAAATTATACTAGACAAATTTATTTCTAAAGGATTTAAGTTAAGCAAAGTTGATATGCATGATTTAAGTAAGTTTAAATCAGGTATGATGGAGTTTAATTGTGAAACATATAAGATAGAAGATGTTGGTAATTTAATGTTTTTGCAGATGAATTCTATTTTTAATTTAATGAAGATGCAAACTACGGTAATATGTCCTCAATATAAAGATTTATCTTTTATGAATGCTGATACATTTGATGTCTTAAGTAGACATACAGGTCTAGTAGAATTATATGAATCCAGTATTGAAAATAGTGATTTAAGTAGCTTAGATAATATTAAAGAAGAATACAAAGACTTAAAAGATTATGTGAGTAAGCCAAGATGGTATGACAGTATGCGTTTAAGTTGTAGTATTGGCAAGCTTGGAAATAAAAAGATAATAGAAGAAATGTGTTTAAGATATATTGATGAATATTTAGATTTATTAAGTATGGCTAAAGATTGTGACTATAATCTTAAACAACAGGCTAACAGCATATATGTTGATCAATTAATTGAAAAAGGTGGAGTTGCTGTAGATAGTTTAAATAAAATGATTGGTAAAGATAAGTGTGAAACACTTGTCAAGAAGTATATGTTTAATACTATCTAAATGTAAATTAAGATAAGTTTTAATATAAAAGTCAATAGGCAAAATGCCTATTTTTATGAAATTTTTTGCAGTTTATTTCCGGGAAATGATAAAAGTTGAAATTTCAATTAAATTTTGGTCATTTTAGTTGAAAGTTCAACTATTTGGTTTATAATAGGTTTTACCAGGTAGGATATGAGCGAGAAAAATTATTTAAGTTTAGACTCCTCAATTCTATATCGTTGTAATCAAAAACACTATGATAAATTGCTAAGCAAATACGAAATTGGATATACGCAATTAATTTTATTGACACAAATTTATGAGAATGAAGGAGTATCAATGAATGAACTTGCAAGCAGAGGTGTTTATGATAAGGGAACTATTACTAAGTCCATTCAAAGACTTGAACAATTATCCTATGTACGTATAGAAAACTCTGAGGTAGATAAACGATCTAAATTGTTATATACAACTGAAAAGACACAGGATATTATGCCTAAGCTCTATCAGATGAGATCAGAATGGAGCTCGCACTTATCTGGTGACATTAGTAGTGAAGAACTTGATATCTACAATAAAGTTCAAGCTAAGCTTATTGAAAAAGCTAGAGAATATACAACAGAACTTGATAGTGAAGATGTACGTTTCTATGGCTTACAAAAATTGACGTTATTAGATTTTCCAGGAAGAATGGCTTGTACGGTATTTACCGGTGGCTGTAATATGCGTTGTCCATTCTGCCATAATCGTTCATTAGTATTCTTGAATGAAAATGATTCGGAAATTTCTGTAAACGATATTGTTGATTATTTAGAAAATAGAAGTAAAGTTCTTGATGGTGTGTGTATTACTGGTGGTGAACCATTATTACATAAAGGTTTGAAGGACTTTATAAAAAAAGCTAAGAGTCTTGGTTTACAAGTAAAACTTGATACCAATGGTTCTAACTTTGAAAAATTAAAAGAGTTAGTTGAAGAAGGATTATTGGATTATGTGGCAGTTGATATTAAAAATTGTCCAAAGAAATATCCTGAAACAATTGGCTTACAAAATTACGATTTAAGTGAAATTGAAAAAGTTATTAGTTACTTGCTTGAAGATCATGTTGATTATGAATTCAGGACTACAATAGTTAAGCAGTTTCACGAGGTAAATGATATTGAAGAAATAGGAAAGTGGATTAAGGGAGCTAAACGCTACTACCTACAAAACTTCGAAGATCATGGTACCTGCATCCAGAGTGGACTTAGTGAGGTTGGCATTGAAACTCTGGAGAAGATGAAAGAAGTTGCAAAACCTTACGTAAAAGAAATTGAATTAAGAGGGGTAAAGGAGTAAAAATTATGTACCGAGTAGTAAAAAGAGATGGAAAAGTTGTTGATTTTGATTTAAGTAAGATTTCTGATGCGATTACTAAAGCGTTTGATGCTTGTAAGAAAGAGTATCATCCAGATGTAATTAACTTACTATCACTTAGAGTTACATCTGATTTTTCATCAAAAGTTAAGGATGAAAAAGTTAATGTTGAAGATATTCAAGACTCAGTAGAAAAAGTTCTATCTGAAGCTGGTTATCCAGATGTATCAAAAGCATATATCTTATATAGAAAGCAAAGAGAAAAAGCTAGAAACATTTCTACTACAATGCTTGACTATAAGAAATTAGTAGATTCTTATGTTAATGCTATTGACTGGAGAGTAAAAGAGAATTCAACTGTAACTTATTCAGTTGGTGGTTTAATTCTTTCTAACTCTGGTGCTGTTACTGCTAACTATTGGTTATCAGAAGTTTATGATGATGAAATAGGTGCAGCTCATAAAGATGGTGATATGCATATCCATGATTTATCTATGCTTACTGGATATTGTGCGGGTTGGTCATTAAAACAATTAATCGAAGAAGGTTTAGGTGGAGTTAATGGCAAGATTACCTCTACTCCTGCAAATCACTTAAGTACATTATGTAATCAAATGGTTAACTTCTTAGGCATCATGCAAAATGAATGGGCTGGTGCACAAGCATTTTCTTCATTTGATACTTATCTAGCTCCATTTGTAAAGGTTGATAATTTAACTTATAAAGAAGTTAAACAAAATATTCAATCATTCATATATGGTGTTAATACTCCTTCTAGATGGGGTACACAAGCTCCATTTACTAACGTTACTTTAGACTGGACAGTTCCTGAAGATTTAGCTGATCAATACTGTATCGTTGGTGGAAAAACTCTAGATTTCAAATATAAAGATTGTAAGAAAGAAATGGATATGATCAACAAAGCATTCATCGAAGTTATGATTGAAGGTGATGCAAATGGTAGAGGTTTCCAATATCCAATTCCTACTTATTCAATTACTAAAGAATTTGACTGGTCAGAAACAGAAAATAATAAACTATTATTTGAAATGACTGCAAAATATGGAACTCCATATTTCTCAAATTATGTCAATTCAGATATGAAGCCATCTGATATTAGATCAATGTGCTGTCGTTTAAGACTTGACTTAAGAGAATTAAGAAAGAAATCAGGTGGATTCTTTGGTTCTGGTGAATCAACTGGTTCAGTTGGTGTTGTTACATTAAACTTACCAAGACTTGCTTATCTTGCAAAAGATAAAGAAGACTTCTATAAGAGACTTGATAATTTAATGGATATTGCAGCTAGATCTTTACATGTAAAAAGAGAAGTTATTACTAAATTATTAGATAATGGTCTATATCCATATACTAAGAGATATTTAGGTACATTCAATAACCACTTCTCAACAATCGGTTTAGTTGGTATGAATGAAGCTTGTTTAAATGCTAACTGGATTAGAAAAGATTTAACTGATGAGCTTGCTCAAGAATTCTCAATTGAAGTATTAAACTACATGAGAAACAGATTAATCAAGTACCAAGAAATGTATCATGATCTATATAACTTAGAAGCTACTCCTGCAGAATCAACTGCATATAGATTAGCTAAACATGATAAGGAAAAATATCCTGATATCATCACAGCTGGAAAAGAAGGAGAAACTCCATATTACACAAATAGTTCTCACTTACCAGTAGGTTATACAGAAGATATCTTTACAGCTCTTGATGTACAAGATCAAATGCAGACTCTATATACTTCAGGAACAGTATTCCATTGCTTCTTAGGTGAAAAACTTCCTGATTGGAAAGCTGCAGCAAATCTAGTTAAGAAAGTATCTGATAATTACAAGCTTCCTTATTACACAATGTCTCCTACATATTCAATCTGTCAAGAACATGGATATATTACTGGAGAGGCATACACTTGTCCTAAGTGTGGTAAAAAGACAGAAGTTTGGTCAAGAATTACTGGATACTATCGTCCAATACAAAACTGGAATGATGGTAAGGTTCAAGAATTCAAACATCGTAAAGAGTATAATATTGAATCTTCAGTTATGAAAGCTAGAGATATTATGAGTGATGTTGTAGAAGCTAAACAAGAAGTAATGCAAAAACAAGAAAGCGTTACAGGATATGATATTCCTACAATTTATGTTCAAGATCATTGCCCTAAGTGCAAAGGCGCTGAACAAAGACTACAAGTAAATGGTATTGAACATAGAATCGTAAATTGTTCGCAAGACATGTCTGAAGCTGAAAAATTAAATCTTACTGAAACACCTACGATTGTCGATCCAGATGGAACAATGTTTGTAGGCGCTAATGCAGCTGCTGATTGGATGAAATATCACAACGCAAAATAAATTATAGCCCGCAAATAAGCGGGCTTTATTAAAAGGGGAAGAACTTATGGAAAAACAATATGATGTAGTAGTAGTTGGTGGAGGTCCTGCAGGACTTACTGCTGGTTTATATGCTTTAAGAAATGGTAAAAAAACATTAGTAATTGAAAAATCTGTGTTTGGTGGACAGATTGTAAATTCACCAAAGGTTGAAAACATACCTGGTTTTGAAGCAATAAGTGGTGATGAATTTGGAGATAAAATGATGTCACAAGTTATGTTTCAAGGTGGTGAAGTTTTCTTTGATGAAGTAACAAAAATTGAAAGTGATGGTCAATTAGCTACAGTTTATCTAGATTTATCAGAACCAGTAAGTGCTAAAACAGTTATTATCGCTACAGGTACTAAACATCGTACTTTGGGTTTAGAAAATGAAGAAGATTTAGTAGGAAAAAATATTCACTTTTGTGCTGTATGTGATGGTAATTTCTATAAAGATAAAAAAGTGGTAATGATTGGTGGAGGTAATTCTGCGTTTGTTGAAGCAATACTACTTACTGATATTGTGTCTAATCTTGTAATGTTACAAGATCTTCCTAAGTTTACTGCAGATCAAAAACTTCAAGAACAACTTGATAAAAAAACAAATGTTGAAAAACATGTTAATACTAAAGTTTTAGGTTATGAAATTCAAGATGGAAAATTATGTGGTGTTAGATATTTAGAAAACAATGAAGAAAAGATTGTTGAATGCGACGGTGTGTTCTTAGCAGTAGGATTAATTCCAGATAATGATAGATTTAAAGATTTAGCAGCACTTGATTCAAAGGGATATTTTGTTTCAGATGAGAATGGTATCACTAAAACAAGAAATATCTTTGTAGCAGGTGATTGCCGTACCAAAGGTTTAAGACAGGTTGCAACAGCTTGTTCAGATGGTGCTAATGCAGCAATACAAGCTTGTAATTTATTAAACGCATAGTTTTATACAAAAAAAGACTTAATGATAGTGAATTAAATAGGTTCCACTGTCAATAAGTCTTTTTAAATACAAAAATTTTAATGAAAGATTATTTTTTCTTCGAGTTTTTGTTATATTCGATTTCAGCTTCTTTAACTGCATATTCACAAGCTTGGATTACAAAAGAAGAAAAGTAAGAATCTTTATCAGCAACTTGCTTCTCAATTCTTTCTACAAGTTCTTTAGGAAACCTTATTGTCTTATTTAAGGTTTCTTTTCTTTTATCAGGTTCAAATTTAAATCCCATAATAATACCCTAATTAGATTGTATGGCTTTTTATAAGAACATTCAGCCTTTTCTTTTGTAGTATAAAATGCAATGCAAAATATGATACAATTGCAATAGAATGACAAGTAGAAATCTCTCGAAAGAGAAAAGAGAAAAACTAATTGCCAAAATTCAGGAGCAGGCTCTGAAAGTAGATGATGAAACAAGAGCTGTTTTTAATGAAGTTATTAATGAACTAAATAAAA
>Ga0256405_10001168_pt1 | contig 75432 bp, 64 predicted proteins | sample RumenRJG_02DNA_FD_189096 | JGI IMG/M metagenome (GOLD analysis project Ga0256405, IMG submission 189096) | Bovine rumen microbial communities from Lethbridge, Alberta, Canada - RJG_02 | ecosystem: Host-associated > Mammals > Digestive system > Stomach > Rumen | place: Canada: Alberta...
TAGCTTTTGTGGCTGAATATTGCCTCCAAGGATGATCCGGCGCAGGTTTATAGGCCTTGCTGCCAGATGGAGCTGCTTGTTTTGCTGGCTTAGGCTTTGACTTCCGCTCCGGTTTGGGACGCTTCTCCATCGCGATAGATACCCCGCCAGCAACACAGTAGAGTTTCCCGCTGAACGTCTCCCTGACTTCGACACTCCTATTGGCAAGATTACATCCGGAAGGCACTGAGACAGGCACGTACCAATTCCCATTGTAAGAGATGCCGCCGCCGTGATCAGTCTTCCTCGTATCACGATGAGCGAAGAGCAGATCAAAGTCGACCGGTTCGGTCAAAGGAACGTAAACAGGCTTCTGTTGCGCTTTCACGGCAAACTTTTTGTTATGCCTGGCAATCAGCTTTGGCAAAGCCTTGTTTGCTGTTTCGATGTCAGTGATACCCAACAGCCTCATCTCAGCGGTCAATCTGTCCTGCAAAGTCTCCCAAAGACGTTCCACCCTTCCCTTGGCTTCAGGCGATTTTGCGAATATTTGCCCGATGCCCAGTTCAGCCAGCCCCTTCCCAAAGTCACTCAGCGGCAGTTTAAGCCCCTTAAATTCTTCCTCTTCGGAGAGCTTCTTCGTCGTGCGGAAGATGGCATGTCTGTCGCTGTAGATTTCCATAGGCAGCCCGTATTTTACGATCCCCCTTTTGAGCGCCTCGACATATCCGCGCATACACTCGTTCATAGAGAAGAACGCGCCGGTCACAATACCCGTAGCGTCATCGATATAGGCATGAAGAGCGTAATAGCCGTTACCCTTTCCGAACCACTCAAACGGTGTCGCGTCCGTCTGCCATAACATTCCCGCGGCCTCCTTCCGCGGCCGTCCGCGATGGAGCTTCGCCCTTCGCTTAGTATGCTTCTTGCTTTTCAAGCCGGCAGCCGAAAGGATCCTGACGACGCTGGCCCGACTGATCTTCACTCCTTCCTGTTCATTGAGCATATCGGTAAAGTGAGAGAAGTTGAAATCAGAGTACTTCTCCTGAAACAGTCGAAGCACTGAATGGCACACCTCCGCTGTGATAGTGTGTTTGGGCTGCCTGTTTCGATTACCATGGATCATGCCCGCGACACCTAGGGCGCTGTACTTCTTTTTGAGCCTGATAGTCTGCCTGGGACTGATTCCGAGCGTTGCCGCAGCATCTGAATTGCTCATGCTGCCGACGCACAACGCGCTGATGACCTTAACGCGCTTGAGTTCTTTCTGAGACAATGTCACTCGCTCCTGTTTCATGCCCCTATTATCTTACTGAGTGACATTTTCATTGAGCGCTTATAGGTGACATTATCACAGAGCAACGACAATCATTTTTTGTTTGTGCTATGGGAATTCGCGTTTCCGTGTTATAATGACCGCTGATGTGCTTTTAATCTCTATCCGCCAAAGGAGTTTTTTGTCATGAACGAGATCCGTCTTGCCGATTTCCGTGCCGAAAGCCTTCAGTTCGACATGAACCATCATTTCCAGCCGAAGAAGGACGAGAACCTTCAGCTCTCCATCAAGCTGGATCAGCGCGTGCGCATGAGCAGCACGCCGCAGGAGCCCGTGTTCCTCAACATCCGCGTCACCGTCTTCGACGACGCGGAGAGCAACAACTATCCCTTTGAGATCATCGCTGACGTCACCGGCGTGTTCTTCATCGAAGCCGAAGGCAGCGACCGCGAGGCGATCCTGCGCGACAACGGCATGGTCATGCTCCTGCCCTACGTCCGCGCCATGATCAGCCAGCTTGTCTCCCTTGCCAACCTGCCCACGCCCGTTATCCTGCCTCCGCTTGATCCTTCGCAGATGCAGCCGGTTGAGCCGACGCAGGCCCAGTAACTGTATTATTGCGCCCTTTCCGGCCGGTCCGGAAGGGGCGTTTTTTGCATCAGCCATTCATAACAGGAGGAGAAGAAAAAACAATGATCGACAAGTCTGATATGCTCAACATGCTCATGAGCGCCTGCACCTCCGTGATGGGCGCCCAGGACGAACTCAACGAGATCGACGGCAAATGGGGCAGCGCCAACCAGGGCGACACGATGACCATGCTCGCTCAGGCCATCATGGGCGCGGCTGCCGGTTCTGCCAAAAAGAAAACGAAAAACGGCAAGAACGGCGGCATCAAGTCGCTGCTCGGCGACGTGGCCGAGGCCGTCACGGGCACCAAGGGCGGCGGCATGACCGCCAAGCTGCTGGGAACGTGGCTCGAAGGCATGTTCGAATCGGCTCCCGAGGACGACTCGGACGAGATGGACGAGCTCTCGCTCAAGGACCTCTTTGGCGGCGCGCTCAAGGCGCTTGAAGGCGAGTCCGACGCGCGCGAGGGTGACAAGACGCTGATGGACACGCTGATCCCTGCCACGAAGGCCCTCGTCGGCAGCAAGGGCGGCCTGCTCGATATGCTCACCGCGGCTGCCGCTGCCGGCGACGAAGGCGCCGAGAAGACGAAGAAGTACGGCAGTAAGTACGGCCGTGCCGCCAAGCACGGCAAAAAGACCGTCGGCACGCCCGATGCCGGCGCGATGTCGATGAAGTACTTCCTCGACGGGATGCTCAAGGCCCTGCTGTAGCGAAAAAAACGCACATACGAAAAAAGCTCCGCGCTGCCGTTTAGAAGACGGCACCGCGGAGCTTTTATGTTACCGGAAGAACATCATCAGCCCGGAGATGAGGAGATAGGCGTAGACAGCCTTGCGCAGAAGGACGGGATCGAGGCGGTGGAACACCTTGTTGCCGAGCCATTTGCCGAGCATGATCGCGGCCAGCATCTGCGCGCAGAGCAGAAAGTCCGGGGCTGTCAGCGTGCCGGTGCGCAGCCTGTTGAACGCGGCGCAGATGTTGACGATGGAGAAGTAGGCGTTCAGCGTGCCGCGATACTCGCTGTTGTCCTGCGCAGCAGCCAGCATATAGATGGCGATGGGCGGCCCGCCGGCGGAGAACGCGCCCGTCAGCGTCCCCGCCGCGAGCCCGGCGATGAAGCCGTTGCGCGCGGTGGCGCGGATGCGCAGCCTGCCGCTGAAAAAGACCGAGTAGATGCTCAGCGCGATCAGCATCACGCCGAGACTGCGCAGCATCAGCTTTTCCGCCACGCCGGCGGACAGGCTGACGGCCAGCGTGGAAGCGATCAGACCGCCGGCGACGCAGGGGAGCAGCGTCTTCACGTTGATCGCCTTGCGGTCGCTCCAGGCGAGCATCAGATTGGCGGCCAGACCGCACAGCCCCACAACGGCCACGGCCCGTGAATAGGGCATGAAGTACGGCAGCACCGACATCACCACCGGCCCGAGCCCAAAGCCGCACACCGCTACGACAAAACCGCCGGCAGCGTTTGCCGCCGCGGCCATGATCCAGGAAATAACGCTCATCGTCAAAGCCTCCGAACCGCATCAGGATACTTTGCAATAATAGTCTGAAATCGAAATATTTTCAAGCTGAAGGACATAAAAATACCGCCGCCGGGCATACGCAGCCCCGGCGGCGGTATTTGCATACGAACTTCGCACGCGAAGTTTCAGTAGGGGTAGGGCGATGAACCCGCCTTCGTGAACGTGATATGAGCTGTTTGCCTGGACCGGGGATCACTCAAAATCGATCTCGGGCGTTGCCCAGGCGTGATCGAGCGGCCCCGAGCCTTTGCCGAGGTCCAGTCCGGCCTTGAGCGCGCCGGTGATGTAGGCTTTGGCGCGGCGGACGCTCTCTTCCACGCTGCGGCCTTTGGCGAGGTTGCAGGCGATGGCCGACGACAGCGTGCAGCCGGTGCCATGGGTGTTCGGATTGTCGACGCGCGGCGAACTGAACCACACGGCGCGTCCCTCCGTCCAGAGCAGGTCGTCAGCGCTGTCGGTCAGGTGTCCGCCCTTGACGAGCACGGCCCCGCCCAGACCGGCAGCGATCTTTGCGGCGGCGCGCTCCATGTCGGCCTGATCGGCGATGGAGAAGCCGGCCAGCACTTCCGCTTCGGGAATATTGGGCGTGATCACCGTTGCCAGCGGCAGCAGCTCGCGGCGGAGCGTGTCCACGGCGTCGTCCTTCATCAGCCGTGAACCGCTGGTGGCGACCATGACGGGATCGACGACAAGGCGATCGACGGCATACTCCTTCAGCTTGGCGGCGATCACTGAGATGATGGCGGCGTTGCTGACCATGCCGATCTTCACGGCATCGGGACGGATATCGGTGAACACGCAGTCGATCTGCGAGGCGACAAACTCGGGTGTGGCTTCGAGCACGGCAGCCACGCCCGTGGTATTCTGAGCGGTGAGCGCGGTGATGACGCTCATGCCGTACACCTTATGGGCGGCCATCGTCTTGAGGTCGGCCTGGATGCCGGCGCCGCCTGAACTGTCAGAACCTGCGATCGTGAGTGCTTTATAGACCATGAAAAAAATCTCCTTTTTGATCGAGTTTGGATCGTGTGATACGACTTTTGCGATAAAAAAGACGCTAGCCGTTTAATGAAAAACAGTATGAAGAGCTTTAAGGAAAGAGCGAAAAAACGTTTGTTCTATGCGGAACAAAAAAGTGCGGACGTAAGTTCTTTGTGGAACAAACGGCAGCTCGTTCAGCGGAATGTCTTTTCCGCAAGAGCGCGCAGCGTGCGCGTCGCCTCGGTGATGTCCTTTGCCGAGAAGATGGCGGAGACGACCGCCGCGCCGTCCGCACCGCGCCCGGCAAGCGAACTCATGCTGCCCGCTCCGATGCCGCCGATGGCGACGACAGGAATGCTCACAGCGGCGGTGATGCGTTCCAGCTCGTCGAGCGGGAGCACGGTCACGTTGCTTTTGGTGCCGGTCGCGAACACAGCGCCGCAGCCCAGATAATCCGCGCCGTCGCGCTCCGCTTTCAGCGCCTCTGCAACGCTGTGCGCGGAGACGCCGATGATCTTGTCGGGCCCCAGTTTGGCCCGTGCGGCTTTCATGTCCATATCGTCCTGGCCGACGTGCACGCCGTCGGCGTCGCAGGCGAGCGCGAGCTCGACGTTGTCGTTGATGATCAGCGGCGCGCCGTATCGCGCGCAGACTTTTTTCAGCGTCACGGCTTCGGCGAGGAATGCCGTGCGGTCCAGGTTCTTCTCGCGCAGCTGGACCATCGTCGCGCCGCCCTGAAGAGCTTCTTCGACAGCCTGCGCGAGCGGCTTTTCGCCCAGATCGCGCCGGTCGGTGACGGCGTACAGCAGCAGCGCGTCCCGTAAGCGGTTGTTCATATGCGTTCCTTCTTTCGTATCTTTTTTCAAAAAATGAAGGAGAAGCCGCGCCTGCGGTTTCTCCCTCATGTGACAGCCGGTCTTCCTTCGGCGGGATGGTCCGCATCAGGTTCAAAGGGTCGAAGCGAACGCTTCCTCTCAGCCCGTTCGGGCTCCCCCGCGATGTGCTGTTTATTTTATAGCGTTTGGGCGTGTCCCGTCAAGAGCGCAGGACTTCTTCGAGCCGGCCGTCGCTCCAAACGATCACGAGCGTGCCGGAGGAAACGGAGACGATGGCTTCGGCGCCGGTGAACTCGTTGCTGACGCCGAGCGCGACGGAGCTGGTCAGCACGGCGTCCTCAAGCGGGTATTTCAGTCCGCGCAGCGTCACGCCTTTGGCCGGTGCGTCGAGGCAGAAGACGGAGATGTAGCCTGCGTGCGCGGACGAAAAGCGGATCTCGCCGTCGGTCACGGCGGTGACGGTCTCGCGCTCGCCGATTAAAAGTCCACGCGCGCCGTGCTTTGCCAGGTACATCAGCGCCTGCACGTTGGCGAGCGTGTGCCCAAGCCGTCCGCCGAGCCCGCCGAGCAGGGCGAAGCGCCCATAGCCGCGGCGAAGCCCTTCTTTGACGGCGAGCATCATGTCGGTGTCGTTCTTCTCGGGCGGGTAGGTCAGCACGTTTTCGCCTTTCGGCACATGCCCGAGCGAATCGAAGTCACCCAGGGCGAGGTCGGCTTTCGCGCCGATGCGTTGCAGATGGGCAACGCCGCCGTCAGCTGCGATCACGAAGTCGCCGGGGCAGGGCGTGAAGGCCGGCGGCCAAAAGTCGCCCGCGCCGACGATCCAGCAGACGGCGCTCATGAAGCGGCCTCGTTGACGGGCGCTTCTGAGGCGTCGAGGGCAGGATCGGGCTGCGCGTCATCGGAGGCCGGCGGCTCGGGGCTGAACTTGCTCATGTCGGTCTTGCCGTAGATTTTTTGATACACGTAATAGTTGCGCATGACGTTTTTCACGTAGCCGTTGGTCTCGCGGAAGGGGACGGCTTCCATCCAGGCGTCCATGTCCCAGTCGGCCCGCTCGGCGTTCCACTTTTTGACGTTGCCGCCGCCGGCGTTGTAGGCCGCGGCTACCCATTCCAGGTGCTTCCAGGCGGCGATCAGACCGGCGATGTGATGGGCGCCCATGTTGATGTTGTCATGCACGCCGTAGAGGCTGTACTTTTTCAGCTTCATGCGCCGCGCTTCGCCGGCCGCCGTGGAGGGCATCAGCTGCATCAGTCCGGCGGCGCCGACCCAGCTGGAGACGGTGGGATTGAAGCCGCTTTCCTGCTTCATGATCGACCAGATGTAGAGCGGATCGACGTGATATTTTTTCGCTGCCGCCTCGACGGTGGAACGGAACGGACGCGGATAGATGTATTCAAGCAGCTTGCGCGAGACGGACGGTCCGGCCATGAACTCTTCGGCCACGCCGTGCAGGTCGCGGTAGACCTGCCAGTCAAGGCCCAGCCACTGCGCCATGCGGGCGCGGTGCGCACGTTCGCGCACGCTCTCGGCGTTTTGCAGCAGCATGTGCGCGTGCGAGACAAAGCCCCATCTCTCCAGCTCCGTCGGACGGCCGGGCTGTAGGGCTGCTGGCAGCGGCGTGTCGGTGATCTTCAGCGATCCTTCCGGCTCGGTCAGGAAGGCGTAGACGGTGAGAGCGTGCTTTTTGAGCAGCTGTTCGCGGAGCTCCTTCGCCTGCTCGGGCTGATGCAGATCATCGTGCGCTTTCGCCCGCCAGTAGAGGATCTGGGGGGACGTTGCGTCGGCGCCGCGCCAGTTTTTGAGCGCGCCTTCGGGATCGCCGGCGCGGTAGCGGGCCCAGCCGCGGTCCCATCTCAGCCGGTTGGCGCGTCTGCCTGTCGGGAAGCGCTCAAGGTACTCGTCGCGGGCCTCGTCGGCTTTCTCCCAGCGGCTGACGGCCAGCGTGTAGAGCGCCTGCTTGGCGATCTCCGTGTTCTTGTTCTGACTCATCTCCTGCAGGGCCGCGAGCGCCTTGGCGTGCGCCTTGCCTCCGATCATCAGCCGCAGGCGTCCCATGCCTCGGGCCATGTACTCGCTGTCCTTTTTCAGGACCAGCTTTTCCAGCAGCGGCTCCGCTTCAAGCGAGCGGTCCATGCGCTGGAGCGATACGCACAGGTAGTAGGTGCCGGATTCGCCGTAGGGGGCGTTGAGCTTCAGCCGGCTGAGATTGGCGACGGCGGTCTTGTGGTCGCCGCGCAGATGGGCGGCGTAGCCGAGGCGGTAGAACTTCTGCGGACTGTCGGGCGCTTTCGCGGCGAGCTTCAGCGCGGCGGCGTTCTGCGGCTCCAGGCGCAGCAGCGCCAGCGCGTCTGTCGGCGAAAGCCGGCCGATGCTGAGCAGTTCGCGGCAGACGGTGCCGCGGCGGGCTTTGTCGGAAGTGAGGTCGAGCATCCGGCGCAGCCATTTTTCCTTTTCGTCTTTGTTCTCCGTCAGTCGGACAAGCGCGTACATCGCGTAAAATTTAGCGAGCGACGGCGCGCTTTTGTCGCGCCAGAGGGCGATGGCGGTGCCATAGGCCTCCTGGGGCTTTTCGGTACGCTCCTGCGCCAGCGCCATGAGCAGCCGCGCGTAAGGGGCGACGCTGCGCGGGTAGCGCGTGCCCACGCGCTCCATCAGTTCGAGCGAACGGGCATACTGCTTCTGGTACCACAAGGCGTTGGCCGCCAGCGACAGCGCACGCGGCGTGAGCTTTTCGCCGCTGTTCAGCAGCGCCTCCATGCCCTTCCAGTCGCGGGCCGTGAATAATTTTTCCGCCTGGAGCTCGACCGCGGGCACGGGAGCGGGCGCGTTTTTTCCTTTGCCGGCGGCGAAGGCCGTCGCCGCAAATACCGTCAGAGCGGCCGCAGCCGCGAAGATCTTTCTGATCACTGCATACCTCCTGCTGGAGCCGGATACGCCGGCTCTTTTTGTATCATTATCCCCGAAATGCCGGGGCAGTGTCGCGCAAATCGACGATCTCTATTATAATATTTGTGAAGGTTTTTGTGAAAGAAGGAGGACGCGGACATGATCTCTAAGGGGCTTATGGAACTTATTTTTTCGGCGGCGAGCATCGAGCGCTGGAACGATCATCCTCGCACGCCGCAGTTCACCGAGCTGGATAAGCAGGCGCACAAGGCGATGATCGCCTATTTCATCGCCCGCGCCGAAGAGGAGCGCGGCCGTGCCGTGAACTGGGACCGTATCATCCGCAACGGCGCGTTCAGCTTTCTGCACCGCGTGCTCGTCACGGACATCAAGCCTCCGATCTTTCACCGCCTCATGGCTGACCCGGAGCAGCAGCGCCAGCTCAACGCCTGGGTGTACAGCCAGCTCGAACCGCTGCTCTCGCCCGTGAGCGGGCCTCTGCGCGAGCAGTGCCGCGAATATCTGGAGAGCGCGCCCGAGACGTTCGAAGACCGCATCCTCGGCGCGGCACACTACATCGCCACCCGGTGGGAATTCGGCTTCATCTATTACTGGAGCAAGCCGCTGTACGGCATCGAAAAGACCCGGACGGAGATCATGGACGAGATCGAAAAGTACCGCGACCTGGCGCTGGTCGAGGAGATCCTCTCCGAACCGGCCGATCAGGGATTTTCCGCGCTCGTCAGCCTAATCGGACAGCTCCAGTTCCAGAAGCGCTGGGCGCAGATCCAGCGTCTGCCGGCCACGTCGGTGCTCGGCCATCTGCTCGTCGTCGGCCTGCTGAGCTGGCTCATCGCCACCGAGATCGGGGCCGGTCCGCGCCGGCGGCGCAACGACTTTTACGGCGGACTCTTCCACGATCTGCCCGAAGTGCTCACGCGCGACATCATCTCGCCCGTCAAGCGCTCTGTCGTCGGCCTCGACGGCCTGATCAAGAACCTCGAACGCCAGGTCATCGAGGAAAACCTGTTCCCGCTGCTGCGTCCTTCGTGGCGGGAGGACGTGCTCTACATGGTCATGGACGAGTTTGAAAACCGCGTGCGCGTGAACGGCGAAGTGCGCCTCATCGACCGCGATCTGACGCTCGAAGAAGGCAGCGACGAGATGGACCCCGTCGACGGCCGGATCATCGAAGTGTGCGACAAGCTTTCTGCCTACATCGAAGCCAAAGAGTCCATCCGCATCGGCATCCATCCCGCTCAGCTCGAAGAAGCGGCGCTGAGACTGTCCGATCAGTTCTCCTCCCGCGTCGTCGCGGGATACGAAGCCAGCCGCCTGTTCGGCTGCTTCAGATAAAACCGGATACAAAAAACACGCGCCGCGGAAGCCGTTCCATGTGGAACAGCTCCCGCGGCGCGCTGTTTATTGTTCTGTGTATGAGTAACACAGTTCGATCAGACACTTGATCGCGTTTTTGTAGTGCTCGATCTTCATGTTCTCTTCCGGTGCGTGGTGGTTGGCGGTGGTGTTGGCAGGCCCCATGCCGAAGATGGGAAGCTGGGGCCAGGCGTCCGCGAGGACGGACGCTGGACCGGCGCCCATCTGCGTCAGCTCGATGACCATGGGCTTGTCGTACACGCGCGAAGCCGCTTCACAGGCGCGGAAGCGGAACGGGTGGTCGGGGGGCGTGCGCACGGGGCGTGACTCGCCGCCGCAGCGGGTGACTTCCACGTCGCCAAAGCCGCGGCGCTGGAGATGAGCTCTCAGCTTTTTCTCGATGTCGTCGGGGTCCTGGTTGGCGACGAGGTAGAAGCTGATCCGCGCATAGGCGGTGTGGGGCACGATGCCGCGCACGCCGTTGTGGGGCTCGCCGGCTTCGAGGGCGCAGACGGAGAACGAAGGTTCCATGTACATCTGCTGCTTGAGCTGTTCGCCGGTCGCGCCGCGCACGAACGACTTAAGCTGCAGCGCTTCCTTCATGCGGGCTTCGTCGGACGGAAAGTCGCGCAGCACCTGGCGGTCGGCCTCGGTGACGGGCAGCACGTCGTCATAAAATCCGTCGATCGTCACGCGCTCAGTCTGAGCGTCTTTGAGCGAAGCCAGAGCCCAGATCAGCCGCCACGAGGCGCTGGGTACGGTAGCGCCCATACGGCCGTGAACATCGCTTTTCGCGGTGGTGACGCGCAGGTCGAAAGCGACGGCAGCGCGCACGCCGCAGCGCAGAAACGGATGTCCGGCGGCGTCGTTGCAGCCGTTTTCCCACAGGCAGACGTCGGCGGCGGTCAGCTCTTTGAACTCCGAGACGTGCTCTCGCGCGAAGCGGCTCATCGACGGGCTGGACGTTTCTTCGTCGCCCTCGACGAGGAATTTCAGGTTCAGCGGCACGCGTCCGTTGGCCTCCATCATCGCGCGCACGGCGTGGATGCGGTAGTACAGGCCGCCTTTGTCGTCGCTCACGCCGCGGCCGTAGAGAAAGCCGTCACGCTCGTCGACGGAAAACGGCGCGCTGTTCGCCCAGTTTTGGGTCTTGCCGGGCAGGACCACGTCGTAGTGGTTGTAAAACAGCATCGTCTCGGGCGCATCTCCGGCCAGCGAGGCGGAGATCAGCGCATTGCCGCCTTCGACCGGATGGCGCTGCGTGACGAGGCCGCTGCGGCGCAGATCGGCTTCGAGCGTGTCGCGCATCTTTTCAAGGCCGGCTTCATTGCCGGCGTGGCTTTCGCAGGCAACGGCGTTTTTCAGCTCGGCGAGGCATTCGTCGAAGTGCTCGTCGACCCAGGCGAGCGCTTTTTCTTTCGGCGTCATGCGCTCGGCTCCTTACAGCGGCACGGCCACGAACTCGTTTTCGCAGCTGGGGCCTTTGCAGATGTGCGCCACGCCGTCGGTAAGGTTGTAGATGATGCCGGCGGCCGTGCAGCTGCGGCGCGACAGCGGCAGCGAGGTGTCGGCGGGATGGCGGCAGATGGCCTTGGGATAGTTCTCGTGATCGCTCAGACAGCGGATGATCCACGGCACGTCGATCGTCCCGCGGCGCTCGTTCAGCAGCTCAAACAGACGCGCGGCGCGCGGCGACTGCTCAAGCGCCTCCTTGGACGGATCGACCATGAAGTGATTGGCATGGGTGAGGATGCCGCCGGTCGGCTCGATCAGGTCGGTGCCGAGCGGTGACGTCTCAAAGTCGAGCGCCTTGCCCTCGGCCGAGCCGAGGATGAAGTTGTTCGAGACGTTGCGCGGCGTTTCAAGAAGCAGCTTTTTCGCCTCGTCGAAGTTTTTGCTCTCCAGCACCTTGCGGCGCAGGAAGGTGACGGGCAGCGCCGTGCCGCGGTTGTCGCCCTTCGACTGCAGGTTGTTGGCGCACAGGCCGATGCCGTGGCTGTTGAAACCGTTGCGGATCACCTGTCCGGCTTCGGCGCAGCCGACGATGCGCGTGCCGTCGGGCATCGTGTAGTGGACGATGACGATGTTGTCGATGATGCCGGCGCGATAGTCCCAGTTCTGGCCGGTGTAAGCCTTGCCGCCGGCCGTGGCTTCGGGGAGCAGCGAGAAGCTGGTGCACTCGTGCGGCTTGGGGAACTTGGTGATCTCGTAGCGGGTGTTCAGCACCATCACGTCGGCGAACGACACGCCTGCGCCGTCGGCGATGCCGCGGACTTCATCGATCAGTTCGGGGTAGGCTGCCTTGACGATTGGCGCGTAGCTGACGGCGTACTGGGCGATCTCGTCCCAGCTCATCGTGCTGGTCTGCGCGAACAGCGTCCTGTAGTCGGCGATGCCGCCATGGATCTGGCGAACGGCCTGCGCGCCGTACTGAAAACCCATCTGGTAGGCCGAGCCCGGCTCGACGTTGACGATCTGGAAATGATCCATCAGGAAAAAGACCTCTTTTCGTGAGAGATAAAGCCGCCGCGTCGTGTCGCAGCGGCTTTTTGCGTGAAAAAACTAGCGTTTGAAGCAAGAGACAAAGTGCCCAGGCGCAACCTCGCGCAGCCTCTGGCCTTCGCGGCGGCACTCGTCCGTCGCTTCCGGGCAGCGGGCCGCGAACCGGCAGCCCGGCTTGGGATCGATGGGGCTGACCACTTCGCCCTTCATGATGTGCAGAGCCTTGCGGTGCTTCAGGCTGGGGATAGGGATGGCGTTGAGCAGGCCGTGCGTGTAAGGGTGCAGCGGATCGCTGAACAGCGTCTTCGTGGGCGCCAATTCGACGCACTGGCCGAGGTACATCACCGCGATCTGATCGCTGATGTGCTTGACCACGCTCATGTCGTGCGTGATGAACATGTAGGTATAGCCTTTGCTGTCCTGAAGGTCCATGAGCAGATTGAGGATCTGCGCCTGGATCGACACGTCGAGCGCCGACACCGGCTCGTCGCAGACGATGAACTGCGGATCGAGCGCCAGCGCGCGGGCGATGCCGATGCGCTGACGGCGGCCGCCGTCCATCTCGTGCGGGTAGGTGTTGACGAAGCGTTCAGCCAGTCCGACCGTTTCCATCAGCTGAAAGACGCGCTCCAGCCGCTCGCGGTCGTTCCTGCCTACGCCGCACACTTTCATCGGCTCGGCGATCAGTTCCGAGACGGTCATTCTGGGATTGAGCGAGGCGAACGGGTCCTGGAAGACGATCTGCATCGCCTTGCGCATCTCCTTCATCTGTTTGGGAGAGTAGTTCAGGATGTTCTCGCCGTTAAAGAGCACTTCGCCCGACGTGGCTTCGAGCAGGCGCAGGATCACGCGCCCCAGCGTCGACTTGCCGCAGCCGGATTCGCCCACGACGCCCAGCGTCTTGCCGGCGGGGATGGCAATGTTCACGTCGTCGACGGCGTGCAGAAGTCCGTGCGGCGTGCTGAAATACTTTTTCAGGTGCCGAGTTTCAATAAGCGGTGCCGTCATCGTCTATCCCTCCAAAGCGCTCTTCGCCAGCCAGCACTTGACGCGGTGCATTCCATTGTTCACGGCGACGGGGGCCGGACGGCTTTCGCGGCACTTGTCCTGCGCGTGCGGGCAGCGCTCGGCGAACGGGCAGCCGGGCAGCACGACCGACGGATCGGGCATCAGCCCGTCGATGGGATGCAGCCGCGGCGATTCCTCGGCCATGTTGGGGATGGCCCCGAACAGCCCGACTGTGTAGGGGTGATGCTGCGTGCCCTCAAAGATGTCTTCCACCGTGCCGATCTCCACGACTTCGCCGGCGTACATGATCGCCACCTGGTCGCAGATCTGCGCGACGATGCCCAGATCGTGCGTGATGAGGATCATTGAGGTCTGGAGCTTCTGCTTGAGCTCGTTCATCATCTCCAGCACCTGCGCCTGAATGGTCACGTCGAGCGCTGTTGTCGGCTCGTCGGCCAGCAGCAGACGGGGATTGCACGCCAGCGCGATGGCGATGACGATGCGCTGCTTCATGCCGCCGGAGAACTGATGAGGATACTCGCTCTTGCGGATCGCGGGGATGCCGACCATCTCTAGCATCTCGTCCACCTTGCGCTCCACTTCGGCCTTCGACGCCTGCTGATTGTGCAGCGCGATCACCTCGGCGATCTGGTCGCCGACGGTGTGGATGGGGTTGAGGCTGGTCATCGGATCCTGGAAGATCATCGAGATGTCGCTGCCGCGCAGCGTGCGCATGTCGGCCTCGGTGAGCGAAAGCAGATCGCGGCCTTCGAGGGTGATGCCGCCTTTGGTGATGAAGCCGACGCGGTCGGGCAGCAGACGCATGATCGAAAGCGCCAGCGTCGTCTTGCCCGCCCCCGTCTCGCCGACGAGGCCGAGCGTCTTGCCCTTTTCGACGGCGATGTCGACGCCGTTCAGCGCGTAGACGTTGTCGTCGTCGGTGCGGTACATCACATGCAGATCTTTGACTTCAAGAAGTTTTTCAGACATGCCGGACGCCTCCCTAGTTCTTCAGTCTGGGGTCCATCGCGTCGCGCAGACCGTCGCCGAGGAGCGTCAGCGAGACGACGACCATGACGATGGCAATGCCGGGCGAGACTGCCAGATAGGGATGATAGCGCAGCTGGCTCTTGGCCGCCGACAGCATCGCGCCCCATTCGGGCGTGGGCTCGGAAATTCCCAGACCGATGAAGCTGAGCGACGACACCGTGATGACCGAGCGGGCCACGGTCTGTGTGGCCTGCACGAGGATGGGGCCCATGGCGTTGGGCAGGATGTGGCGGAAGATGATGCGCATGTCGCTGGTGCCGCAGGCGCGCGCCGCCTCGATGTAGTCGGTGCCGATGATGGAAAGCACGGCCGAGCGAACGATGCGCGACATCTTCGGCGTGCCGGCCAGTCCCATCGCCAGGATCAGGTTGAACAGGCTGGTGCCGAACGCCGCCACGAGCGTGATCGCCATGAGGATGTTGGGAATGGCCAGAAAGACGTCCATGATGCGCATGAGGATGTTGTCGACCTTGCCGCCGTAGTAGGCGGCCGTTGCGCCGATGAGCGAGCCCAGCGACAGCGAGACGCAGATCGTTGCCAGGCCGACGAACATGGAGATGCGTCCGCCGTAGATGACGCGGGCGAGCACGTCGCGCCCGTACTGGTCGGTGCCCAGCGGATGGCCGGGGACCTTGCCGGGCGACTTGAAGCGCAGACGCAGGTTCTGCGCCACGGCGTCCTGCTCGTAGTTGTAATACAGGTCGGCGGTGGCGACGACGCCGAGCATCAGCGTGAAGAGCACGAGGCCGAAGATGGCGAGGCGGTTCTTCTTGAGACGGTTCCAGATCGTGCGGAACTGGCTCTTCTTGCGGTACTTGCGCAGGCGGCTCTCGACGGAGACGTTCTGCGAGCTTTCGGGCGCCGTCATGCGCTCACCTTCTTTCTTTTGATGACGGAGAACTTGGCCTTCAGTCTGGGATCGATGTAGGCGTAGAGGATGTCGACCAGCAGATTGACGAGCGAGGCGATGATCGCCGTGAACAGCAGCGAGGCGATGATCATCGGCGTGTCCTTGGTGCGGATGGCGTTGACCATCAGCTGCCCCAGACCGGGGATGGCGAATACCTGCTCGATGACGATCGTGCCGCTGAGCGCCGCGCCGAAGTTGACGCCGATCAGCGTGACGACGGGCAGCAGCGCGTTGCGCAGCGCGTGTCCGAAGATGACGGTCGACTCCTTGGCGCCCTTGGCACGTGCCGTACGGATGTAGTCCTGACGGATCACCTCAAGCATCGTCGACCGTGTCATGCGCAGCAGCGACGCTGTCGTCGCCGAGGCGTTGGCGATGGCCGGCAGGATGAAATTCGTCCAGTCTTTGACGCCCATGGCCGGCAGCCATTTGAGCTTGAGCGAGAAGTAGAGCACGAGCATCATCGCCAGCCAGAACGTGGGCATCGAGGTCATCAGCAGCGCGCAGCCCAGCGCGAAGTTGTCGGACAGCGAATACTGCTTGACGGCCGAGAAGACGCCGACGGGCAGGCCGATCGTGACGGCGATCAGCGTGCTGACGATAGCGAGCACTGCCGTGTAGGGCAGACGGGCGGCGATCTCCTGGAACACGGGGATCTGCGTGCGGTACGAGACGCCGAAATCGCCCTTGAGCGCGTTGAGGATGTAGCGCCCGTAGCGGAGCAGCAGCGGATCGTTCAGCCCCAGTTCAGCGCGCAGAGCCGCGTATTCGGCCTCTGTCGCGCCTTCGCCGAGGATCATCACCGCGGGATCTCCGGGCGTGAAATCCATGACGGCGAAGATGAACAGCGCCACGCCGAGAACGACGGGGATCAGCATCAGCAGCCGCCGGAAAATGTAGCGTAACATGTTTTCCCCCCAAAAAAATCAATTAGGAATGAGTCATTGAAAGCCCAAAGCCAAAAAAACAAAAAAGCAGGATGCCGCGCTTTACCAGAGCCGTGCGGCAGCTTGCGCCTGGTTCAAGGTCCTGTTACAGAAAAGGACGCCGCGAAATGCTCGCAGCGTCCTTTTTCGTTACAGCGCAAATCCGTTGAGGACGCGGTCTTTTTAGTCGAAATACATCTCGTGGACCGGGAAGCGGAACACGGGGTGAGGATAGATGCCCTTGAGATGCTTGTTGAAGAAGAACTGCTGATAGTCCGTGTAGATGGGGATCAGCGGCACGTCTTCCTTCAGCTGGGCGTAGACCTTGCGGTACAGCTCCATGCGCTTGGCCGGATCAGTCTCCTGGCGGGCGGCATCGAGCCACTTGTCGACATCCTCGTTCTTGTAGCCGGCGTAGTTGTTGCCGCCGCCGATCATGCTGCTGTGCACGCGGCGGGTGAGCACGTAGTCGGCGTCGCGCACAGAGGCGTTGATCATGCGCAGCGAGGCGACGAACTGGCGCTTGCCGGCGACGATGTCAAGATACGTAGCGCGCTCCATCTTGTCGAAGGTGACGTTGATGCCGATCTGGCGAAGCTGGTCCTGCATGACCTCGGCGGGGTTCATATAGGTGGCCGAGCCCTGCATCGAGAAGACCACGTCAAAGCCGTTGGGATAGCCGGCTTCCTTCAGAAGCTCGCGGGCCTTGTCGAGGTTCTGCTCATACCACTTGGCTTCCTTGTCGTAGCCGAAGACCGACACGGGGCACAGCACGTTGCACACGTCGGCATAGCCTTCGGCGCCACCGATGACGATATCGTCGCGGTTGAGCGCGTAGGCAACGGCCTGACGGACGCGCTTGTCCTTGAAGACGCCGTCGGTGACGTTGAACGTGATGTGGTGCACGCCGATGCCGGGGCAGGTGATGCTCGTCAGGTTATCGAGCGTCTTGAGGTATTCGTAGTCGGTGTGAGCGGGCAGGTAGTAGAAATCGAGCGAGCCGTCTTCAAGGCCGATGGCGCCGGACGAGGCGTCGGGGATCAGCTTGTAGATCACGGTCTTGATGGGCGCCGGTCCGCGGTAGTAGTCGTCGAAGCGCTCGAGCTCGAGCTGATCGCCGCTCTTCCATTCCTTCATCTTGTAAGCGCCGGTGCCGCAGGGATTGCGGGCGAAGTTGACGCCCTTGGCCTCGGCCTCTTCCACAGCGCGCTTGCTGACGATGCCGAAGGTGAGGTTGCTCATCACCTCGAGGATGGGCGCGTAGGGATACTTGAGCACCAGCTTGACGTGCTTGTCGTCCACCTTCTCAAAGCCCTTGATGGCAGCGCGGATGCCCGAGGAATAGCTGGACTTGAACGAACGGTTCAGCGAGAAGAGCACGTCGTCGGCGGTCATCGTGTCGCCGTTGTGGAACTTGACGCCGTCGCGGATGGTGAACGTCAGCTCGGTGCTGTCGGCGTTGAACGTCCACTCGGTGGCCAGGCCGGGGACATACTTGGTGTAGTCCTGCGGATCGACGGCGACGAGCGTGTCATACAGCTGCAGCATCATCATGTGGGTGACAGTGTCCTTGCTGGTGGACGGATCAAGCGAAGCCGCCTCGGCGTTGACGCCGTACATCAGCGTGTCCTTCGTGCTCTTGGGCGCGTCGGCCGCAAAAGCCGAAGCTGCAAGCCCGAACAGCACAGCCGCGAAAAGTCCGTAACGCGTTGCTTTCATGAAAACTGCCTCCTTCATAAGTTAAGGAAACGCTGATGAATGTGCCGCGCCCCGCCTGGCTGCGGTCGGGGCCGCCGGATCAGTGTCTCCTCAAAAAGAAAGAATATTCTTCCTTCTTCAGGTGATTGTACCATATCAGGAAGCGCCGCCGGAATCAAGTGAAACCTTTTTATCGGCGCCATAACCAAAAGGGAATGATGACTGTTTTCTCGCTACTGATCCATGTTCGCCACGGCGTCGATGACGGCGGCGCTGACTTTTGCGCCGTTGTAATAGCAGTCGAGACGCAGATTCTCGTTGGGCGAGTGGTTCGTCTGGTCGGCGTTGCCGTAGGGCACGAGCAGACAGGGCGTCTTCATGATGTCGGTCCACACGTAGCCCGGCGTGCTGCCGCCGGAACTGGCATGGATGACGGCCTTCGGGTAAACGGACCTGACTGCGCCGATGACGGCCTGACACACAGGCAGCTCAGCGGGCGTGCGCGACGGCAGCATGGGATGGGGCTCGAACGTGACGGCGATCTCGGGATCGAAAGCGTGCACAAATTCAGTGATCTGCCGGGCGACCTTTTCGGGGTCCATGTTCAGCACCAGCCGCACGTCGCAGCGGACAAACGCTTTGTGCGGCACGCAGGTCTTGTGCCCGGGGCCCGTGTAGCCGCCGCTCATGCCGTTGATCGTGAACGTGGGCATGAACATGAGCTGGCGGTAATAGCTCTGCTTGTCGTTCTTCTCCAGCTTTTTCGTGCCGTAGATCTTTTTCAGCGCGTCGGCGTCGAATTCCAGCTCGTCGATGATCCTGCTCTCATAGTCCGTGGGCTGGAGCACGTCATCGTAAAAATGCGGGATGGTCACGCGCCCGTTTTCGTCGACGATCGCGGCGATCAGACGACACAGCTCGATGGCCGGGTTGGGGATGAGCTGCCCTGTCTTGGAATGATTCTGATGCGTCGCTGTGCTCAGCGAAAGTTCGAACGACAGATCGCCGCGCGAGCCCAGCTTGATCTCCGGGAAGCCGCCGGCGTTCATCGGTCCGTCGGAGTTGTAGACGAAATCGGCGGCCAGCAGCTCCCGATGCGCTCGCACAAAGTCGGGCAGGCTGGGCGAGCCGCTTTCCTCCTCGCCGTCGAGGATGAACTTGACGCTGACGGGCACGTCGCCCGCTGCGGCCAGCCAGCTGCGCACGGCGAGGATATGGGCGAGGAACTGTCCCTTGTTGTCGGCTGTGCCCAGGCCGTACAGACGGCCGTCCTTCACCGTCGGCTCAAACGGCGGCGTCAGCCATTCTTCCTCCGGCTCCGGCGGCTGCGTGTCGTAATGGCCGTAAAACAGCACCGTCTTCGCGCCCGGCTTTTTCGATCTCAGCTCTCCGAACACGAGCGGCTTCGTCGGCGTAGAAAAGACGTTCACGTTTGTGCAGCCCAGACCGGTCAGCAGGCTGCGGAGCATTTCGGCGCAGTCGGCGACGCCCATATTGCGGGCGCTCACGCTGGGCTGCGCGACGAGCTTTTTGAACAGCTCCAGATCCTCGGCTTCGTGAGCCTTCAAGTGCGCGTACACATCGGCAAGACTCAAGTGCGATCATTCCTTTCGTGCGGGGAAAATGTCCCGAAATCTTCTCTGCGTATTATAATGGAACAGCGGAGCGCCGTCGCATGAAAGATTCGTATGGAAATCATAACCGGCGCGGGAGGGGGAGCGGTCCATGAATAACGACATCTACCGTTATCTGCTGACGGTAGCGCAGACGCGCAACATCACGCGCGCAGCGGAGATGCTGCACATCTCGCAGCCGGCGCTGACCAAAGCGATCCGCCGTCAGGAAAAGGATCTCGGCGTGACGCTGTTCGACCGCTCGACGACGCCGCTGAAACTGACGTACGCCGGCGAGCGCTTCCTGGAGAGCGCCCGCAAGCTGCTCGACATCGGGACGGCCATGCGTGAGGAGATGAAAAACATCGCCCTCGGCGCGAAGGAACGGGTGCGCCTGGGCATCACCGTCGAACGCGGCACGGCCTGGCTGCCGCTGATTTTGCCGCAGTTCGTCCGCGATTATCCGGGCGTGGACGTGCGCGTCATGGAAGGGACGAACGCGTTTTTCGAGCGAGCCATCCTCGCCGGACAGATGGATTTCTGCGTCTCGACGCTGCCGATCTGGTCGGGCGACATCGCCTACGAGGCCGTCAACGACGCGCCGATCTATCTGATCTCGTCGGCCGATCATCCGCTGGCCCGTTTTGCCGACCTGAGCGAAAACAGCCCGCTGCGGCCGCAGTACATCGCGCCGGAGCTGCTGGAGGGGGAGAATTTCCTCATGCTGACCCCGGCACAGGGCGTGTACCGAGTGACGCAGCTGCTGCTGGAAAAATACGCGCTGCATGTGAAGACCGTCATGCAGCTCACCAGCCTGCGCACCATCACGCTGCTGGCCGCAGCGGGGATGGGCCTGACGTTCACCACGTCCAACGGCGCGCAACTGGCAATGGCGCAGGAACGATCCCATCCCGTCTTTTACACGATCGAAGACCCGATGTATTACCGCCGCAACATCATCGCCTGGAAGAAAGACCGCGTCTTTTCGCCGGCGGTGCTGGCCCTGATCGACCGCGCCAAGCGCGCCGTCCTCGATCAGCCGCACCCGAAGATCGAGATCAGACACTGATAAAAAATTGCGCCGCAGAAAATGTGTCACCTGGAACATTTCCTGCGGCGCAAATGTTTTTATACTAGTTTTCGTTAAAACGGCTAACGATCTATTAGCCGTTTTAGAGCGCCGTCAGGCGCGTCGAAAGCTGCATGAGACGGCGTGGCGCCTTACAGACGCCGCCTGCCGCGCGTGCATTTTTGCCTCATCGCCGGCTTTGTAAGGGGCCGGGGGGCGAACTTTTAACAGGGGGAACTGCGGAGATATGAAAGGTATCAGACTGGGGCTGCTGCTGGTGACTGCGGCGATGGCATACGGCTCCACGCTGATCGCCGGAAACCTGTCGTTTCTGGTCTCCAGCCGGCTCTTTCCGATGTTCGTCACATCTGCCGCACAGCAGAAACTGCAAGACGTCGCGGAAGCGGCACTGCAGCCGTATTTTACGCTCTCGATATCGCCGCTGCTTGACACGCTCTCGGCTGTGACGCTGGCGTTCATTGTGGGACTGTGCCTTTCAGCTCTGCGGGGCAAAGGAAAAGGCGGCACGCTGTACGTGACGCAGGATTCGTTTGGCACGGCCTGCAACGTCTCCGGCGACAATGCCCTCGGCGTGATCGTCGACACGCTTTACAAAAAGCGCGGCTGAGGCAGAGCGCTGACTTGAAATATAAATTCGCGCCGCCTGCGAACATCGCTGGCGGCGCGAATTTTTTTGTGTCAGCCGGGTAAAGCCGGGAAACGCTGGTCCATTCACATGACGCAAAAGTTGACCAATACGCAAAAACGCTGAGAAAATGCGTCAGATCCGAAGAAACCTGCCCGAAAGGGGCTTCGGAGGCGTACTTCTGTACGGTGGAGAAGCCCCTCGGGCAGCGTTTCGCAGGAGATGACGTATTTTATCAGTGTTTTTCTACACCTCGCGGCAGTGGTTCATGATCTCCTCTTCGGATTTGACGTGATAGCCGTGGCGTCGGGCAACACACATCAGGCTGTCGTCGCCGGTGCGCTCGGCCGAAGTGAGCTCGCCGTTAGCGACGCGGATGACGAGGTCGAGCAGGGCGCGTCCCGTGTCTTTCAGCGAGTCGCCGCGGGAGATGACGCCCGAAGCGTCGAAGTCGAACATCTCCTTCATGAACTGATACGTCTTGGCGTTGCCGGTCACTTTGATGACGGGCGCGATCGGGTGTCCCGTGGGCGAGCCGCGGCCCGTGGTGAACGCCACGATCTGCGCGCCGCAGCCGATCTCGCCGGTGGTGACTTCGCCGTCGTGGCTTTCGTACTTCATCAGGAACAGGCCCTTTTTGCCTTTTTCAGGCGGCGTGGCGTAGTCGATCACGTCGGTGATGGGGCAGGTGCCGGATTTGTGCATGCCTCCCAGCGCCTTCTCGACGATCGAGCTGACGCCGCCGTCGGCGTTGCCGGGCGAGATGAGCTGGTTGCGCTTGGCTCCCAGGCTCATGTCCAGGCCGCTGCGAAGCACGTCCTCGATCTCGTAGATGGCCTTATACACTTTTTTCGCCACGTCTTCGTTCACGGCGCGCTTGGCGAGGATATGCTCGGTGCCGAGCAGCTCGTTCATCTCGCTGAGGATAGCGCTGCCGCCCTGCGCGACGAGGTCGTCGACCATCTCGCCGACGGCGGGATTGGCGGCCAGTCCGCTGGTGGCGTCCGTTCCCCCGCATTTGGTGCCGACGAACAGGTCGGACAGCGGGCAGGGAACGCGCTTCTGCTGTGCCAGTTCAGCCAGCATTTTCTTGCCGGCTTCGACGGCGTGGGCGATGGTGTTGGTGGTGCCGCCCTCTTCTTGGATGACGAAGCAGGCGACGGGGCGTCCTCTCTCGCGCACGGCCGCTTCCAGCTCACGCGGCGGGAAGCGCTCGCAGCCCAGGCCGATGACGAGCACGGCGCCCACGTTGGGATGCGTGCCCATGGCCTTGAGCGTGCGGGCTGTCAGCTCCAGGTCGAGACCGACCTGCGAGCAGCCCACGGCGTGACGGATGGCGACCGCTCCGGGAAGCTGAGCGACGATGCGCTCGACGGTGCGGTTGGCGCAGAACACGGAGGGGATGACGGCCAGGTAGTTGCGCACGCCGACAGTGCCGTCAGCGCGGCGGTAGCCGTTGAATGTCTCTGTCATGGTCGTCTCCTTCCTAGCGCGTGCCGCGCTCGCAGCTCATATTGTGAGTGTGGATCCACGTGCCGCGCGGCGTATCGGCCTTCACGCGGCCGATCTCCTCGCCGTACTTGATCACGGGCTCGCCGGCTTTCAGGTCGCGGATGAGCACTTTGTGGGCGAACTCCACGTTTTCTAGCAGCGTGAGCTCGCCGTCGGGCGTGTCGATCACGTCGCCTTTGAAGCTGTCTTCAAGGACCATCTTCACGTTGTCCTTGTCGGTGATCTGCAAACTGCGTCGTTTCATTTTTGGAAAAGCCCCCTTTGGGTCCGTGCTAGGCGCTCTTTTTCGCCTGACGGGCTTTCTTCCACTGAGTATACCACGGCGTTGCCTGGATCAGCGAGATCACGGCCAGCGCCAGCAGCAGGGCGGAAATGGGATTGGTGAAGAAGATCGCCCAGCTGCCGCCGCTGATGAGCAGCGACTGATGCAGGCTGACGTCGAGCATGTGACCGAGGATCATGCCGACGACAAGCGGCGCGACGGGGATCTTCAGCTTGTCCATGAAGTAGCCGAGGATGCCGAAGCAGAACATCAGCCCCACGTCGAAGAAGTTGTTGTTGATCGCGAACGCGCCTACGACGCAGAGGATCGTGATCGCCACGGCGAGGACGAGATTGCGGATCTTCGTGACCTGGATGCACAGCCGCGTGAAGAACAGCCCTTCGATGTACATCGCGAAGCAGGAGAAAAGAACGGCCCACAGCAGCGTGTAGGTGACGCCGGCGTATTCTGTCATCAGCTGCGGTCCGGGCATGATGCCGTGGATCATCAGACCGCCGAGGAGCACTGCCGTCGAAGACGAACCGGGGATGCCCAGCGTGATCGTCGGAACGAGCGCACCGCCCACGACGGCATTGTTGGCCGATTCGGGCGCAGCGATGCCGAACTCGTTGCCGTCGCCGAACTCGTGCGTGCTCGATCCGGGCTTGTAGAATCTCTTCGCTTCATTGTAGGCAAACCAGCAGGCCGTGTCGCCGCCCGTGCCGGGGATGATGCCCGTGAACACGCCCAAAAAGCCCGAGCGCACGATCGTCGGCAGCAGCTTTTTCATCTCGAACCACGGCAGCATCACGCTGTCGCTGATCGAGGCAATGCGCTCGGCGTCCTCGTCGTCCTTTTCGATCAGACGGAACACCTGCGGGATCGAGAACAGACCGATCAGCGCGACCGTGAAGGGGATGCCCGAGAACAGATTGATATTGTCGAGCGTAAAGCGGGCCGAGCCCGTGATCGGGTCCATGCCGACGGTGGAAATGAGCAGGCCGATGCAGCCGGCGAGCAGACCCTTGATGGGCGAACCCTGTGAGAGCGAAGCGAGGATCGTCATGCCCAGCACGGCGACGGCCGTCAGCTCGACGGGGCCGAACATCACGGCCACCTTGCCCAGCAGCGGGGCAACGGAAAGCAGCACGGCGCTGGAGATGACGCCGCCGACGAACGAGGCGAACAGCGACACGCCCAGCGCGTGTCCCGCTTCTCCGCGGGAAGCCATCGGATAGCCGTCCATGACCGTCGCTGCTGCCGCGGGCGTGCCCGGCGTGCGGATGAGGATCGCGGCGATCGAGCCGCCGTACATCGACCCCATGTAGAGCGAGGCCAGCATCGTGATGCCCGTCTCAGGCGTCAGCGCGAACGTGACGGGGACGAGCAGCGCGATCGCCATCGTTGCCGAAAGACCGGGCATGGCCCCGACAAACAGGCCGAGCGCCGTGCCGCCGAACATGGCGGCCATGTTTTGCAGCTGGAAAATGTTGGTCAGTCCAAGCAGGATATTGTCAAACATGTGCAGTCTCCTTTCCTTACGCGCCGAGGATCAGCGGTTCGAGGAGCCCCAGCGGCACGGGGAGGTTGAGGAACTGCACGAACAGCAGATAGACGAAGACCATGAACGCCGCGGTGATCAGCACGGCTTTGACAAGCCCCGCTGCTTTCAGGTACAGATAGCTGACGATCATGAATATAGGCGTGGTGATGAAGTAGCCGACTTTTTCCGTCGTAAAAATGTAGACGGCAAGCATGAGCGCGTAAGTGACAAGACGCTTCACGTTGATCTTCGTCCCGGATGCCTCGGGCGGCGCAGCCCGCCAGGCGTTGAAAGACATCACGATGCTGAGGACGAAGACGAGCCCGGCGACGATCTGCGGAAAAAGCCGCGCCGAAGCCACCATGGAATTTGCCTCAACGTAGAAAAAGAGCGCAAAGGCAAATGAGAAAATAGAAAACAGCAGATGTTTCATAAAATACGACATAAAACTCTCCTTTGATTCAAAAACTCAAGCGAAAAGCGAAGCGCCGGCAAGCCCGGCGCCTGACGGTCATTTTGAAAAAACGGCGGTTTCATCAGCTGAAACCGCCGCGATTCTTGCACAGACCGTATGGAACGGCGCAAACCGTTTAGTGCTTCTGATACTGATCCTTGATCTCGTCCCAGATGCCGAAGTAGGCCTTCTCCTGAGAGGAGAGCATCTCGACATAGTCGTCGCCGAACTTCATGTCGACGATCAGGGCGCGGTCGGCGCAGGCCTTCTGGAACTCGGGCATCTCGGCCATCTTCTTGAAGGCTTCGATCAGCACAGTCTTGGCCTCTTCGGGGATACCGGCAGGGGCGCTGTAGCCGCGCGACGAACCGTTGACCACGTCGATGCCCTTCTCGCGCAGCGTGGGCACGTCAGGCAGCTTCTCAAAGCGCTTCTCAGCCATGATCGCCAGCGCGCGCAGGTTGCCCGCCATGATCTGCGGATAGACAAGTCCGATGTTGTTGAAGCTGGCGTCGATCTTCTTGCCCATGGCCGCCTGCCACGAAGGACCGTCGCCCTCGAACGGAACAAGCTGCACCTTGAGGCCGGAAGCCTTCTCGAACATCAACGTCGTGAAGAAGTCATCGCCGCCCACGCCCGAGTTGCCGACCGTGATCTTGCCGGGGTTGGCCTTGACCGCCGCGAGGAAGTCCTCGAGCGTCTTGTAGGGGCTGTCAGCCGCCACGACGATGATGCCGGGGTCGGTTACGACGTTGGCCAGAGGCGTGAGTTCCTTGATGTTGTACTTGATCGAGGGATTCATGATGTAGTTCGTCTGGAGCATCGGCGTATTGGTGATGGAGAGCGTGTAGCCGTCCTTGCGGGAGGTCTTGCACAGCTGCGTCCAGGCGATCGCGCCGGTAGCGCCGGGGATGTACTGATTGACGAACGACTTGCCGAGGACTTTCTCAAGGTAGGGCTGGGTGACCTGAGCCAGAGCGTCGCTGCCGCCGCCGGCCTTGAAGCCCTGAAGCACGGTGATCTGCCTGGTGGGGTAAGCCGCAAAGGCCGCCGAAGCCGCCAGAGCCGCGATCGCGGCCGCGCAGAACAGTTTCTTGCTGATATTCATGGTGAAACTCCTCCTTATGATCATTTCAGCCCCCAAAAGGGACTGTAAAACCCTTATGAAAATGATAGAATGAGAACCGACGTGAAAACAGCAAACTTTGTTACACCATGCACTATTCTAAACAGCATTTAATATCAAGTAAATCAGCCTTACGCTTGTCGGAAAACAAGTTTTGACTTGTGACTTTTGAAAGCGATACCGGAAAAACAGGAAGGTGACCGCATTGGACCGAAATCAGGAACTCTTTATGCAGGTCGTCAAGGAGGGCAGCTTTACGAAGGCCGCGGCGGCGGCCTACATGTCGCAGCAGGCAGTGAGCGAACACATCCGCAACCTTGAAGAGCGCTACGGCGTCAGGCTGTTCACCCGCAAGCCCCGCCTGGCTCTGACCGAAGAGGGCGAGATCCTGCGCCAGGCGCTGCTCCAGATCAGCAACAAAGAGCAGGACGTCAAGCTCCGCTTCGAGCAGCTCAGCAAGGGCGTTGCCGGCAATATCAACCTCGGTATCAACAGCTCGCGCAGCAGCTGGCTGATCCCCTGCTTTTACACAGCGTACCGCAGAAAATTTCCCCACGTCTCGCTCTCCATCTATTCCGACGATACCGTTCGCCTCACAGAACAGCTCCGCCACGGCGACCTCGACATCATGTTCGGCGTCAACGCCGCGTTCGATCAGTCGCTCGACTATCTGCACCTCACCGACGACAGCATCTATTTCGTCGCCTCGCGCCTGTTCCTGAAAAAACGCGCCGGCGCGTCTGACGCCGACATCGACGCCTGGACGGAAGGCTGCGTGCCCGCGGCGGTGATCGAGCGCGTACCCGTGTCGATGAACACCGTGCAGAGCACCCTTGCCAAGGTAGTGTCGCATTTCTTTGACGAAGCGCACATTGCCCCCGAGCTGGCCCTGCGCACCAGCAACCTGAACACGCACATCAACCTGTGCGCCTCGCATCAGGTCGGCGCGTTTCTGCCCACCGGCATCATCCCTGCAGTGATCGAGCGCGCCAAAACGATCACTTCGTCTGACGAACGGCTCTGCGTGCTGCGCCTGCCGACCGATCAGGCGCAGCTCAAGCTGAGGATCGACTGCGTCCTGCCCGGCGGAAGCCTCGCCGGCGGCGACGATCCGCTTTCAGCCCTGCCGGCCTTCAAATCCACCTTTATTACAATGCTGCGCCAGACCTGTCAGTCATACACGCGTCTCGTCGACCGCTGGCTGCCTGGCGGCAGAGCATAAGCAGCAGGAATTTCAACGGTATATGCAAAATAGAACCGCGCCGTCTGCCATGTTCCTCATGGAACTGCCAAGGCGGCGCGGCTTGTTTTGCGGAAAGTTTGTCAAAGCGGTCTTTGCATTCTATAATAAACGCAGATGCAAATGCAGCACAGCAGAAAGGATGCGATGCGAATGGCTCTTGCCGGGCTGATCGTGAAAAACTGTGACGTGTGGACGCCTGAACATGCGGGCGTGACGGATGTGACGATGCTGGACGGGAAGGTCGTCTCGCTTGAAAAGGACGCCTGGAAGGAACTGCGCGCTTCGCGCTGCGTGGAATGGACGGATGTCGACGGCACGGGGCTGACGTGCGCGCCGGGGCTGGTCGATATCCACTGTCATTTCGGCGGCGCGGGCGGCGAGGGGGGAGCGGTGTACCGCACGCCGCCGCTGCAGCTGAGCGACCTGACCCGATCTGGCATCACCACGGCGGTGGGGCTGCTGGGCACGGACGGATTCTGCCGCTCGCTGCGCGAGCTGCTGATGAAGACGCGCGCACTGAACGAGGAGGGGATCTCCGCTTGGATGTGGACGGGTTCGTACCAGATCCCCGGCCCGACGCTGACGGGCGACGTTGCCAGCGACATCCTGCTGATCGACCGGGTGATCGGGCTGAAGGTGGCCTATTCCGATCACCGCGCCTCGCAGACGAGCGTGCAGGCGCTCCAGGATTACGCGGCGCAGTCGCGCGTGGGCGGCATCATGGCCGGCAAGGGCGGGGCGGTGATGGTGCACATCGGCGAGGGAGAACGGCGGCTGGAGCCGTTCCTTCAGATCGCCGAGAACAGCGACATCCCGCTGAAGCAGTTCATCCCCACGCATCTGAACCGCTCTGAGAGCGTCTTTGCCCAGGCGGTCGCGTTCGGCAAAAAGGGCGGCCGGATCGATTTTTCTTCCGGCGTGTCGGAACGGTGCTTCTTCCCCGGCGCGGTGAAGCCGAGCGAAGCAGCGGCGCGCGCTCTTGAAGCGGGCGTGCCGCTTGAGCACATCACGATGAGCTCTGACGGCAACGGCGTGATGACGCGCCTGCTCGAAAACGGCGAAAAGCAGCCGCTGATGGCCCCTGTCCATTCGCTGCTGGAGGAGTTTTTCGACATGATCCGCGAGGGGCTGAGCGTGGAAACGGCGTCCCGCATCTGCGCCGCCAATCCGGCTGCAGCTGTCGGGCTGAGAAAGGGCACGCTGAGTGTGGGCGGCGATGCCGATCTGCTCCTGTTCACGCCGGATCTGACGCTCGAAGAGGTGATCGCGAAGGGGCGCGTGCTCGTCGACGGAGACCGGGCCGTGAAAGGAATGTTTGAGCGCTGATACTGGTTTTGTGCGAAAAGTCGCAGTAAATAAGGTTTATTTTGGGGATTGACAGAAAAAATACTTTTCACTATACTGAAAAAGCCGAGCGGGGCGAAGTTGCATCTCCGTGCGGTGAATTTGTTGCACCGGCCCGTTGGGGCCGTATCATACAATCTTTTCAGGGAGGCTGGTTTTTATGGCAGAGAAAGTTGTAAAGCCGCACAAGGAAGTCGGCCTTGGCGGAGCGGTGCTGATCATGCTCATGATCCTTGCGATCATGGTGCTCGGCAAGCTGTTCATGAACTTTGACACCGGCATGCTGTGCCTGATCGTGGCGCTGGCGACGACCTGCGTTTTCGTGTTCGTCTACGGCTTCACGTGGGACTACATGTTTAAGGAGGGCGTCATTCCCATGGTCGCCCGCGCCTCGGGCGCGATCCTGATCCTGCTCATCGTCGGACCGATGATCGCCATCTGGATGGCCGGCGGCACCGTGCCCTATCTGATCAAGGTCGGTCTGTCGATCCTCAAGCCCAGCACGTTCCTTGTCTCGGCTTCGATCATCTGCGCCATTTCGTCCGTGCTGACGGGCACCTCGTGGGGCTCGGCGGCCACGTTCGGCGTCGCCCTCATGGGCATCGGCCACGGCCTGGGCATCAACCCCGCCGCTACGGCCGGAGCCGTTATCGCCGGCAGCTACTTCGGCGACAAGGTCAGCCCCATCTCCGACACCACGGTCCTCGCCGCTGCGACGGCTGAATGCGACATCATGGATCACATCAAGTCGATGATGTGGACCACGCTGCCCGCGTTCTGCATCGGCCTCGCCGTGTACGCATACGTCGGCTCGTCCAGCGCCACCGAGATGGACATGACCCGCATCAACGAGATCGTCGGCGCCATCGACAAGTCGTATAAGCTCACGCCGCTCGTCCTCATCCCTGCGGCTGTCATGCTCGTCCTCTCCTACATGGGCAAGCCCACCATCCCCGTGCTCTGGGCCTCGATGGTCTCGGCCATCCCCTTCGCGATGATGCAGGGCCACTCGCTGCCCGCGATCGTCAAGATCATGGCCAGCGGCCCCAAGGCTGCCACGGGCGTGAAGGTGGTCGACAACCTGCTCAGCCGCGGCGGACTTTCGTTCATGTCCGGCTCCGTCGTCGTCGTGTTCTTCGCCTACATCTTCGCCGGCCAGCTTGAGTGCACCGGCACGATCAAGGTCATCACCAAGAACCTGCGCGAGAAGTTCATCGGCTCCAGCATCGGCCGTCTCGTCTTCTCGACCTCGGTCACGGGCATCGTCACCGCGCTCGGCACCGGCAACAGCTACCTGTCGATCATCATGCCCGGCATCATGTACCGCGAGCCGTTCGATGAGTTCGGCATCCACCGCAAGGTGCTGTCGCGCACGCTCGAAGACTCCGGCACCGTGTTCGTACCCCTGATCCCCTGGTCGGCCGCGGGCGTGTACATGGCAGGCGTGCTCGGCGTGCCCGTCATGGACTACGTGCCCTGGACCATCATGTGCTACGCGGGCTTCATCCTGGCGTGGATCTACGCGTTCTGCAACATCGCCATCTTCAAGGTCAAGAAGGAAGCATAATTTTTCAGCTGAACAAAAAAACTCCGCTCCGGTTCGTCCGGGGCGGAGTTTTTTGTTCGGGATTTTTCTAAAGGAAGATCGCCCGATAGATGTAGAAGATAACGAACGGCGCGACGGCCATTTCGGCCATCAGGGGCAGATAGTTGCGATCGAGCGTCTTGATCTCGCAGCCCATCTGCTCAAGCGTGAGCACCTGGCAGAGGTGCAGCGGCGAGAAGAAGTAGCTGACGAAGCTCCAGGTGTAGACGTAAACGCAGTAGATCAGCTCCTCCATGGGCGGCAGATTCAGCCCCAGCACGAGCGGGATGAGCACGCCCAGCGGCACGTAGCTGAGCCCCGTAGTGAGCCCGAAGAGCAGCGCCGCGGCGGCGATGACGAGCAGCACGGAAAAGCCGGAAGCGGAGACGAACAGCGTCTGGAACCCGGTCATGATGCCCGTGAGGCTGCGCACGGTGTTCTGGATGTAATAGATGCCCAGCATCGTTACAAACGTCTTGAAGCTGAATCCTTTCCAGAACACGCGGCCGTATTCGCCGATGTCGCGCCGGCCCCAGCCGATCAGCACGAGCAGGAGCGAGCTGGCCAGACACAGGTACATGGGCACGCCCAGCAGCGCGTTGAGCGCGATGACGATGTAGATGGGCGACATGTACACGGCGATGCCGGCCAGTCCGCGCAGGCGCGAGCGCGTTCCGGACACGGTGCCGCTGGGGGCGGTGCGCAGATAGAGCAGATACGACGTGAGCTCCATGCAGAAGATGAAGGCGACGTTCATGGCGATCAGCCGATAGGTGCTGATCTGCGGCGCGATGTTGCTCATGAGGATGATCGGCGTGCTCGTGGGAAAAAGGAAATACGCCATGTGGCGGAAGGTGAGGTTGACCGCGGCGCGCCTGGGCACGGTCAGGTCCATGCTGGCTCCCAGCTCGTCGACGAACGGGCTGGAGATGCCTGCGCCGCCGGGGACGGAGAGGATGCCGATGGCTGCGGGCAGGATCATGATCACGGCCTTGGCTGATGAAAAGATCTGCTTGAACGCGTCGACGAGCTTGGCGAGGATGCCGTAGTGCTTCATCAGCGCGCTGAGGATGCCCACCTGGATGACGACGGCGATGGTCTTCATCGTTGCGGGCGTGGTGACGATTTTGACGAAGTTTTCGGCCATCAGGGCAGGGGCGTGCCCTGCGCACAGACCGAGGATCGCGCCGGTGATCAGCAGCGAAAAGCCGATCCACAGCTTGCCTTTGGGGAAGAAAACAAGAAAGCCGAACGCTGCCGCCATGGCGATAAATTCGCGGGTCATGCGGATGCGTCCTTATCTGACCAGCGCGGCCAGCTCTTCGGCTGTCGGCGTGTCGGAGATGACGCGTCCGTAGTGCGCCCACGTCACGTTCAGATCGTGATCGACGACGAACGCGGCTGGCAGCTGGAGCTCTTCGCCTTCGTAATCGCCGTGGACCAGACCGCGGGCTTCTATGCGGGCAAACTTGGCGGCGCTGCTTTCATCCTTCATCGTCTCCTTTGACGAAGCGGGACGGATATCGAATTCCCTGTACAGCTTCTGCTCCGGGTCGCAGACGATCTGATACGGCACGCTGCCCGCGGGGATCTGCGCGGCAAGTTTGGCCGGATCGGACTGGAGGACGATCAGCAGCTGTCCGCCGGCGGCGGCGATGCGGCCGTAGTCCTCTTCGTAATCGAGCATGTCAAGCTGGCACATGCGGCAGCCGTAGTAACGCAGAAAGACGATCGCCGTCCTGCCCGGACATTTCTTCACTGTTTCGGAAAGGCGATTTGCGGACGAATAGGGCGTGACGTAGGTAAAATCGGCCATTATATCGCCTTTGTTCAGATGAGGCATGAAAGATCGCTCCTTTTTAAGAATCGGTATAAAAATAGTTCCGTTTTATCCTAAAATAAAAGCGAAAAACGCGCAAGCATGTTTTCGTAAAGAAAGCTCGGCGCGTAAAAAAATCAGCCGCCTCCCCGGCATGGGGAAGCGGCTGATTTTTTACGGATCACTTGGCGGGCTTGGCGGCGGGAGCCTTGTCGGCGCTCTTGGGCTCCGGCATTGTGACTTTGGCGCCGTAGCGGGCGCGCAGTACGTCGCGCTCTTTCTTGACGGCCTCGACCTGGCGCTCGCGCGTAAGGTCGGCCTTGATGTCTTCCTTCACGTCGGCGAAGGCGCGGATGGAGGCGTCGCGCGTGTCGGTGACCTTGATGATGTGCCAGCCGAACTCGCTCTTGACGGGCTTGCTCGTCATCTGGCCCTTTTTGAGCGCGAAGGCGGCCTTCTCAAACGGAGGCACCATCTGGCCCTTGGTGAAGAAGCCCAGATCTCCGCCGCGGTTGCGGGTGCCGTCGGCCGAGTGGTTCTTGGCGGCGTCTTCAAACGTCACCTTGCCCGTCTCGATCTCGCGGAGCAGGTCGGCGGCCTTTTTCTGCGCGGCGTCCTGATCCTTCTTGGGCATGTTCTTGTCGGCGCGGATGAGGATGTGCGAAGCGCGGATGGCGGCAGGCACCTTGAAGATCTCCTGATGCTCGTTGTAGAACTTCTGCGCGTCGGCGTCGCTCACGGGCTTCTTGGCGGCCTCGTCGAGGACCTTTTCCGTTGCCAGCGTGAAGAGCAGACGCTCCTCAAAGTCGGCCATCGCCTTCTTGTATTTCTCTGTGTTCTGGAGATTCTGCTCGCGGCCGCTTCTGGCGAACACCTTGAAATCGACAAGGTTCTCGACCAGCTGACGCTGTCCCTCTTCCGAGCCGTAGACCATGCGGCGCTGCGGATCGAGCGCGTTCAGCGCCTGATCAAGATCGGCCTGGGTGACCTTGTCGCTGCCGACGGTGGCCAGCACCTTGGGATCGGCTGCCAGAGCCGCGCCGGCAAGGACGAAAGACGCAGCCAGTACGCCGGCCGCAAGACGGTTCATTTTCGACATGATGAAGATTCCTCCTGAAACGATTTTTTCCGCGCCTGGGCGGGATTTTCTTAGAACGCGCCTATTATAAACCAATTTCGACGTCTGCATAGTGTATAATAATACAATTCTGAGGCGGAAATTTAGCGTCCGCGCGAAAAAGGGAGGGTCATTCCATGCTGCGGATTCAAACGGTCGAACTGGACTGGAACGCATTTAGCGAGCGCTTCGCGTCCCTGATGGACGAGCTGCTCCCCGTCCTGCGGACTTTTGACGAGGACACTGTTGCGCACCGCACCGAAAACTGGTCGCTGCTGCCCCGCTGGGATGAAAACGAACTTGTCTTTGAGCTGTACAGCGACGACGGCCAGAACGAGACGCAGTACGTCGTGAGCGGCGTCCCGTGGGGAACGCTGGCCTGAGGGCGAAAAAGATGATGCGGTTTGAGCGGAACGGTTGTAAAATAGAAAAATCGACGGTATATAAAGAACGTTTCGTCATGTCAATGACGGGACGGCGTGACAAAATCACAGGCGGTCTGCGGGCCGCCTGATCGAAAGAGGAACGGCATGATGAAAAAATCGACCCGACTGACGCTTTTGAGTCTGCTTGCCCTGTTGGCGTGCGCCGCCTCCAGCCTGGCCGCGCCTGAAACGCCTGCCAGCGGCGACGTGCAGCCCGACGGCGATCCGACTCCGTTTACCGAGGGCATCCAGGCCTGGAGCGCCAAGGATTACGATCTGGCGCGCAGCATCTTTACCGAAAACGCCGAGAAGGGATCGCCGCAGGCGATGACCGCGCTCGGCTACATGTATGCGGGCGGGGCCGGCGTGCGCAAGGATCTGAAGCTGGCTGTGCACTGGTACCGCATGGCGATCGCTGCCGGCGAGCCGTACGCGATGTACGCGCTCTACGAGCTGATGAAGGCGGATTCCTCGCTTGAGGACAAGCCAGGCGAAGCGCTCGAACTGCTGAAGATGGCTGTGGCGAAGGACCTTTCCGCTGCGGCGCACGAATATTACCACGTCCTCAACAACGAACAAAAGACCGCTGAGGCGGAAGCGTTCCTGAAAAAGTGCGCCGAAGAAGAGCAGATCTGGGCGATGACCGCCCTCGGCGCGAAAATGTGCGACGAAAACGCCTCGCCTCAGGACGTCAGCGCCGGCCTTGAACTGCTGAAAAAATCCGCGGCCAAGGGCGACGTGACGGCCTATTTCATCGCCGGACGCGTCGAGAAGCGCCGGGGCAACCTTGACGAAGCGCGAAAGCTCTATGCCGAGGCGGAAAAGCAGGATTACGCTCCCGCTCTCTACGAACAGGGGCGCCTCCTCCTTGACGAGAACAAAGGTCCGGAAGCCGCCGAGCAGCTCGTCAAGGCTGCCGAGCACGGCTACACCGGTGCGTACATCCTGCTTGGCCGTATGTACGAAAACGGCCGCGCTGTGAAGAAAGACCTGGCCGCCGCCGCCCGCTACTACAAACAGGCCGCTGACGCCGGCGACGCCGCCGGATGCAACGAACTGGGCCGCCTGGCCGAGCTCGGCCTGGGCGTGGCCGCCGCGCCGAAAAACGCCTATGCCCTCTATGCCGCCGGAGCCGCCGCGGGCAGTGCCGAAGCCCTCTACAATCAGGGGCGCATGGAGCTGAACGGCATCGGCACCGACAAAAACGTCGAAACCGGCCTCGAAAAGCTGCGCGCCGCAGCCGAACAGGGCGAGTCGGAAGCGAAGACCGCACTGGCGGCGATGTATCAGCGCGGCGAGAACGTCGACAAAAATCCCGCCGAAGCGGAACGGCTCTACCGGGAAGCAGCCGCGGAAGGCAATCCCCGCGCTCAGTTCGCCCTCGGCGAGATGCTGAAATCCACGACCGACAAGGAGCGCAACGACGAAGCTCTGAAATACTACGAGCAGGCTGCGCGGGCCGGCTACGCCCCCGCGCAGTTCGCCATGGCCCAGAGCCACGCCGACGATCACTGGCACACGCCCGACCTCGTCCGCGCCCTCAAGTGGTACAGTGCCGCCGCCGATCAGGGGCACCCCGCCGCAATGTGCGCGATGGGCCTGCTGCGCCTGGACGCTGCCGAGAAGGACGAGGACGTCCGTGCCGCCGCCGCGCAGATCGCCCGTGCTGCCGAGGCCGGCTACATGCCCGCCGAGTTTACGCTCGGCATGCTTTATGAGCAGGGCCGGCTGGGCGAGCGCGACATCCGCTCGGCCGTCATGCACTACCGCCACGCCGCTGAGCGCGGCGACGTCGAGTCCATGGTGCGCCTGGCCGGCATCCTCGGCCGCGGCGATCACGGCTACACCGTCAACAAGGCCGAATCGTTCAAGTGGTATCTGGCCGCCGCCAGGCAGGGCGACGCCGTGGCGCAGTGCAACGTCGCCGCCATGTACGCCTCCGGTTCCGGCGTGACCAAGGACGACCGCGAGGCGTTCATGTGGTACGGCCGCTCCGCCGAGGGCGGCAACGCGCAGGCGCAGTACAATTATGCGCTGATGAACCTGAGCGGCAAAGGCACCTGGAAGAACGTCGAAGAAGCCCTGCGCTGGCTGGAAAAGTCAGCCGTCCAGGGCTACGCGCCCGCTCAGAACGCGCTGGGCACCCTCTACTCCGAAGGCCGCGAAGTGACGCGCTCGTTCGATGTGGCCAAGCGCTGGTTCCAGGCCGCGGCTGACGAAGGCTACGCGCCCGCGCAGTTCAACCTCGGCCTGCTCTACAGCTACAGCCCCGAGGGCGAAGGCGACTCGTCCGCGGCGATCAGCTGGTTTGAGGCCGCTGCCGCGCAGGGACACGCGCGCGCCGCGTGGTATCTCGGCAGCGCCTACGAAGAAGGCCGCGGCGTCGAGATCGACCTCGAACGCGCCCGCGAATACTACCAGGCCGCCCGCGACGCCGGCAGTCCCCGCGCCCCCGAGGCGCTCAAGCGCATCGCTCAGAAGGAAAAAGAACAGCGCGGCCAGCAGAAACTCGACTCGCTGCGCGCTGACGGAAAGAAATAACACATCAGGGGAGCCCGGTGCACGATCGGACTCCCTTGTTTTTTGTACTTTTATATTTCAGATTTCTGTTTTTTGTGATAGAATCAATGTATTATGATAAGGAGGCGTTATCCATGGAGCAGGGCTTTGTCAAAACGAGCGACGGCGCGTATATCTATTACGAAGTCGAGGGCGAAGGCCGTCCGATCGTGCTTGTGCACGGCTGGTCGTGCAGCGGACGGTTTTACGCCCGCAACGTCGAGGGACTGAAAGACCGTTTCAAAGTCGTCACGCTCGACCTGCGCGGCCACGGCCGTTCGTCCAAGGGCACGGACGGCTACACGATCGACCGGCTTGCGCAGGATGTTCATGAGGTGATCGAAGCGCTGAAGCTGGAAGGCGTGTTCCTGCTCGGCTGGTCGATGGGCGGCCCGACCGTGCTGTCGTACTGGAAGCAGTTCGGACAGAAATGCGGCCATCTTGCCGCGCTGGGCCTCATCGACATGACGCCGTATCCGTTCCATCCCGGCGACTGGAACTCGCACGGCCTGAAAAACTTCAACGCCGAGGGCTTCAACGCCTTCGCGGCGGGCTTCACGTATAACCACGAGGCGTTCGTGAACGGCTTCGTCAAAAAAATGTTCGTCGACGGCACGCTGCCCGAGGAACTGAACTGGATCGTGCCGGAGTGCATGAAGCTGCTGCCGCACATCGGCGTGGCCCTGTACGGCGATTACTGCTACAGCGATTACACCGGCGTGCTGCCCACGATCACCGTCCCCGTGCTCGTCACGCCGTGCGACAGCGGCATCTTCCCCAAAAGCGTCGCCCAGGGGGAGTGGATCGCCGCGCAGTGCCCGAACGGAAAGAACGTGCCGTTCTACAAAGGCGGCCACATGCTGTTCTGGGTGGAGGCCGAGAAGTTCAACGCGGCCGTCGCGGAATTCTTCAATTCTGTCAAATAGCTCAGCTTAAAAACAAACCCCGGCTAAAATAAAGTCCATTTTATTTTAGCCGGGGTTTGTGTTGCCGCGTAAAAGGCGATTGAAGTTTTTCAGGTTTCATGACATACTCAGCCAGAGATTCGGAACGGAGGCGTTGGACGCGGCAAAGTTGGGCGATATTTGTGAAATCAATCCCAAAACAGATAAATGTGCGCATGATTTTTCTGTCAGTTACGTTTCCATGCCTTATGTGTCAGAAAATAATCAAAATTTGCCATCCGCCAAAGCCTCGAACAGCTCAATCTCCTGAAGAGTTCCCTCATGCAAAAATATTTCGCCGCATAAAGAAACCGTCTCGCACCGGAGTAAAAATCCAGTACGGGACGGTTTTTAATTGCTAATTACTAATTATTAATTCCTGATTGCTTTTTCGCCGCTTCTACGACGTGTTTCATCAGCACGGTGGTCGTGACGCTGCCGACGCCGCCAGGGACGGGCGTGTAGGCTGCGGCGAGCTCGGCCGCCTCGGGCAGGACGTCGCCGCAGAGTTTGCCTGCTTCGTTCACGTTGATGCCCACGTCAAGGACGATCTGGGAAGGGGTGACGAATTCCGGCGTAACGGCGCCGGCATGGCCGACGGCGGCGACGAGGATGTCGGCGCCGCGAGCGATGGACGCGGTGTCGCGCGTTTTTGTGTGGCACACGGTGACGGTGGCGCTGGCTCTCAGCAGCATCATAGCGGCGGGGCGCCCGATGACGAGGCTGCGTCCCAGCACGACGGCGTTTTTGCCCTTGGGGTCGACGCCGTAAAACTTGAGGATCTCCATGCAGGCGGCGGGGGTGCAGGGCGGAAAGCCTTCATCCCGTCCGGCATAGACGGCGGCCTGCGAGGCGAATGTGATGCCGTCCACGTCCTTGGCGGACGAAAGGCGCTCGCGCACGGCCCGCTCGTCGATGCTTTTCGGCAGCGGCATGAAGATCAGGCAGCCGTGGATGCCTGAGTCCTGATTGATGGCGTCGATCGTTTCCAGAAGCTGCGGCTGCGTGCAGTCTGCGGGGAGGATGAACTGCTTCACCGCAACGCCCGCGGTCTGCGCGCGCTTTATCGCGCCGCGCTCATAGGCGAGGTCGTCGCCGCGCTCGCCTACGCGCACGATGGCAAGCGTGGGAACGACGCCGCGCGAGACGAGTGCCGCGGTCTGCTTTTTCAAATCCTCGGTCAGGGCCGCGGCAACGGCCTTGCCGTCAAGAATTTGCGGCATGATCAAAGTGTCCTTTCATTCTCTCTCAGTATCAAAACCGGCACATTTCACGCTTTTTCTTTGAGCCTTTGGTGCTTCGTGACCTTGCGTCGGCTTGGGATTTACTATTGTAGAAACGCTGTTTTAATCCGATTTGCAGAATGAGACCAGCGCACAGGAAACCTGAGAAAATGCGTCAGATCCGAAGAAACCTGTCCGCAAGGGGCTCCGGAGGCGTACTTCTGTACGTTGAAGGAGCCCCTCGGACAGCGTTTCGCAGGAGATGACGTATTTTATCAGCGTTTCCTTGAATTTTACCCGCGCAGCTGAGCTGAAACAGCTTCGAACGCGGCCTGGGCGCGGGGGACGAACTCGCGCAGCATGGCGTCGGCGCGCTCATCGAACGCGGCCGCGGCGGCGCGGTCTTTCATCGCCTTGGTGTTGATGAAGACGTTGAGCGACGCGCCTTCGAGAGCCGCGCGAGTCAATGCGGCGCCTACACCGGCATCGCTGATCGCCAGGCGCGAGCCTTTGGCGGCGAAGCCCTCCATCAGCTCAATGGCCTTGCAGCACTGTTCCATGATGGCAAGCGGCACGGTACAGGCGGCTTTCAGCGCCGCTTCCATGACGGCTTCTTTGTGCGCGCGCTGCTCCTCGGTGTCTTTGGGCAGGCCGTAAGCGGCCGCCAGCGGAGCGAAGACTTCGGCGTCGCGTTCCACAAGGGCGAGCAGCTCGGCCTGGATGGCGTCGCACTGTGCCTGCATGGCCTTGATCTCGGGCTCGACGGCCGCGTATTTCTTTTTGCCGACGGTGAGCGAGCCGACCATGTTGCCGAGGGCGGTGCCGATGGCGCCGCAGAGCGCGGAAGCGCCGCCGCCGCCGGGCACGGGCGCCTTTGTAGCCAGCACGGAGACAAAGGCCGCGCAGCTGTTATCGGTGATTTTCATGTCTGACTCTCCTTCATAAAATTCAAAGCCGACACGAAGCCCCTGGGACTCAACGGTCCTGAGGAACGACAAAGCACCTTGATAAAACCAAAAGCTCTGAATCGTTAGGTGCCTTTCTCAACATGTTCGCCGTGAAGCGGCGTCCGAGATCGTTTTGTACCTTTGTGTCTTTGTTGCGTGCGGCTTTGAAGAGAACTTAGGGAAACGCTGATTTAATCCCATTATGCAGAATGTAACCAGCGCACAGGAAACCTGAGAAAATGCGTCAGATCCGAAGAAACCTGTCCGCAAGGGGCTTCGGAGGCGTACTCCCGTACGTTGGAGAAGCCCCTCGGACAGCGTTTCGCAGGAGATGACGTATTTTATCAGTGTTTCCTTAGAACAGTCCGCTGATGCGGCCGTCGCTGTCGACGTCGATCTTTTCAGCGGCGGGCACCTTGGGCAGGCCGGGCATGGTCATGATGTCGCCCGTGAGCGCGACGATGAAGCCCGCGCCGGCCGACACTTTCAGGTTGCGCACGGTCACTTCGAAGCCCTTGGGCGCCCCCAGCTTGGCCGGATCGTCGGAGAAGCTGTACTGCGTCTTGGCCATGCAGATGGGCATTGTGCCAAATCCCAGCTCGGTCAGCTGCTGCGCCTGCTTTTTCGCGGCAGGCGTCAGCACGACGCCGTCGCCGTGATAGACCTTGGTGACGATAGCGTTCAGCTTTTCCTCGATGGACATGTCGAGATCGTAGGAGTACGTGAAGTCGTTGGGCTGCTCGCAGAGACGGACGACTTCCTTGGCCAGCTCGATGCCGCCGTCGCCGCCCTTGCCCCACACCTCGGACAGGGCCACGTTGACGCCCAGCTCGCGGCACTTGGCAGCGATCAGCTCAAGCTCGGCCTCGCTGTCGGTGGGGAAGCGGTTGATCGCCACGACGGCGGGCAGCTTGTAGACCTTGGTGATGTTCTCAACGTGCTGGAGCAGGTTGGGCAGACCCTTTTCGAGCGCCGCAAGGTTTTCGGTGCCCAGGTCGGCCTTGGCGACGCCGCCGTGATGCTTGAGCGCGCGAACCGTAGCGACGACCACGACGGCCGAAGGACGCAGGCCGGCAAAGCGGCACTTGATGTCGAGGAACTTCTCAGCGCCCAGGTCGGCGCCGAATCCGGCCTCCGTCACGGCGTAGTCGCCGAGCTTGAGGGCCAGCTTGGTGGCGGTGACAGAGTTGCAGCCGTGGGCGATGTTGGCGAACGGTCCGCCGTGGATGATCGCGGGCGTGTGCTCAAGCGTCTGCACCAGGTTGGGCTTGAGCGCTTCGACCAGCAGCGCCGCCATCGCGCCCTGGGCCTTGAGGTCACCGGCGGTGACGGGCTTGCCCGATCTGCTGTAGGCGACGATGATGCGGCTCAGGCGAGCTTTGAGGTCGTCGATGTCGGAAGCCAGGCAGAACACAGCCATCACTTCGGAAGCGACGGTGATGTCGAAGCCGTCCTCGCGGGGCACGCCGTTGGCCTTGCCGCCGAGGCCGCAGACGATGTTGCGCAGCTGGCGGTCGTTCATGTCGACGCAGCGCTTCCAGGTGATGCGGCGCGTGTCGATGTCGAGGGCGTTGCCCTGCTGGATGTGGTTGTCGAGCATGGCCGCGAGCAGGTTGTTGGCCGCGCCGATGGCGTGGAAGTCGCCCGTGAAGTGCAGGTTGATGTCCTCCATGGGAACGACCTGAGCGTAGCCGCCGCCGGCAGCGCCGCCCTTGACGCCGAAGACCGGGCCGAGCGAGGGCTCGCGCAGGGCGACCATCACGTTCTTGCCGATCTTTCTCATGCCGTCGGCCAGGCCGACGGTCGTCGTCGTCTTGCCTTCGCCGGCGGGGGTGGGCGTGATCGCCGTGACGAGGATCAGCTTGCCGTTGGGGCGCTTGCTGTCTCGCAGCAGGTTGACATAGTCGATCTTGGCCTTGTAGCGGCCGTAGAGCTCAAGGTATTTCTCGTCGATCCCGGCGGTCTTCGCCACCTCGGTGATGGGCTGCATGGGCGTGGCCTGGGCGATCTCGATGTCGGACTTGTACGTCATAAAAACGACCTCTCTTTCGTTCGTGCGGAAAAAATTTTTGCGCTGTTCGCGCGGATAAAAACGACGAATAACATTTGCATTATCCAAAGAACAGCGCGTTTTGGCAAGCGTTTTTTTGCGTGCGAATGGATGAAAGAAAAACCCCTCTCACGCGGAAAGGGGTTCTTGTGCGATTATGCCTTGTCGCGCAGGACGCGCCAGACTTTGTGAGCCGAGAACAGCACGAGCATACCTGTGCCGATGATGAAGCCCATCGGCGACACCCAGGCGGGCGTGCTGCTGGTGGTGGTCTTCTGGCCGGAAGCGATCTGCTTGGCGATGAAGTGATACAGGTACCAGAAGATTGTCGATGAAAACGCCAGGATCAGCGCGTGCTGGCAAAAGACGATCAGCTTGTAGAGCCCCATCTTGCCGCGGCGCTTGAGGATGTCTTCGACCAGCTCCAGGCGCATCAGTCCGGTGCCGCGGTAGAGCAGAGCGGTGCCGATGAAGTAGGCCCACACGAACACCGTGCGCAGCAGTTCGTCGCTCCAGGTGATCGAGATCTTCAGCACGAAGCGGGTGATCACGCCGAGCGTTGCCAGCAGGATGGCCATCAGGCCGATCGCGCCCACGAACGCTTCGACGGCGGCGAAGAACGCGTTCCCTTTCTTCTCGCTCATGGCTGCGCCTGAGGGACTACTTTCTCAGGCCGGCGACGAAATCGCGCACCATGTTGAAGTACTTGTCGGTGCCGACCTGCTTGATGAAGATGTCGTACACGGGGCCGGAAAGCGCGGCGAACGCGGCCTTGTCGGGATTCTCCTCGACGATGATGCCGTGATCCTTGAAGAACTGCACGTTCTCACGGTCGGAAATGTCATCCAGCGAGCGCTGATAGTCGCGGGCCTCCTCGGAAGCCTTCTGCACGGCGGCCTTCTGCTCGTCGTCAAGCTGCTCCCAGGTCTGGCGGCTGATGCCAAAAGGCATGGGCGTGTAGGCATGTCCGGTCAGCGACAGGTACTTCTGCACCTCGTACATCTTCGTGGTGACGATCTGAGCCAGAGTGTTCTCCTGAGCGTCGACGGTGCCCTGCTGGAGCGCGGTGAACGTCTCGGTCATGTCGATGGCCATTGGCAGAGCGCCGAAAGCCTTCCAGGTTTCCTGCTGCGTCACGGAGACGACCGTGCGGATCTTCAGGCCGTTCATGTCGCTGGGCTTGACGATGGGGTTGCGGCTGTTGGTGACGTGACGAAGGCCGCTCTCCCAGTAGCACAGGAGCACGATGCCCTTGTCGGTGAAGAGCTTGCGGATCTCGTCGCCGGGGGCGCCGTCAAGCGTCTTGCGGGCTTCTTCGTTGCTGTTGAACATAAAGGGCAGTTCAAACACCTGGATCTCGGGCACGTAGCCGGAGAAGTACGACGTGCCCGTGCTGACCACGTCGATCGTGCCCTGAGCCATGCCCTCGACGCAGGCAACGAGCGTTCCCAGGTCGGCGTCGAAGAACGTGTCGACCTTGAGCGAGCCCTTGGAGTACTCTTCGACCTTCTGAGCGAAGACCTTGAGGGCCTTGCCGCTGGGGCTGCTCTCAGGCAGACCGGCGACGACGGCCGTGAGCGTCATGTTCGCAGCCAGCGACGCAGAAGCGAACGCGGCCACGGCGGCGAGGGAGAGGAACAGCTTGCTGAACTTATTCATTGTAAAAACCTCCGTAAAAGAATTTTGTGGAGCGTAAAAACCGAATTACTACTTGCCGACGAAGAACGTGGCGATGCCGGGGATGTAGGTGACCATCAGCAGGCCGATGATCGTGACGACGATGAACGCCTTGATCTCCTTGATGACGGCATGCACCGGCCGGTTGCCGATCGAGGCCGACATGAACAGGTTCAGTCCCACCGGCGGTGTGATCAGGCCCACGCAGGTGGACGAGATCATGATGGCGCCGAAGTGCACCAGCGAGATGCCGAACTTCACAGCCACGGGCGCGAAGATCGGCGTGAAGATCGTCACGATCGGCACCGAGTCGATGAAGCAGCCCGCGATCAGCAGGATGATCACCGCCACGAACAGGAACACGTAAGGATTGCCACCCGACAGCGACAGGAAAAACTGCGTCGCTTTCAGCGCGATGCGTTCGCGCGTCAGCACCCAGGCGAATGCGCCCGAAGCGGCGACGATGAACATGATGCCCGCCGAGCTGACCATGGCGCGGGCCAGCACGCTGAACATCGATTTGAACGTTAGTTCCTTGTAGATGAACAGGCCGACCAGCAGCGAGTAGAAGCACGACACCGCAGCAGCCTCAGTCGGCGTGAACGCGCCCGAGTAGATGCCGCCGAGGATGATGACGGGTGACATCAGCGCCCAGAACGACTCTTTAAAGTTGACGAGCACGTTTTTGAAGCTGAAATGCCCCTCGCCGCGGAAGCCTTTTTTGCGGCACACCCAGATGGCCAGCAGCGCCACCAGCGTGGCCTGGAGCAGTCCGGGGCCGACGCCGGCCAGCAGCATGTCGCCCACCGACTGATTGGCCGCGATCGCGTAGAGCACCATGGCGATCGAAGGCGGGATCAGCGGGCCGAAGATGCCGGCCGTGGCCTGCAGAGCGCACGAGAAATCCTCGTCGTAGCCGGATTTGACCATCGAGGGGATCATGATCCCGCCGACGGCCGCCGTCGCTGCCACGCCGCTGCCGGTCATCGCCGCGAAAAAGACGCTGGCGACGATCACGGCCAGAGCCAGTCCGCCCGTGAAGTGTCCGACGAGCGATTTTGCAAAGGCGATGATGCGCTTGGAAATGCCGCCGAATTCCATCAGCACGCCGGCCATGACGAAGAACGGCACGGCCATCAGCGTGAACTTGTCCACGCCCGCCAGCATCTGCTGCGCAACGATCAGCGGCGACAGACGGGGCATGAACAGATAGATGTACATCACCGACGACGCGCCCAGACACAGCGCGATCGGCGCGCCAAGGAAGAGCAGCGCGAAAAACGAGACGAACAGGAATAAGCTTGCCAAGGCGCGGCCTCCGTTTTACTTGTCCGCCGCGGGCGGGATCTCGACCTGCTTGTTGAAGCAGTACTCGCTCGTGGGGAATTCGCCGCTCAGCGTCTCGGCGTGGAACTGATTGAGCCCTTCCACCATCGCCGCGCGGACGTGGGCGAAGTGCTTGACGAACTTCGGCTTGAAGTTGCTGTACATGTCGAGCAGGTCCTGCGTGACCAGCACCTGGCAGTCGGCGTCAGGTCCTGCGCCGATGCCCAGGATGGGGATCGTAATCTCGCGCTTCATCTGCGATGTCACGCAGTTGGGCACGCACTCGACGACGACGGAAAAGGCGCCGGCCGCTTCCACGGCGCGGGCATCGTCGATGATCTTCCGCGCCGTCTGAGGCGTTCCGCCCTGCACCTTGAAGCCGCCGAACGACGTGGCCGTCTGCGGCGTCATGCCGATATGCGCCATCACGGGGATGCCCGCATTGACGATCGCGGCGATCTTATCGGCCATGTTCGCGCCGCCTTCCAGCTTGACGCAGTCACAGCCGGTCTCCTTGATCATGCGCGTGGCATTGCGCACCGCCTGCTCGCAGCTTTCGTTGTACGAGCCGAACGGCATGTCGCCGGCCACGAACGTGTGCGGCGCGCCCTTGACCACGGGGCGGATGTGGTGGATCATGTCGTCCATCGTCACCGGCGTCGTCGAGTCGTAGCCGAGCATGATCATCGCCAGCGAGTCGCCGACCAGGATCACCTCCACGTCGCTCTGATCGACGATCGAGGCTGTGGTGTAGTCGTACGCGGTCACGTAGGCGAACTTGCGGCCTTCATCTTTGTACTTCTGGAAATCGAGCACCGACATCTTTCTCTTGACGCTGCCGGACTGGTCCGCCGGCTGAGTGTGAACGGACACGGAATCTCCTCCTCAAAAATGACTCACAAAAACGAAATGCTATTTCGCAATGCGAAATCATGTGTTATAATACGGACTATTATAGCGGCGCGAAACGGAATGTCAAGGGAACAGCAAACGTTTAGTTTAGCCATTTTACTGAAAATTTATCCGCGCGCCCGGACTTTGGCACGGCCTCGCGATTCGATTTTTAATCGCGAAATAATATAACAGGAGGAAAATGAAATGCCCCGACTCGAACACGTTCAGTCCGTCGAACGGACGTTCGCCATCATCGAGGCGCTCAAGGAACGCGGCGCTCTCGGCATCGCCGAGCTGGCCGAGCAGCTTTCGCTTGACCGCAGCACGGTGCACCGGCTGCTTTCAACGCTGCGGCACCTTGGCTATGTCAATCAGGATCCTGAAACGCTCAAATACTCTAACAGCCTCAAGTTTTTCGACATCGGCAACAGCGCTCAGCGTTCGTTCGGCCTGGCCGTCACAGCCCGCCCGTTCATGAAGGCGCTGGCCGACGAAACGGGCGAGGGCGTCAATCTTGCTGTGCTTCAGTCGTACTGCATGGTCTATCTCGAAAAGATCGAAAGCAGCGCCACGATCAGCGTCAACGTGCCTTTGGGCGCCTACATCCCCGCCTACTGCACAGGGCTTGGCAAAATGCTGCTGTCGGGGCTGCCTGACGAGGAAATACGCGCTGTGTTCTCCGACAGCGATGAGCGCGCTGTGCGCGGCCGCACGAGCGATCATCTGAAGATCCGCCGCTACACGGACCGCACGCTTGCCGGCGTCGACGCGCTGTGCGCCGAGCTGAAGAAGATACGCGAGCAGGGCTACAGCGTCGACGATGAAGAGTACGTCGAAGGGCTGTACTGCATGGCCGCTCCCGTGCGCAGTTTTTCGGGGCAGATCGTCGCGGCGATGAGCGTTGCCGTGCCCCTGCTGGGCCGGGGCACGCAGTTTCGGCGCAAGCGCGAGAGCATCCTTCCGCGCCTGATCGCCGCGGCGAACGGGGTTTCTGCGGCACTGGGCTGGCGCGGACAGGTGTTTTCATAAAAAAGTTGAGCAGAACGGGTTTGTCCTTTATAATAAAATCAGATTTGCACCCAAAACTGAAAGGGGAAAATTATTTATGGACAATCAGCGCATCCTTCAGGACTTTCTCGACCTCGTGAAGATCGACGCCGCGTCCGGCAATGAGCGCGGCGTGGCCGACGCTGTGAAGGCGAAGATGGCCGAGATCGGCGTCTCGCTTGAAGAGGATCATTCCGGCGAGAAGATCGACGGCAACACCGGCAACCTCTTTGGCGTGCTCGACGGCGGCCTGCCCGGCTCCGTGCTCCTCAATGCGCACATGGACCGCGTCGCCAACGGCTTCGGCATCAAGCCCGTGATCGGCGATGACCGCATCATCCGTTCCGACGGCACGACCATCCTCGCGGCCGACGACCTTTCCGGCGTCGTGGCGCTGATCGACTGCGCCCGGCGGCTCAAGGCCGGCGGCAAGAAGTTCCCGCGCGTCGAGTTCCTGTTCACCATCGGCGAAGAAACCGGTCTGTTTGGCAGCAAGTACTTCGACGTGAGCAAGCTCAGGTCGAAAGTCGGCTACGCGTTCGACTCGCCCGGCCGCATGGGCCGCGTCGTCTGCGCTGCGCCGGGGCAGATCAAGCTGCTCATCGAAGTCGAAGGGCGCGCCGCTCACGCTGGAAACTGCCCCGAAGACGGGATCAATGCCACGGTCGTGCTGGCCAAGATCCTCGCGAACATCCGCGACGGCCGCCTCGACCCCATCAGCACGTCCAACTTTGCCGTCGTCGAGACGCGCAACAAGGTGACGAACATCGTTCAGCCCTATGCCTGCTGCAAAGGTGAGATGCGCAGCCGCGACGCGAAAAAGATCGACGAATATGCCGCGTACTTTGAAAAGTACTGTCAGGAAGCAGCGGCCGGCACGGGCGCAAAGGTGACGACGACGGTCGAGCCGATGTATCAGACGTTTGCCTTTGAGGAGAGCGCTCCCGTGGTGCAGGCGGCCGTGAAGGCCCTGCGCGGCATGGGGATCGAGACGCAGGTCAACGGCGGCGGCGGCGGAATGGACGCCAACAACTGGAACGCCGCCGGCATTGCCACGGTCGGCGTTGCGACCGGCTACAGCGGCAATCACGGCGTGAGCGAGCAGATCTATCTCGACGACCTGCTCAAAGCCGGCGAACTGGCAGAGAACATCGTCATGACCTGGGCCGAGATGGGGCTGCCTGAATAATGAATAATTAGTAATTAGTAATTAGTAATGAAGCAGCGCGTTACGTGTTGGGGCGGAACGCGCTGCTTTTTTTATGCGCGGCGAAGCGGGAATGAATGATCTTTGGTCAAGATCGTTTTGCCAATGGTTCGATATATGCAGATCGTTTTAAAGAATCTCCTGCTAAAAGTCTAAAATTACGCGCAATTATTTTTAGAAGAGTAAAATATTGCAGATGAATATCTAATTTCAGCTGTTGAAATTGAAAAATCATGTGCCTGATGATGCGCCGTTTCGACGAAAGAAGAATGCCTGTTTTTGAAAATTTATATTCACTCTGGCGAATGACGCGCTTCCGCCCGTGTGATACGCTTAAATCACGAAGATTTGCTGCAGAAATGTCCGGAATTTGCGAACGGTCCGGCAAATATCAGAGCAGGGGAGTGCGTTTCGATGGATTTGAAAAAGTTCAGCGGCGACTGGTCTCAGGTGGATTTTCTCAATCTGATGATGGTCGATCTGGGCGGCAATCTCAGATCGGTGACGCTGCCGCGCGAGTATGCAACGGAAAAGGTCCTCAAGGACGGCGTCGGCTTTGACGCTTCGAATTACGGCTATGCCAAGGTGAGCAACAGCGATATGGTCGCCATCCCTGACATGAGCCGGGCGCTGATCGAAGAGCGCAGCGGCTTCCGCACGGTCCATGTGTTCTGCGATGTGGTCTCGGCCGACGACTCGCGCACGCCGTTTGCGCAGTATCCGCGCAACGTCGTGAAAGCAGCGGTGAAGCATCTGCGCGAAAAGGGCATCGCAGACGACGCAAAGATGCTGGTCGAGCTGGAATATTATGCGTTTGACAAAGCTGAATACACCGTCCGCCCCGACTGCGCGGCCTACCGCGTCGGCACGGCGGAGGGGCTGGGCGAGGGCTTTGAGACGGAACCCCGCTTTCCGCTGTTCGGCGGCTATCACCGCCTCTCGCCTCAGGACCGCTACCGCGACTTCCGCGACGCGACCGTGCGCCTGCTGGAAGCGGCGGGCATCCCCGTGAAATACCATCACCACGAGGTGGCGGCCGGTCAGCTGGAGATCGAGCTGGATTTCACGTCGATCGCCGACACGGCCGACGACGTGACGCTGGCCAAGTGGATCATCCGCACGGTCGCAGCCGAGATGGGGCTGCACGCCACGTTCATGCCCAAGCCGATGAACGGCGTGTCCGGCAGCGGCATGCATGTGCATCAGTTCCTGACGAGGGACGGCCGAAACCTGTTCCCGGGGGACGGCGTCGCCAATCTGTCGCCTCTGGCGCTTTCGTACACGGCGGGGCTTCTGTCGCACGCGCAGACGGGCGCGCTCCTGGCCTTCACCAATCCGAGCACGAACAGCTTCCGCCGCCTGGTGCCGGGCTTTGAGGCGCCGATTTCCGCCACATTTGCCAAGGGCTCGCGCTGCGCGGCCGTGCGCATCCCCAGCTACCTCAAGAAGGACAGCACGCGCATCGAATACCGTCCCGGCGATGCGACGGCGAACGTCTATTTCATGCTCGCGGCGATGGTCATGGCCGGCTGTGACGGTATTGCCCACGATCTCGATCCTGTCGCGATGGGCATGAACAGCCCTGAGATCGAGCAGGATAAAGTCTTCCCGCTCAACCTGAATGCCGTTCTCGATGGACTTGAGAAGGATCATGCCTGGGCAGCGCCGGTTTTCCCCGAGGCGCTGATCGAACAGTGGATCAAGTCCAAGCGTGCCGAAGCCGCGTATGTGTATAACGCGCCGACGCCTCAGGAGTACGAGCTCTACTTCGGAGCGTAGAAAGGTCCAAAAATCGAAAAAGCCGCACCGTCTGCGGGCGCTCCCTTTTCGGGGACGTCTGCGGACGGCGCGGCTTTTTTGCTGACAATGAGACGGCTCTTTTGCAGTTTTTAAAAAAACTCACAACGCGGGGAATGAAGGAATTCTTTTTCACAACAAAAATTTGTGTAACGAAGCAAAAACAATAGTAATAGAGAAAATCGACATAAATAAGCCCAGCGCTGCGGGCTGCAGGAAAATGCGCAGAAAACGGGGGCGTTGTCGGCTTGAGGCCGTGATTTTTTGCTGTTTTTTTTCGAGCTGAGAGGAAAAAGAAAGAATTGGAGTGAAATACATATAAAAGGATATTTCCCCGCTGAAAAATTCGTTATTATGGCAGGGAAAGACGAAAAAATCTAAAAAGCGTATTTGGAAAAGTCAGGGCGACTCGGTTTTTGTGCTTAAAATCGCGAATTAGTCACGAATAACATTTATGATCGATAGAAAGCGATTATTGGACGAACGAACAAAGTGATGATAATGTTTGCTTTAGAAGTACGCGCATAAAGGGCTCCTCACGGAGCAAGGAAAATCGTTCGACTTTTATCAGGAGGAGAATGGAAATGAACAAGAAGGCACTTGCGGCATTGGTCCTTTCCGCGACGGTCGTGGCGGCCGGAACGGCGAGCGCGAACCTGATGTACAAGCAGACTCGTCCCACGATCAGCGGCAGAATGGTCGCTCACGGCGGCAGTCCCGCGGTCGCGAAGGCGGGCATGGAGATCCTGCTCCAGGGCGGCACCGCTTTTGACGCGGCGCTGGCCATGGCGGCGGCTCAGAGCTACAGCGAAGTCATGATGTGCCACATCTTCGGCGGCGACCTTCAGCTGATCGGCTACGACGCCAAGGCGAAGAAAGTCTTCAGCTTCAACGGCACCGGCTGGGCGCCCAAGAAGGCTACGATCGACTTCCACATGGACAAGACCAACGGAGAGATCCCCCAGAAGGGCATCTACTCGATGCACATGCCCGGCGAGTGGTCCGGCTGGATGACGTTCCTCGGCAAGTACGGCACCATGCCGCTGAGCAAGATCCTCGCTCCGGCTGTCGACATGGCCAAGAACGGCATCATCACCGACGATTTCCTTGCCAACATGATCGAGAAGTACTCCGGCCCCATGAACGACGAGGCCAAGTCGGTCTTCTGGCCCAACGGCAAGGCGCTGAAAGCCGGCGATCTGTATGTGAACCCCGGCTACGCCGATCTTCTTGAGACGATGGGCAAAGTCGCCGACAAGGCTGCCGAGGGCAAGACTGTCGCCGACGGCTACAAGGCTGCCGAGGACTACTTCTATCGCGGACCGATCGCCGAAGAGATCGTCAAGTGGAACAACGAGAACGGCGGCGACTTCTCGATCGAGGACTTCAACGAGTTCCACGCTGAGGAGACCACGCCCATCACCACCAACTATCGTGGCTACGATGTGTTCTGCACGCCTCCCAACAGCCAGGGCACCGTTCTCATCGAGACGCTCAACATGCTTGAGAACTACGACCTCAAGGCGATGGGCCTGAACAGCGCCAAGTACATCAACGTCATCACCCAGGCGCTCCAGATCGCCATCAACCACCGCAACCGCTTCAGCGCCGATCCTCGCTTCTTCAAGTTCCCCGAGGCTCTGCTGACCAAGGAATTCGCCAAGGACATGATCAAGGAGATCTATCCTGACAAGGCCGTCAGCGAGATCCCGCTCGGCGAGAAGAAGTACTTCGTCGACTACAACAAGAAGGGCCCCGACACGACGTTCATGTTTGTGGCTGACGCTGAGGGCAACCTTGTGGCCGTTACCCACTCGATCAACGGCTTCTTTGGCTCCAGCATGATGGTCCACGGCATCATGATGAACGACCGCCGCATGCAGTACACCCTCGACGCCGATCTGCCCAACGCTCTGGTTGGTCACAAGCGCACCGTCCAGACCATTTCGCCCTCGATCGTCCTCAAGGATGGCGAAGCGATTATGGCCTTCGGCACGCCCAACGCTGACCGCCAGGAGCAGACCAAGCTTCAGGGCTTCCTGAACGTTGTCGAGTTCGGCAAGCGTCCTCAGGCCGCCGTTGAGACGCCCCGCGTCGCGACCGACGCCGCCGGCACCACTGCCAGCCTGAACAAGTTCCCCAAGCAGATCAGCTACATGGTCAACTATCCCACCCAGATCGACAAGGCCGTTATCGACGAGCTTGCCGCTCTCGGCTACAAGATGGTGCCCATCACCAACACCGGCTCGCTCGGCCTCGGCGTCAAGGAGAACGGTTTCTGGTCTGTCGGCGCCGATCCCACCCGCAACGCCTACACCTACGCGTGGTAAGTTTGAGCGCCTGAACAAAGGAGATTTTTGTAATGAAGAAGTTTATGCTTGCGCTTGCGGCGACGCTTGCTTTCGCCGCCTGCGCGTTCGCAGATCAGCCTGAGCTGCCCGCCCTCGGTCAGCCCGTTCTGCTCACGCCCTTCGGTCAGAGCCAGGACGGCAACGCCGTCAAGCTGATGACCAAGAAGTTCAACGTCGAGTACGAAATGGCCTGCTTTGCCGACCGCGTCGACTGGAGCAAGTACAAATCGCTCGTCTACGTTCTCGGCGGCAGCGGCAAGGGGCTCGGCGCCGCCGGACTGGATATCCCCTCCGAGCTGAAGCGCTGCCAGGAACTGGTCGCTGCGGCGAAGGAGCACGGCCTGTTCATCCTCGCCATGCACATCGGCGGACAGGACCGCCGCGGCCCCAACTCCGAGCCGTTCCTCGGCTTCATGGGCGATGCCAACTTTGCGATCGTCCGCGCCGACGGCAACGCTGACGGGTACTTCACCAAGCTCTGCGCTGAGAAGAACGTGCCCATGTACACCATCGAGAAGACTGGCGATCTTCGCAAGGTCATGCCCGAGATGTTCAACAAGCAGTAGGCTCCGGAACTAAACAAATCGTCATGCCTCGTTCTTCTGCAGCAGAGGAATGAGGCATGATATCTTTCAGGCGGCGCTTTTTTGCGCTTTGCCGCTCCGAATGAATAACGAACCCTTGTCAGTGTTTTAGTCTTTGAGTGTGCAAGTAAAAGCGTTATTTCGGGAAGGTGAGCCGTTTCCGTTTCGCGAAGCGGCGCAATTCGCGGATATGCTATAATGAGGCCGCACTTTTCGTGCCGCTGAGGCCGAATGGGCGCGGCTTTCCCTGCAGGCCGCGGGCGCTTTCATCCTGAAAAACGCGCTGTCAAATCTCAATTTTTAAGGAGCGTGCTGTTTTATGTTTCCTCGCGATCTCAATCGCAAGTGGGATACCCTGCTTGCCGACACCAACGAGCGCCTTGCCGCTGCGGCGAAGATCTCCGGCGGCAGCAAGATCGTCAAGGCTGACGATGCCGTCGCCCTGCTCGAAGCGGTGATCCGCCCGTTCGACCGCGTCAACATCGAGGGCGATAACCAGAAGCAGGCCGATTTCCTGGCCCAGGCGCTGTGCGCCGTCGATCCCGCCAAGGTGCACGATCTGCACATGGTGCAGTCGGTGCTCACGCTTGACGAGCACATCGATGTGTTCGAAAAAGGCATCGCCAAAAAGCTCGATCTTTCCTATTCCGGTCCCCAGTCCGGCCGCATCGCCGAGCTGCTCAACGCCGGCAAGATCGACCTTGGCGCGATCCATACCTATCTTGAGCTGTACGGCCGCTACTTCCTCGACCTCACGCCCCGCGTGGCGCTGGTCGTTGCCGATGCGGCCGATAAGAACGGCAACCTTTACACCGGCTTCAGCACGGAGGACACGCCGACCATCGTCGAAGCCACCAAGTTCCGTCAGGGCATCGTCATCGTCCAGGTCAACCGCATCGTGGACAAGCTGCCCCGCGTCGACATCCCCGGCGACTTTGTCGATTTCGTCATCCAGTCGCCCAAGCCCTTCTACATCGAGCCTCTGTTCACGCGCGACCCCGCCAAGATCACTGACGCGCGCGTGCTCACGGCCATGATGACCATCAAGGGCATCTACGCCCCCTACGGCATCCAGAACCTCAATCACGGTGTCGGCTACGACACGGCGGCTATCGAGCTGCTGCTGCCTACCTACGGCGAGGAGCTTGGCCTGAAGGGCAAGATCTGCTCCAACTGGATCCTTAATCCGCACCCCACGCTGATCCCCGCCATCGAGACGGGCTGGGTCAAGTCGGTCCACAGCTTCGGCGGAGAGCTGGGCATGGACCGCTATGTGGCTGCGCGTCCCGACGTGTTCTTCATCGGACCTGACGGCTCGATGCGCTCCAACCGCTGCATGTCGCAGATCGCCGGTCACTACGCGATCGACGCTTTCATCGGCGCGACGCTCCAGATCGACCCCTACGGCAACAGCAGCACGGCCACGGCCACCAAGGTGGCCGGCTTCGGCGGCGCGCCCAACATGGGCTGCGACAGCCGCGGCCGCCGTCACAGCACGGCCTCGTGGCTGAAGGCCGGCGAAGAGGTCGGCAATCAGGCTGCCTGCATCGGTCCGCAGCTTCACCGCGGCCGCCGTCTGGTGGTCCAGATCCTCAACACGGTCGCCAAGATCAAGGACAAGAAGAACCCCGGCCAGTTCAAGACGATCCCCGCGTTCGTCGAAGAGCTCGACGCGGTGAAGCTGATGAAGAACGCCAATCTGCCCATCGAGCCCGTGATGATCTACGGCGACGACCTCACCCATATCGTCACCGAGCAGGGCGTGGCGTATCTGCACAAGTGCCGCGACATCGAGGAGCGCAAGGCCGCGATCCGTTCGGTCGCCGGCGACACGCCCGTGGGACGTCAGGGCAGCGAGGCGGAGAAGAACAAGATGCGCGAGCTGGGCATCGTCAAGACGCCTGCCGATCTGGGCATTGACGTTGCTACCGCCACGCGCGAGCGTCTGGCCGCCAAGAACATCATGGACCTCGTCGAGTGGTCCGGCGGTCTGTACGATCCGCCTGCAAAGTTCCTGCCGAAGAAAGACGCCTAGTTTTTTCGTATCATTACCGGTAACACGGCCGCACGGGGGGAGAGGCGAAAAAAGCCTTTCCCCGCTGCGGTTTTGCGTCAGGGCGCCGTCGTCAACGACGGCACAGGTTTTATCCTTATTGGGAGGATTGAAAAAGACATGACCAATTCGTTAATCGTTCTGGGCGTGATGCTGGCGGTGCTCGTCGCGGGATCGTTCGTTCGCAAGATCCCCGTCGCCGTTCTGCTGGTGATCGCCTCCATCGCGGGCGCGGTCGTCGGCGGCCTCACCGATCCGCTGCTGCACCGCGACTACTTCACGTCGCTGGCCAGCGTGTTTGTCGGCAACAGCGAGACCGTTCCGTCGCTGATGCGTCACTTCATGGAAGGCTCGATGCTCTTCCTCAACCTGATGCTCACCGTCGCCGCGGGCATGCTCTTCATGAGCATCCTCAAGGAAAACGGCGCGCTCAACCTCCTCACCCGTGAGATCGTTTCGGGCTTCTACAAGTCGCCCACGCTGCTGCTCATCCTCATCATGGTGCTCATCATGCTGCCGGCCATGCTCACCGGTTCGGCTCCCGCCTCCGTGCTCAGCACGGGCGTGCTGGTGCTGCCCATCCTGCTTGAGATCGGCGTGAGCAAGGACGACGCGGCCGCGATCATCGCGCTTGGCTCGCTGTTCGGCATGGTCGCTCCGCCCGTCAACGTGCCCGCCATGCTTATCGGCACCGGCGTGTACATGCCCTATGAGGGCTTTGCCATCCCGCTGCTGTTCCTCACGCTGCCTCTGGCGATCTTCTCCGTGCTCTACATCGGCCGCCGCTCCGTCAGCAAGGTCGATAAGGACGCCGTGCTTGCCAAGATCCCCGGTGATCCTGCGGTGAAGGGCTTCATCCCTCAGTTCCCGCTCGTCTTCCTGATCGGCTACATGATCATCAAGAGCTACTATCCCCAGATCGACCCCGGCACGCCGCTCGTGTTCTGCATGGGCATCATCGTGGCGCTGCTGTGCAGCAAGAAGAAGATCAACCTGTGGAAGGTCTCCGTGCAGTCGATGTCTGATTCCATCGAGGTCATGGCGCTGTTCGCCGCCGTCGGCATGATGATCCAGATCATGGGCCTCACCGGCGCCCGCGGCGCGACCGTTCTCGGCGCGCTCGGCCTCAAGGGCCCCCTGCTTTACCTGTCGATCGCGGTCGTCGCTCCGTTCGTCGGCGGTCTGCTGATGCCCTTCGGCTGCGCCGGCGTGCTCGGCATCCCGCTGATCATGGCCTTCACCAACAAGAACGCTATCTGGGTCACCTCGGCTCTGACGCTGATCATGTGCGTCGGTGCTCTGCTGCCTCCGACCTCGGTCTCGGGCCAGTTCGCGGCTCGTGCCGTCGGCATCGAGAACCAGGGCAAAATGCTCAAGAAGTGCATCCTGCCCGCCCTGCTGTCGCTGGTCCTCAGCGTCGTGGTCATGGTGTACGCCAACGAGATCGTCGTGTTCCTGCGCGGTCTCGGCATCCCGCTGAAGTAAGAGAGGAGCTGTCTCACTATGGCATTCCAGTATATCCTTATGAAGTACGCCTATCTCGTGATGGTCGCCTTCTTCTCCGTGCTGTTCATCTACAACCTGTTCACGCAGAAGAGCCTTGCCAAGCAGATCGGCTGCGCCATCCTCCTCATTCCGTTCCTTCTGCGCCTGTTCCTGCTTCACTGATGAGCTAAAGGAGACGAGAAACGATGTCTGAAAACAAAACTGTCGAAAAGAAGGGCTGCGGCAATTTCTTTACCGGCCTGGTCCTTGCCGCGCTGCTTGGCGCGGGGATCTTCACGATCAGCAAGGAATTCCGCTATCAGTTCAACGTCGAGCCCATCTTCAAGGGCCCCGGCGTCACCAGCACGAAGATGCTGTCGGATTACAACCCGTTCCTCAAGGGCACTAACGGCGACTCCAAAGTCTACGTCCTTGACAGCGGCAAGCCCGGCGCGACCTTCGTGATCATGGGCGGCACGCACCCCACCGAGCCAGCTGGACTGCTGGCGGCTGTCATGTTCGTCGAGAACGCCGTCGTCACCGAGGGCAAGGTCATCGTCGTGCCCCACAGCAACAATTCCGGTTTCTCCACCTGCGAGCCCGGCCTTGGTCATGTGCCGTACTTCCACGTCAAGACCGCCAAGGGCGGCGTGCGTTACTTCCGCTACGGCAACCGCGGCGCCAACCCCGTCGATCAGTTCCCCGATCCCGATATGTACCTGCACTTCCCCTCGGGCCAGAACCTGGCTGCTGACGAGATCCGCAACCTTGACCGCGCGCACCCCGGCAATCCTCACGGACTGCTGACGCAGCAGGTCGCCTACGCGTTCAACCGCATGTGCTGGCAGGAGAACGCCGACATGATCATCGACCATCACGAGGCTCCGCCTGAGAAGCCCCTGGTCAACGCCATCTGCGCGCACCAGAAGGGCATCGACCTGACCTCCGAGATGGGCATGGAGCTGGAGATGGATTACGGCATCAGCGAGCGCGTCGAGATCTCGCCCATCCCTCTGCACGGCTTCTCGCACCGCGAGCTTGGCGACTTCACCCCCGCCATTGCCTTCCTGTCCGAAGTTCCCAACCCCAGTCAGGGTTCCGCCCGCGGCGTCACCTATGAAGAGCTGATCATGGACGGCAACATCGACCAGGTTTACGCCAACCTGCAGAAGCACAACCTGCTCAAGGTCAACCTCGTCGGCCTGAAGATGGAAGAGCGTGCCGGCCGCAACGTCGCTGTCGACATGTCGCTGGCCCTCAACTACACCAAGCGCACGGCCGACGGCGTGAAGAACTGGTACAAGCCCGCTCAGTTCGACGGCAGCAAGGCCGCCGGCAAGATTGCCGAGATGTATCAGGGCGTGCTTGACAAAGTCGCGCGGAACGGCGTGATGGACGAGGCTGCCGCTCACGCTCAGGAAGACCTGATCGCCAAGGACCGTCCGCTGTGGATCATGAACATGCCCACCTACGACGAGATCGTCGAGAACGGCATCGGCCACTATCTTCGCGACGCCGACGCGACGGCAGAGGAGATCGCCGCCGCCAAGGCCAAGGCGGAGAAGGACTACGAAGCTGCCAAGAAGGCCCTTGAAGAGGACGACGGCCTGACCGTCAAAGACCTCGAAGACGCCAAAAAGGGCGCTTAAGGATCTTTCGCTTTAACAGTTTCAATGATACAAAAGCCGCCGGTTCCCTATGAAGGGAGCCGGCGGCTTTTTGGTTTGAAAAAAATGGACGTTTTTTTAATTTTCGATGGACTTACAGGCGATGTGTCGCCGTAAAATAAACGATTTATAAGCGATATGCATAACGCAAGCGACATTTATCTGATACAATGAGCGTGTCCCTCTCGAAGAGACGGACACGTTTTTCGCTTCACCCGGAAGGTATCGCAGGTGATTTTCCGGCGCTGTATTTAAGGGCGTTTCCCGCTTTTATGCGGGAGACATGGCATCATGAGAGAAGAAAAACGGAGGTTTTTTCACATGAAAATGAACAAGGCCCTTCTGGCCGCCGGCCTCGTCCTGGCCGCTTCGTTCACGGCGTTTGCCGCCGAGGCTCCCAAGGCCGATGCACCTAAGGTCAAGGCCAACTCGATGGGCAGCACGATCTATTTTGAAGAGACCAAGAAGGACAACACGTTCGCCTGGGCTCCTTCTTCGTCCGCTCCTATGAACCGCGTGCCCTTCACCACCCGCTACGCGCAGCGCGGCCGCTATGTCGTCATCGGCGACAACCAGTATTCTGCGGCTGCCGGTTTCAAGATCCTTGACCGCGGCGGCAACGCGTTCGACGCGGCTGTCGGCATGGCTGCCGTCATGAGCATGACCTATCCGACGATGAACGACTTCTTCGGCGGCGACGCGATGATCATCATCTACGATGCCAAGGCCAAGAAGGTCGTCACCTACAACGGTTCCGGCTGGGCCCCCAAGAAGGCCACGATCGACGCCTACATCGACAAGGGCGGCATCCCCGAGAACGGCATCCTTTCCGTCGAGATCCCCGGATCGTTCGCCGGCTGGATGCAGCTGCTCCGCGACCACGGCAGCATGAAGCTGAAGGACATCTTCGAGCCCGCTATCGACCTTGCTGAGAACGGACACACCTTCTCGCAGATCATGGCCAACCTGGGCAAGAACTTCTACAAGCACATGAACGAGCCCGCCAAGGCCGTGTACGGCAAGGACGGCGCTCTCGCCAAGTTCGGCGACATCATCACCAACCCCGACTATGCCAAGCTGCTCCGCACGCTGGGCGACATGGACTATCAGGCCGCTGAGGACTACATCTATCGCGGACCGGTCGCCGACGCGATCGTCAAGATGAGCCACGAGCTGGGCGGCTTCATCGAGAAGGAAGACCTTGCCGAGTTCAAGGCCGAGGTCGTCGACTCGCACAAGACCAACTTCCACGGCGTTGACGTCTACGTCTGCCCGCCCAACAGCCAGGGCTGGACGCTGCTTGAGGCTCTCAACCTGCTTGAGCCCCTTGATCTGAAGGCCATGGGCTACAACAGCGCTGCCTACATCGACGCTCTGACCCAGTGCCTCAACCTCGCTCTTGAGGACCGCAACCACTTCATGGCCGACGAGCGTTTCCACAAGAACCCCGTCGCCATGATCGAGAAGAAGTACGCTGCCGACCGCGCCAAGGACCTGCACCTGGGCAAGGCCATGACCGGCGACCTCAAGACCGGCAACCCCGATCAGCCTGAGAAGTACGGCGACGTGTACTACGGCCGCCAGGGCGACACCACCTTCATGGCCACCGCCGACGCTGAGGGCAACATCGTTGCCTGCGTCACCAGCCAGTGCGGCGCCTTCGGCAGCTGCCTGATGGTGCCCGGCTACGGCTTCATCCTCAACAACCGTATGCCTTACTTCTTCCTTGACACGGCTTACGCCAACTTCCTTGAGCCCCGCAAGCGCACCGTCCAGACGATCACGCCTTCGATCGCCCTCAAGGACGGCGAGCCTTACCTGGCCTTCGGCACCCCCGGCGCCGACGTCCAGGAGCAGGCCAAGCTCCAGGTCTTCCTGAACTACATGCTGTGGGGCATGGATCCCCAGCAGGCTGTTGAAGCGCCTCGCTTCCAGAGCCGTCACCCCATGGGCATCAAGAGCCACGCTTCGTATCCCGCCACTATCCAGGTGGAAGGCCGCGTGCCTGAGGCCGTCCGCAAGGAGCTGGCCGAGAAGTACGGCTACACCGTCCAGACCAAGACCGACTGGGAGTACATCGCTCTGATGGGCGCCATCGGCTTTGATCACAAGAACAACCGCAAGATCGCCGGCGCTGATCCTCGCGCTGACGCCGTTGCTATCGGCTGGTAAAAAGCCATATCCATCCCGGCGGGAGCATTCGCGCTCCCGCCGGGACGCACCGCCCGAACATCCCCTGCGATCCGAATTTTTCGACGCGCCATGCGCGCAAAAATTGTAGAAATCACCAATATCTCTTGTGTCGCTTTTGGGCGACAAACTGCTATAATGTGACCGGTCCGAAAAATCGGTTCGGTCATATCACATTCGATTGAAGGAGTGTTGCATCATGAAAAAGTTTGCATTTGCCGCGCTTCTTACCGCGCTGTGCCTGAGCGCCGCGGCCGCGTTCGCCGAGAACCCCGCTGTGCCCAACGTGGGCGCTCCCGCCCTGATCACCGCCCTGGGCCAGAGCCAGGACGCCAACTTCGTCAACCTGCTTGCCAAGCGCAAGAAACTGAACACCGTCTATGACCTGCATGTGTTCAACAAGGACGTCGACTGGAGCAAGTACAAGAGCCTGTTCATCGTCCTCGGCGGCAGCGGCAAGGGCCTTGGCGCCGCGGGCCTTGACATGCCCAGCGAGATCGCCCGCAGCAACGAGCTGATCGCGGGCGCCAAGGCGGCCGGCGTCAAAGTCGTGGCCTTCCACATCGGCGGCGAAGACCGCCGCGGCCCCAACAGCGAGCCCTTCCTGCCCTACGCAGGCGAGTCCGACTTCGCCGTTGTCCGCACCGACGGCAACGCCGACGGCTACTTCACCAAGCTCTGCACCGAGAAGAACGTGCCCCTCTACCTGATCGAGAAGACCAGCGAGCTGCAGAAGATCCTGCCCGAGTTGCTCAAGTAATGAGCAATTAGTAATTAGTAATTGAAAACCCCGCGTTGCGCTGAACAGTGACCTGTTCGGCGCAACGCGGGGTTTTTTATGCTGTGCGGTAAGTTACTTTTGGGGCGAATTTGTACTCGGATAAGGCAATTCAGGAGGTGTGGCTGTGGTGCAGGAGTCCATTTCCTGACGAAGCAAAGCGAGATAGCGCTCCGCAACGGGCGACAGCGGGGCGTCGGCGGGAAAGAGGCAGGCGTAAGTGGTGAACACACCGGGGATAGGCAGGCAAACGAGCTTCTGCGCTGCCGCGAGCGTCTGATTGGCCGGCATGGTGGTGAACGTGTCAGTCTCGTGCAGCAGCCTCCGACGCAGAGCCCTGTCGGTGACGTAGACCCGGCTGCGGCAGCTGCGGTCGAATGGATTGCGGAAAATTGCAGGCACGCTGTCGGCGATGCCTTGATAGAACGAATACTGATCCAGGCGAGATTCATAAGGATAGGCGTGCAGTGCGGCAAAGTCGAACTGTTTCTGCCCGTTTTGCAGCGCTGGGTGTTCAGGGCGCAAATAGACGGCGAGCTGTGTCTTCATCAGTTCTCTACAGTCCAGTCCGTGGCGGTGGAAATACTGATAGTCAGCTGGCGAATCGGGATAGACTGCGACGATGCCCAGGTCGGTATGGCGCTTGGCGATGTCGTCGACGATGGTCCCGACGTCTGACGTGTCAAACTTGAAGTTGAGCCGGCCTTTGCCTTGGTACTCCTGTGTCAGGCGCACGAATGCGGCTGAAAAGGAAAAAACGGGCACGCTGGCACAGCTGAAGCTGTACGTAGGAGTTTCTTTGCGCAGATCGGCCATCTGCTTGCATTCGTCCATAACGGCGCGAGCGTGGACGAAAAATCCGCGGCCGAGCTCGGTGGGCGTGACGCCCGAGCTGGTGCGCACAAATAACTCACAACCAAGCTCATCTTCAAGAGCGTGCAGCGTTTTGCTCAGATTTGAGACCGATGTAAACAGATTCTGTGCTGCCTTGCTGAGCGAGCCAGTGGCGTAGCATTCAAGGGCATATTGGATTTGCAGCAGCGTCATGATGGGCGCCTCCTGATGAACGATCGTTTATTTATGATTATACACGCCACTTGAAAAAACGTTCAAGCCGGTTTTCCTGACCGGAAATTTTGAAAGTCTCTGTTTCGTGTTATAAAAAAGACGTACGGGTATTGTCCCGTGCATCATCATAAATGAAAGGCGGCATGATGGATGTTCAAGTTTAAAAGAGCGTTTGCAGTGCTGGCGCTCGTCTGTGTAGCGGCGGCGGCTTTCGCAGCCGAGCCGGCGAAGAAGGAAGCTAAAAAGGACGGCCTGTTCTACTGGGCTCCCTCATACAACCCAGCTGTGGCGCGTGAGCCGTTTACCAGCCGGTTCCCTACGCATGGGCGTGCGGTCGTGGTGGGCGATAACCAGTTCTCGGCGACCACGGCCTTCAAAATCCTCGAAAAGGGCGGCAACGCCTTCGACGCGGCTGTTGCCATGGCCGCGACGATGGGCCTGACTTACCCGATGATGAACGACATCATTGGCGGAGATGCGATGATCATCGTCTACTCGGCGAAGGACAAGAAGGTCTTTACCTACAATGGCACGGGCTGGGCGCCGAAGGCTGCGACGCTGGATTCGTATGTCGAGCGCGGCGGCATTCCTCCCTATGGTCCTCTTTCGGTGGAGATTCCCGGCAGCTTCTCTGGTTGGATGACGCTCCTGCGCGATTATGGTACGATGCCGCTCAGTGAGCTGTTTGCCCCCGCTATCGACCTGGCAGAGGCTGGTTACCCCATGCGCCAGAACTGTGCCCGCAGCGCCGTGTTCATGTTTAAGAACATGAACGACGCGGCCAAAGCCGTCTTTGCACCGAAGGGCGAGCCGCTCAAGCATGGCGAGATGGTATATAACCCTGATTACGCCAAAGTGCTGCGCACACTCAGCGGCATGAGCTATCAGGAAGCGGAGGATTACGTCTATCGCGGACCGATCGCTCAGAAGATCGTCGAATGGTCGAAAGCTAACGGCGGCATCCTTGAGCTTGAAGACTTTGCCGATTTTCATGCCGAAAAAGTCGATGCGAGCATGACCACCTACAAGGGCTACGATGTCTATGCCTGCCCGCCCAACAGTCAGGGCTGGGTGCTGCTCGAGGCCCTTAACATCGTCGAGCCGCTCGATCTGAAGAGCATGGGGCACAACAGCGCTGCTTATATCGACGCCATCATGCAGGCAATCAACCTGTCAATGGCCGACCGTAACATGCAGCTCGCAGATCCCCGTTTCCACAAGAACCCTCTCGGCATGATCGGCAAGGATTACGCAAAGATCCGCCGCGAGCGCGATATGCACCTCGGTTCAGCTCTTGACGGCGATCTGCCTGCCGGCAAGCCGGAAGACCTGGGCGACACGTTCTACGGCAAGACCAGCGACACCACCTTCATGGCTATCGCCGACACCGAAGGCAACGTTGTGGCCTGCACCACCAGCATCTGCGGCCTGTTCGGCTCCGGCCAGATGGTCCCCGGCCTTGGCCTGATGCTCAACAACCGCCTCACGTACTTCTTCCTTGATCCCGACTGGGCCAACTTCCTCGAGCCACGCAAGCGCACCATGCAGACCATTTCGCCCTCGATCGCCCTCAAGGACGGCAAGCCGTTCATGGCCTGGGGAACACCCGGCGGCGACGTGCAGGATCAGGCGAAACTGCAGGTGTTCCTCAACGTGGTTGAGTTCGGCATGAACCCGCAGCAGGCCGTCGAGTCGCCGCGCGTCGAATCACGCCATCCCATGGGACTGCTCAGCCATGTGCAGTATCCCCGCACGCTGCACACCGAGCTGCGCATGCGCCCCGAAGTCCTGAACGAGCTGCGCGATAAAATGAACTACGTCATCCAGTCTGTGGCGGATTACGAATTCCTCGGCTATGTCGGCTGCATCGTCTTCGACCATGCTACCGGCCGCAAGTGGGCTGGCGCTGATTGCCGCTCCGAGAGCGTTGCTCTGGGCTGGTAGAACCTAATCCTTTAGGGACCGACTGCCGCGCCTGACTTTGGCGCGGCCTCGCGATTAGCTTTTTAATCGCGAAATAGTATCAGTTGGAACAGTTGTTGTTCCCTGTCCTCCTGAAAGTCGTATAGCAAAACCCCGCGTTGCGCTGAACAGTGACCTGTTTGGCGCAACGCGGGGTTTTTTGTTTTCGCGAAAAGCCGGCGCACCGGCATTTGTTCTTTGGGGCTGTATCCGTCAATTCCCGTGGCAGTGATGCTCTCCGCAGTGGGCGTGCCCGCAGTCGCCGTCGTGGTGCTCATGGTGATCGCAGCGGGCGTTGGGATCGTATTGCAGCGTTCCGGCAGCCAGAGCGCGGGCCGCGTCGTCGGCCGAGCCCTGCACGCCGGCGTAGAGGCGGATGCCCGCGTCGGCCAGCGCCATCTGCGCGCCCATGCCGATGCCGCCGCAGATCAGCGCATCGACGCCCGCGGCCTGCAAAAATCCGGCCAGCGCACCGTGCCCGCTGCCGTTGGTGTCGACAACCTGCTCTCCTGTGATCGTTCCATGTTCTGCGTCGTAGAGCTTGAACTGGGCGGTGTGCCCGAAATGCTGAAAAATCTCTCCGTTTTCGTATGTAACTGCAATCCTCATTTCTACGTTTCCTTTCTTTTCAGCCCCGCAGGACAATTCAAACCTGGGATATTCGCAGCAGCCCCCGGCAATCAGCAGCCGCTTGCCGCCCACAAGCGCGTCGGCCACTTTGCGGCGTGCGCTCTCATACATGGCCGTGACGGTCGTTCGCGCTACGGTCATGCGTTTGGCACACTCGTCCTGCGTGAGCCCTTCCAGGTCAAGCAGGCGCAGCGCCTCAAACTCGTCGACGCCAAGGCGCACTGCCTGCGCGGGCTCGGCATCGTCGGGCGAAAAACTCCGGTACACGGGCAGCTGTCCTATCCTTCGGCAGCGCGTTGGTCGTGGCATGGACATTGCTCCTTCCATAAAGTACAGATACGCTTTTTTTACAGAAGCTAGACGGTTCCGTAAACGGCGATCCCTGCGGCGGCTGCGATGAGGATCAGGCTGATGGGGGAGATGCCGTTTTTAATGAACCTGCGGGAGCCGAAATAAAACGTGGCGAGGACAACCGTGAGCGCGGCGGCGCGCACGTCGAACGAACCGCCGGCAACGCAGTGCGCTCCTGTCCAATAGACGCCTGTCGCCAGGATGATACCTGCCAGACAGGGCTTCAGTCCGCGCAGCACCGCCTGAAAGACTGGGTTTTTCAGGGCCGTGTTCAGGAACGCGGTGACGAGCAGAATGACCGCAAACGACGGCAGCACCACTGCCAGCGTGGCGGCGACGGCACCCGGCAGTCCGGCCTGATACCTGCCCACATACGTAGCCAGGTTGACCATGATGGGACCGGGCGTGCTCTCGCTGACGGCAATCATGGTCAAAAGCGCCTCGTCGCTCAGCCAGCCATGCGATAACACGACATCACGGATCAGAGGGATAGCGCCGTATGCGCCCCCGAACGCGAAACAGCCAACTTTCAAAAATCCGAGAAACAGTTCAAGACATATCATCGTCACGCACTCCTTTCTCTCGCGCGTCTCGTGAGGAAAAGGGCAAGGCTTACCGCGGCTGCTGCCAGCATCAGGACGATCGAAGACAGCCGCCGCGCAAAGACGTTTGCGCCCAGCATGATCGCAGCGGAACACAGCATGATGCTGCGCGGCAAGAGCTTTTTGGGCATTTTGAAGGCCATCTTCAGTCCCGCGTCGAGGATGAGAATGCCGACAGCAGCCTTGATCCCCGCAAAGGCATGAGCGATCCAGGCGATCTGTAGAAATGCGTCCAGGTACGCCGCGATCAGGTAGATAACGGCGAACGAGGGCAGCACGATGCCCAGCGTGGCCGCGACCGCGCCGGCAACGCCCCGCTGCCGGAAGCCCACGTAGGTGGCGCAGTTGATGGCAATGGGGCCGGGCGTGGATTCGGCGATGACGGCGATATTCATCATCTCGTCATGCGTCAGCCACTTCTTTTTGACGACACAGATGTTTTCGATCAGGGCGATCATGGCATAGCCGCCGCCGAATGTGAACGCGCCGATCTGCGCAAATGTCAGAAAAAGCTCGGTCAAAAGTCTCATGCGTTTTTCTCCTCTTATGCGGTCTGTATGTTTCCGACGATAAGACGGCGAAGATGCCGTTCTGTTCCAGCAAAGTATAGATGTTTTTCTGACATATGTCAATAATAAGACGTGCTTCTCTTAAAGGGCTATCACAATTCCCAGCGGCACTGTAACACTTTTCCCGTTTTTTCTTCGTGTCGGCTTTGAATTTTCCACAATCCCAGCAGCATATAAAAAACCCCGCTCCATGCCGAAACCGGCGCAGAGCGGGGTTTTTGTCTGCAAGAGCCTACTTGCCGAGGAAGGCCGAGAACACAAACGAAGCGATGACGAGCACCATGCCGCCGCCCAGACGCGAGGACAGCTGCGCGTAAGCGATGAGGTCCATGCGCTTGGCAGCGCCGAGGCAGGCGATGTCGCCGTTGCCGCCGCGGTTGGCCATGCACAGTCCGGCGGTGATGGCCGAGTCGATGGGATAGAAGCCGACCAGCCAGCCGACGACGGCCGAGCCGATGATGGCGCCGATGACGGTGGCCAGAGCGATGGCGACATTGCCCACGTTCAGCATCATGGCCAGTTCGCCGATGTTGAAGTCAGCGCCCATGCCGACCATGATGACCATGCCCAGACCGCTGGAGACGAAGCTCTGCAGTCTCTTAGCGCCGGCGCGCACGCCCGCGGGGACCAGGCCGGTGGCGGCGAGGATGACGACAAAGATGATCATGTAGGCGTAAGCGTGGATCTTGGCGCCCGCGATCGTGGGCAGGATCGATCTGCTCATCAGACGGCCGACGGAGTAGGCGGCGCAGCCGACCAGCAGCGCGGAAACCATCTCGGGCGTGCCGGTCTTGATCTTGGCATCGTCGCGGGCCAGGTTGCTGCCGCTGCGAAGAAGGGTTTTCTTATCGCCTGTGAGCGAGGGGCACTTGTCGCCAAGGCTGTTGAGCAGGGCCGAGGCGATGATGCAGAAGATGTTGGCGATGGTCAGGATGATGATGGCGAAAGCGTAGTATTCCTGCTTGGGGCTGCCGGTGACCGACTGATAGATGTCGGACAGGGGGACCGCACCGGCGCCGTTGCCGCCGCCCATGATGGGCAGCACGTACTTGATGACGGCGTTGACCGGCGATACGCCGAACAGGGCCGCCACCGCCACGCCGCAGACGCACGCCGCGACCAGACCGCCGAGGATGGCGGGGATGTAGCCGAGGAACGAGCGGAGCAGGATGTCGCGGTCAAGGGCCAGGACGGAGCCGGTGATCAGGATGACGATGTAGAACTCGAGGAAGTTGGCGTCATCGGAGATGAAGCTGTTGATGTTCTTGATGGCGGCTTCGGGGATGAGTCCGTAGAACTTCATCAGAGCGACGCCGAAGAAGCACATCAGCAGGCCGCCGCCGATGTAGTCGTTCCAGATGGGCAGGCGTTCGCCAAGCTCATTGAAGATGACGGCCAGGAAGAAGATGGAGCAGAGGGTGCCGCTCATGCTCTTGGACTGCAGACCCATATACATGGGGACCGCGCAAAGAGCGACGAAAATGAGTGCCTGCCACCAGGGCAGCGCGCCGATCATAAAACCTTTTCTTTCTTCAGACATTGGTGGTTCCTCCTCAATAAGTGTTTTTTGTGGTGCCGATACGGACGGAGGAGCTCCGGCCGTGATCTCCTCATTTAATGACGAATTATTAACTACTAATTATTAATTCGTCTTGACTCCCATTTCCGCGAGCTGGCGCTTGAGGTAGCGCAGCTGGCCGCCGGCGAGGGCGACTTGGACTTCAGCGTCGGACAGATCGAGCCTGACGGCAAAGTCAAAGCCCTTTGTCGCGTCTTTGATGACGACGCGGCGTGTCGGCAGCTGGTCCAGGTAGTTTTCGATCTCAAACGTGTCGCCCTGCTCGATGCGGTCATAGTCGGACGGGTTTTCAAACAGCATCGGGACGATGCCGTGATTGAGCAGGTTGCCCTTGTGGATGCGGGCGATGCTCTTGGCGATGACGCACTTCACGCCAAGGTACATGGGGTTGATGGCGGCGTGCTCGCGCGAGCTGCCCTGGCCGTAGTTCTCGCCGCCGACGATGACGCTTGTGCCAAGCTCCTTGGCGCGTGCGGCGAACGTGGGATCGTAGCGGTGGAAGCAGTACTGGCTCATCAGCGGGATGTTGGACCGCATCGAGCTGAACTCGGCGCTGGCGGGGGTGATGTCGTCGGTGCTGACGTTGTCGTCGGCTTTCAGACTGACGGGAGCGCGCAAAGACTGCTGCGGCGGCTCCGGTACGGGCAGAGGGGCGATGTTGGGACCGCGGATGATCTCGACCTTTTCGGCCTCTTCCTGAGGCAGCGGCTGGATGAGCTGTGCGTTGTTGATGGGGAAAGTGTCGGGCTCGCGGATCTGTGCCAGCTTGGCGACGTCGGCGCCGAGGATGTCTTCTGCTGTGGCGAAGGTCCCCATGATCGCGGTTGCGGCCGCGGTCTCCGGGCTGGTGAGATAGACTTCGGCGGTAGGATTGCCGCTGCGCCCTTTGAAGTTGCGGTTGGTGGTGCGCACGGCCACGCCCTTGGTGGCGGGGCTTTGGCCGATGGCGCAGCACGGGCCGCAGGCAAATTCAAGCAGGCGCACGCCGGCGTCGACCAGCTTTTCGATATAGCCGTCGCGCATCAGCTGGGTGTAAATGGATTTGGAGCTGACGGCGCAGGTGCAGCTCACGTCGTCGGCCACGCGGCGTCCCTCAAACACGAGCGCGGCCTTGGCGATGTCGGAGTAGCTGGAGTTGGTGCAGCTGCCGATGAACACCTGCTGCACGGGGCGTTTTTCCACATCCTTCAGCGGCTTGACGTTGTCAGGCTGGTGCGGACAGGCGCACAGCGGCTCAAGCGACGAAAGATCGATCTCCATCTCGCCGTCATAGGATGCGTCGGGATCGGGCAGCAGTTCAACGTAGTCCTGCTCGCGGCCCTGTGACCTTAAGAATTTTTTCACTTGCTCGTCAGCGGGGAAGATCGAGCTGGTCGCGCCCATCTCAGCTCCCATGTTGGCGATCGTGGCGCGCTCCGGCACGGTCAGTCCGGCAGCGCCTTCGCCCACGTATTCGTACACTTTGCCTAAGCCGCCTTTGATCGACACGCGGCGGAGCATTTCGAGGATCACGTCCTTGGCATTGCAGCCGGGACGGAGATGGCCGGTAAGCGTGACGCGGATCACCTCGGGCATTTTCAGCCGCATCGGCACGCCCGTCATCGCCGTGGCTACGTCCATGCCGCCGACGCCGATGGAGAGCATCCCCAGCGCGCCGCCGTGGGGCGTGTGACTGTCGCCGCCCATGCAGAGTTTGCCGGGCTTGCCGAAGCGGGCCAGATGCACGGCGTGGCAGATGCCGTTGCCCGGGCGCGAGACCCAGACGCCGAAGCGCTTGGCAGCCGATTGCAGATAGATGTGATCGTCGGGCGTCTTGTGATCGAGGTAGAGCAGATTGTGATCCAGATTGCTCACGCTGGTTTCTACACGCGCGCGGTCAAGGCCGATCGCCTCAAACGCCAGATACGTCATCACCGCGTTGATGTCGTGCGTCAGGGTGTGATCCACTTTCAGCAGGATCTCCGTTCCCGGCTTCATCGCTGACGGAGCGGCCAGATGCGCAGACAGGATCTTCCGCGTCAGATTCATCGTCGTTCCCCCTTGAATAATTTCCTTGGTACTTGAAATTATAGTCAGCTTGAGTTATGCTGTAAAATAGGATTATAATCACAAGGACGATAATGATTTTGGTATAACTTGGAGGCGCAGCCGTGGATTACCGGGAGTTTGAGTACATGATCAAAGTGGCTGAGTGCCGCAGCGTCACGCGCGCCGCGGCCGAGCTGCACGTTTCGCAGCCGGCGCTGAGCCGTACGATCCGGAACGTTGAAGAATCTCTTGATGTGAAGCTGTTTGATCGCTCTACGATACCTCTTTCGCTCACCTATGCCGGGGAGCGCTATATTGAGTCGGCGCGGCGCATCCTCATGGAAAACAGCCGGTTCATGAAGGAACTTCGCGACATCACACAGCACATGACGGGAAAGCTGAAGATCGGCACGTCGCATGACCGTGCAGCCTACATGATGCCCCGCCTGCTGCCGCACTTTTTTAAGAAATATCCTGGCATTGACGTTGAAGTGCTTACGGACAGCGGGCAGAAGCTGACGGAAGATCTGCGTGCGGGAAGGATCGACCTGCTCCTTCTGCCGGCTACTGCAGTGACGCAGGGCAAGCAGGGCGAGTCGGCGGGGATCTGCGCGAAGACGATCTACACTGAAGAGATGGTCCTTGCGGTGCATTCGGGGAACGTTCCGCCTTCTCAGCGGATCGGCAAAAACTCCGTCCGCCTTGAAGCTCTTGGGGATATGGAGTACTTTCTGCTGTTTCAGGCGCATGCAGCGCGTGCTTTCTGCGACGACTTTTTCAAGCGGAATCGGATCCGCCCGCACGTAAAGATGGAATTTACGAGCAACATCAGCTGTTACCGGATGGCCGCGGCGGGGATGGGCGTTGCTATCGTTCCGTTTTTAACGACGCAGCTGACAGACGCCGGCGATGACGTGGAGCTGTTTTCCATCGGCGAAGAGGGCGAGACCTGGGATGTGAAAATGTTTTACCGCATCGGCGAAGAATTAGGCCAGCCGGAGCTTGAACTGCTGCGGCTGGCCCGTGAGATATTCTCTTGTGAACGGCTGAAGCGCTTTTATGGTGGAAACGCCGCGGATCAGAGCTCGTAGCCCAGTTCTTTCAGCTTTTCGACGACCCAGGGACGGTCGTAGCGTCCTTCGGCGATGATCCTGGCGATCTTGTCCTTTTCGCCATCGGCGTGTTTTTTGGCCTTTGCGGCAACCTCGGCGGCCTCGTCAGGGCGGACCACGACCACGCCGTCGGCATCGCCCGTGAGGATGTCGCCCGGATTGATCGTCACGCCCCCAAGGTCAAGCGGCACGTTGAGATCGCCCGGACCGCTCTTGCCCGGCTTGTTGGGCGAGACGCCGCGGGCGTAGACAGGTAAATCCATCCGCGCCAGGGCGTCGCTGTCGCGCACGGCGCCGTTGAAGATCAGGCCGGCGATTCCGCGCATCTTGCAGTGCAGCGCCATCAGTTCGCCGATGAGCGCGCAGCCGCAGTAGCCCTCCGCATCCACAACGATCACGTCGCCGGGGAGCGCCACGTCGACGGCATACTGAAACATGAGATTTTCGCCTGGAGTCACGCGCACGGTGAACGCGGTCCCCAGCAGCGGAGCGCGATTCAGCGGCCTCAACGCTGAGTCGATGCCGCCCCAGCGTCCCAGGCAGTCGTTGACGTTTGTGCTGGGGATGCCGCGCAGGAGCTCTACGGTTTCGCGCGGCGGGCGTGAGAAATCAGTTCGGAGCGATTTGCTCATTAAGGATACCTCCATGAGAATGTGATGATTATTGTCTGGCGAGCTAAGGAGACGCTGATTAATTATACCATCAAGGATAAAAACTCTTTAGGGGGAGATAGACACACGCCGCCGCACAGCAATTCACTGCTGTGCGGCGGCGTGTTTGTGAGTCATATGCTTATTTCTTCATCAGGTCCTTGCCGGCGTTCCAGGCCTGGCCGACATGTTCGCCGACGGTGTAGTAGCCGTGCTGGAACTGGTCGAACATCAGGGCGCCGACTTTGGCGGGGTCGATCTTGCCGTTTGCCGACAGCACGCTTTCCTCAGCGGCGGCGTTGACGATGCGGCCGACGTAGCAGAGGAAGTCGCCCTTCTCGACGACGTCCTTCAGCTCACACTCCATGACGACGGGGAACTCCTCGATCACGGGCGCGTCGACGAAGGCGCTCTTGCGGGCGGTGAGGCCGGAACGCTCGAACTTGTCGGCCATGGTGTTGCCGCTGGCGATGCCGAAGAAGTCGGCCGCGGCCATGTGGGCTTTGTCGGCCAGCGCGACGGTGAACGCCTTGCGCTCGACGATGTCCTTCGACGTCTTGTGATCGGCAGAGAGGAACAGGGCGATCTGGTCACTGTCGCAGATCATGCCCCAGGCTGCGTTCATGACGTTGACGCTTCCGTCCTCGTTGTAGGCGGCCACCATCAGTACGGGCATGGGCCACACGGCCTGAACGACGCCAAGATCTTTTTTCATCATACATTACCTGCCTTTTGAGAAAATTCTGCGGGGCTTGCGCGCCTCGCGATCTTCCGCTATGATAACACCATATGGTGAAGAAAATAAAGTACTTACTTTTATGTAAGCCGCTTACGGGAGGGCCGGAAATGGAGAACAAGGACATCACCAGCGCAGATTTTTCGCAGACGGGCTACTGCTATACGCTGTCGCTGATCGCAGGGAAGTACAAGCCGGTGATCCTGTACTGCCTGATGGAGTACGAGCCAGTGCGCTTCGGTCAGCTCAAGCGCTATCTGCGCAAGGTCGCCGACAAGACGCTGAGCCAGAACTTGAAGGAGCTTGAGGCCGACGGGCTGATCGAGAGAGCTGTTTACGCACAGATCCCGCCGAAGGTGGAGTATTCGCTCACCGCCCGCGGCCGGTCGCTGATGGCTGTGCTTGACAAGCTGTGCGACTGGGGCAACGAGAACAGGCCGGGACGGTGCGGTTCGATAAGAAGTCATGAAAACGGGAAAAAGTGTGCTTCGTCTGCGTCCCTATGAAAGAGACGATGCAGAAGAGATCCTCTCGTGGCTCAAAGACGAGCGGGCTTTCCGACAGTGGAGTGCTGATCGTTATGAGCGCTGGCCTGCTGCTGCGGCGGACGTGAATGCAAATTATGACGCCTGCACGGCCGGCGGCCGTTTTTACGCGCTGACGGCAGAGGACGAGGGCGGCACTGTCGGTCATCTGACGATGCGCTGGCTCGACGAGCCAGGGACGATCCTGCGTTTGGGCTTTGTCATCGTTGACTGCGAGCGGCGCGGGCAGGGAGTGGGGCGTGAGATGCTGCGCCTGGCGCTGCGCTATGCCTTCGACGTTTTGAAAGCGAAGAAAGTCACTCTTGCTGTCTTTGAGAATAACGAAGCGGCGTATCGCTGCTACAAAGCGGCGGGATTCAAAGACGTACCGTGCGCAACGCCCGAAAGCTATCACATTCATGGCGAGGTCTGGCTTTGCCGTGAGATGGAATACGCACGGCAGCAAATATAAAATAGAGAGAAAACCGCCTCCGGCGCGAACCTCATAAAAAGAAGGCCGCGCCCGGAGGCGGTTTTGCATACGGCTGGAATGTGCCTTTTACAGCAGCTCCATCTTCGTCAGCTCGCAGTAGGCGCGCAGAAAATCGGCGTGTGAGCCGGTGAGGCTGGTCACGCCAAGGCTGCGCAGCTCGTCGCGGATGTTTTGCCATTGGACGATTGCAAAATGGGCCGCGGGGGATGCGCACTGATCCATCAGATCGAAAAGCGTTTTTCGCGCGCCGTCTGCGTCGCCGGCGGCGAACTGTTCTGCTGCTTGTGCCTCGGCCTCGGCGGTGCGGGTTTCGATATCTTCCTCCATCCGTGCGATCTCTGCGTGCAGGCGCGGTGTGAAGCGTTCAGGATCGATGGCAGCGGTTTTGGCAAGGCGGTCGAACAGCCACCACAGCGAGTTTTCATCAAAAACGCCCTTTCCTGTGCTCATCAGTGCCGGCGGCGTCACGCCGACGTAAGCCGGCAGATAGAGCGAGCAGCACGGCTGAGAGAATGCCGCGCGAAGTGTCAGCCCCAGGCCGGGCTTGTACGCCGCCAGCATCGAAGCGGCTGTCTGCGATGTTTCCAGGCTCATCGCGTGCATGCACACGCTTTGGAACATGCCGCTCGTTTCGCCCCAGCGGGGACCGGTCAGTTCGCCCTCGTGATGATCGCGGAAGATGCGCTTCATCGTGCTGAAGCTGTGCATGGATGTCTCGGCGGCCAGCTTGTGCACGCGCCTGTTGCGCGGGGTGGTGAGGCCAAAGTAGGGGATGGGCGCAGAATAGGCTTTCTCAAAGCTGAACGGCTCATACGGCAGCAGCCAGCCGTTCTCGCGCGCGTGTGATTCAAGATCGGGACTGGACAGCTCGCAGTCGCCGCCGATGGAGTAGGTGTTGCCCAGCGCGTGGAACGTGCTCACGCGTTTAGCGCACCATCTTCGGCCGGCGGTCTCGAGCACCCACAGTTCTTTCTCGTCCATGGTCAGGAACGAGTTTTCGTAGCGGCGGTCTTTCAAGGCGCTGGCGTTGTGGTTCTGCCCGTATGTTTCCAGCAGCTTCACGATTACGTCAAGCGCAGAGCGGGCCGAGGCGCCGCGTTCCAGGCCCAATCTCAGCAGGTCCATGCCCAGCAGGCCTTCGGCCGGCTCCTTGCCGAAATCGCGGCTGAACTCCGCTTCGTTGCCGATGACGACGCCCTGGTCGTTGGCGCCCATCTCAAAGCCCCAGATCCAGTAGGGCTTGAAGCCCAGCACGCCGAACGTGTGGCTGCTCTGCGGGATGACGAAGCCGGAGCAGTCGACCGTTTCGCCCGGCTGATGGTCCTCGGCCGGGAACCAGATCAGCGGCTGTGCCTCGCCGACAGGGCGGTCGCTGTTCTTTCCCAGCATATGAGTACGAAACACGCTGAGCGTCGCGTGGACGCCCAGCGTGTCGCAGGATTGCATTTCGTGCATCAAGCGGATCCTTACATGGGACCGTACTTGATCATGTCGGCGTAGTACAGGAAGCAGATCTGCATCAGGAAGAAGAAGACCTGAAGAGGCAGGATGAACTTGTACCACTTCTTCAGCGAGATGCGGCCCAGTCCGCAGTAGATCAGCAGCGTGCCGTTGGTGAACCACAGCGTGTTGGAGATGCCGTCGCCGAACTGGAAGGCCAGCGTGGCCGTCTGACGGGTGATGTGCAGCATGTCGGCCATCGGGATCATGATGGGCATGACCGCCATCGCCTGACCGGAGCCGGAGGGGATGAGGGCGTTGATGAAGAAGTTGGAGATGAACATGACGACTGAGGTGGTGAACGACGAAGCGCCGCTCATCATGCTGGTGAGGCCGTGAATGATGGGATCGACCAGACCGCCCTGAGTCATGACCCACTGCACGGAGCGGGCAAGTCCGATGATCAGAGCGCCGCCGAAGGCACCGATGGAGCCCTTGACGATCGTGTCGCACAGCTCAGAGGGACCCATGCCGCAGAGGAAGCCGGTGATGACGCCGCCGCCGAGGAAGATGGCGCTCATCTCGCCGAACGACCAGCCCTGAGTGAGCAGGCCCCAGATCGTGAAGCCGAAGCACACGCCCATGACCAGCAGCGAGATCACCTTTTTGGCGTCAAGTGTCAGGCTCGTGTCGATGGGGATGACCAGATCGCTCGTGTCGGTATCTGCCATCAGCGACTTGGAAGGATCAGCCTTGATCTTCTTGGCGTAGCGCAGGATCCAGAACAGGGCCGCGAGCGTGACGACAGCCAGCACGCACAGTCTCAGCTCCCAGCCGGAGAACATGGGCAGCTCGGCGATCTTGTGCGAGATGCCGACGGTGTAGACGCAGAAGGGGCCGACGGCGAAGGTGACCAGGCAGGCGAAGCCGGAGATGGCCATGCCGACCAGCGAGTCGTAGCCCAGCGTGATCGCCAGCGAGATGACGATCGGCACGAAGGGGATGATCTGCTCAGACCAGCCGAGGATACCGCCGATGAACGCGAAGACCAGCATGACGGCCGAGATGATGACCGCGCTGCCGGTGCGCTTGCTCAGGTTGAGCACGGAGTTGATGGCCGCGCCCATGACGCCCGTCTTCTTGTACACCTCGACGACGCCGCCCATCAGCATAACGGCGAACATCATCATGCCGGCGCCGTTCAGACCCTCGGGGATCGAACGCAGCATCTTGAACACGCTCACCGGCGTCTTGTCGACGGCATGGTAGCTGTCGGCGATGACGCGGGTGACGCCGTTCACCGTCTCGCGCTTGTACGCACCGGGCACGACAAAGTACGAGGCGATGGTGCAAAGGATCACCATGATCACCAGCACCAGGTTCGGGTTGAAATTCTTGACTTCCTTTTTGCTCTTCTCAACCATTGGAAAAACCTCCCTGTGTATTTTTACGAACGCATCAGCCTGCTGATGACATGCGTGATCTTCCACATGTCCTCAAGGTCGATGCTTTCCGCCTTGGTATGAACGTCCTTCATGCCCGTGCTGATGACGGCGC
>Ga0256405_10001169_pt1 | contig 75420 bp, 67 predicted proteins | sample RumenRJG_02DNA_FD_189096 | JGI IMG/M metagenome (GOLD analysis project Ga0256405, IMG submission 189096) | Bovine rumen microbial communities from Lethbridge, Alberta, Canada - RJG_02 | ecosystem: Host-associated > Mammals > Digestive system > Stomach > Rumen | place: Canada: Alberta...
TTCTGCTTCGCAGAGGTGTCCACTGGACACCCGCACCCTCTTAGGCGGCGGGTGCCATTCGGACTTTCAGTGGGGGTTATAATCCCCCACTGAAACCCCGAGGAGCTAAAGCTCCTGCGGTGAGGTTAGATCAATGCAGCCGATGTTAAGCGAGCTTACATCGGGCTTTGCTCCGAGTTAAATTGTTTCAAAATGAAGTATTAACATACTCAGCAGCACCGACGGAACTGACAGTCAAGATAAGTGGAAAATCTTTTTCCGCCGGAAAATAGTTTTTTCCAAGGTAGCTGTCACGATAAAATTGATTCCTCTCTGAACGCCGAAAGCCCTCTTGACAAAAACAAATACAAAGATTATAATAGTAAAAAACACGATAACAAAGGCTGAGAAGGAAATAAGATACTGCATTTTGTGCAAAGAGAGCTGGCGGCAGGTGTAAGGCAGCGACAAAAACAGTATGTATAGCTCATTCCGGAGCTGTCTGTCCGAATGATACTAAGGCAGAACGGGTCGTTTCGTTAACAACGAGAGCCTTGTCGGAGGCTTGCTGAGGGATACATCATTGTATCCGAAATTGGGTGGTACCACGAGCATAATGCCCGTCCCATGTCATTCTATTGACGGGACGGCTTTTTTGTTGCACCACAACATTTTTGATGATTACTGGAGGTAATGACGATGGAAAAAGGATATAAAAAGTATATACCCTTTGAACAAATTAAAATGGATCACAGAGAATGGCCTGACAATACCATTACCAAAGCACCTGTGTGGTGTTCTGTAGACCTGAGAGACGGCAATCAGGCTCTGGTTGATCCGATGAATCTGGAACAAAAATTAGAGTTCTTTCACGCTCTTTGCGATATGGGCTTCAAGGAGATTGAAATCGGCTTTCCGTCCGCTTCTGAAACGGAATATGAAATCTGCCGTGAACTGATTGAAGGAAACCACATTCCCGAAGACGTGACGATTCAGGTGCTGGTTCAGGCAAGAGAACACCTGATCCGTAAAACCTTTGAGGCTGTTAAAGGCGCCAAAAATGTAATTGTTCATTTTTACAATTCCACCTCTACTCTGCAGCGTAAAGTTGTCTTCAAGAAAGATATGGACGGCATTGTCGATATCGCCGTAGAGGGCGCCAAGCTCATCAAGGAATTGATTGACGGTTACGAAGGTGACACCCACTTCCGTATTGAGTATTCTCCCGAAAGCTTTTCCGGCACAGAGGTGGACAATTCCGTGCGGATTTGTCAGGCTGTTATGGACGTTTTTCAGCCAACACCCGATAATCCTATCATTCTGAATCTGCCCAACACGGTTGAAATGTGTACGCCAAACACCTATGCCGATCAGATTGAATACTTCATCAAACATCTTAAAAACCGTGAATCCGCCATTATCAGCCTGCACCCGCACAATGACAGAGGCACCGGTGTTGCCTGTGCCGAGCTGGCACTTCTGGCAGGTGCCGACAGAATTGAAGGTACGCTCTTCGGCAACGGCGAACGCACCGGCAATCTGGATATTGTCACGGTAGGACTGAATATGTTTACGCAGGGCGTTGATCCCGGACTGGATTTCAGCAATCTGCCCAAATACCGTGAGATTTATGAACGCTGCACTAAAATGAAGATCGGCGAACGCCAGCCCTATGTCGGTGATCTCGTATTCACTGCTTTCTCCGGCTCTCACCAGGACGCTATCAACAAGGGCTTCGCCTATGTCAAAGAAACAGGCAGCGACAAATGGGAAATCCCTTATCTTCCCATTGATCCTGCCGATGTGGGCAGAGAATATGAACCGATCATTCGCATCAATTCCCAGTCCGGAAAAGGCGGCGCCGCCTTCATCATGCAGAACAACTTTGGCTATGAGCTACCCAAGGCAATGCATCCGGAGTTTGGTGCTTATGTCAAAGCCGAATGTGACAAGCTGGGAAGAGAACTTTCTCCGAACGAGCTGATGGAAGTGTTCCGCCGTAACTATCTTGACATTGATCAGAAGCTCTGGCTGGTTCGTCATGTCATCACCAACGTTGACCACGAAAAAGCTACTTTCAAAGGTATTATCCACCTGGTCAGAGAAGACAAGGATCTCGAAATCTTCGGCGAAGGCAACGGTCCTATCGACGCCTTCTTCAAAGCGTTGAAAACCATTGGCATCAACGGCTTTGAATTTGTCAATTACAGCGAACACTCTATTTCTCAAGGCTCCGATTCCCGTGCTATCTGTTACATTGAGCTGAAAGCTCCCGACGGGCATCATGTTTTCGGCGTCGGTATCTCCCACGGCATTTTCAAAGCTTCCGTTCGTGGTATTATCTGCGCTATCAACCGCTCCGGCGTTGAACTGAACTTTACTGTATAACAAATATCAGGGCTTTGCCCCGAACCCCATCAGGGGGCTTCTCGCCCCCTGAACCCCTCGGCAGGGAACAAGTTCCCTGCACCCGTCTTGTTGCTTGTCTTTTTTCCGGTGTTTAATAATGACTTGAATATGCTGAAAAAACAGCAATGGTCTTTATCGTAAAGCGCTGACAAAAAATGAGGTCAAAAACCAACGGATAATCTGATGTAATAGTATTGCCTGTTTAGAAGCTGCCAATCAATCTATCGAAAAGCAGCCTGAAGATTATCCAGATACAACAAACCCCTGAAGAACGGAAACATCATATCCGGACTTCAGGGGTTTTTATTTGCTATTCAACAGCATTACGGATCGGCTGAAACAGCAGAAGATGCTTCTGTATTCTGCTGTTCTTCCGGCATCAGCCTTTTTCGCACCTCTGTCAGAATCTTCGTATCATTGTCATGACTGCACAGCTTCATTGCGTCATCAATGGACGCCCAAAGATAATAGTCAATCTCGCTTTGCTGCATACTGACAGCAGACGCATTCGCTCTGGCAAGAAAAAAAACCACATATTTTTTGATTTTGCCGAAAGGTCGGTACAAGCTTGTCTGGCGGAAATTCGGTTCGATGACAACACTCAGTCCCGTTTCTTCCTTAATCTCTCGAAGAGCTGTCTGTGTTTCGGATTCGTTAAGCTCTACATGACCCTTCGGAAAAGTCCAGCACTTACCGTTGTGATTCTTCACCAGCAGAATCTTGGTGCCGTCACGGGGTGTCGTTCGGTAAACTACGGCACCGCAGGACTTTTCATACATACAGATCAGCTTATCAAAACGGACGGAAACCTTTTCCAGGCGGCTGCGAATTTCCGGCTCATAGAAAATCTCCGTCAAGGGAGCTGCAATCAGTCTGGTCTGCAGCCGATTCTGCGAAGAAGCGATGGCAATAATCGTGCAATCTATCATGCCGCTCAGGGAGCCGCTGTTGGTCATCACATAGACAGAGCGGGTATCCGTATGGGAACGATTGGTAATAAACCCTGAATACAGGCAGTTTTCCACCAATGTGCCGAAAATTTCTATTCTGACGTTTTTGCCAAGCATACAGCTCACCTCCCTGACTTGTTGATTATTTGATAACAGACTGAATGTCCTTGATGCGGAATTCCGTATTGGCATTCATCACGCTGTTGATTACCAGTACATCTGTAAACTTGTTTTTCTTGATATAGTCAATGACATTACCGTCGTAGTAACTCGGATCTACAATGTATATTTCATCAAAATTAGCCACTGTAAACGGAGCAATCGCACAGCCGTAGCTGTCTTTGATGATACACAGTTTTTTACCCGTTTTCTGTGTTGTCTTGACCTTCATATATGGGTTGTTGCCCCAGATAAAGGCACTGTATGCGTTGGAGCCTTCAGCAAAGCCGGCAATCAGCGAAACCTCCTGCTCCTGCGTCTTGCCGTTCTCCATCAGAATACAGCTTTCAACACCGGGCATATTATAGTAAACCACCGTGTCCGGATTGGCTGAAAGTTCTTTGTTGCCGTCGGGCTTTTCTTCTGTTTTGGTCGCTACAAACAGCGAGCCCTTAAAACCGGTAATATTGCCCTTTGTCAGTGAATTGATATCAACGGCATTGGTTTTCATCGCTTTGCACAATTCCTGATAGGCATAATAAGCGCCGAGACCTGTCCAGTTATGATCCGTCTTGAAGTAGATATATTCCGCCTTGTGTTTTTCTTCAGCCGCATAAACACTGACAGGAATGACGTCTTCGGTGTAGGATTTGTAGATAGTTTCAATATTTGCCTTTTCGTCATTCATGGTGTCAAGGTATTTTTTCGGCAGTCCGAAAGCAGCATGATTCGGCACGACCATATTATAGACGTTCACCTTGCTGCCCACCAGCTTTTTGATCTCGGACACTGCCGCAGCATATTTCGCCGCAGATTCATCTGTTCCGTAGAACATCTCATATCCTTGTCTGTCATACATAAAGACATTGCCGTCATGATACCCCTCAATATCCGGTTCCTTTGAAGACTCTTCCTTGGAGCTTTCGGATTTTGACGGTTCTTTCACGGCAGAAGCCTCACTGGCAACAGACGCCGCAGAGCTTTCTGTTGCCGGCGCTTCCTGAGATTTGGTGTCGGCAGGCTTTTCTCTGAGGAAAAAATACCAAACGCCAAAGGCAGCCGCCGCGAGAATCAGGATTACCAGTAATATAATAATAACGGTTTTGGCTTTATTATGTCGGTTACGCCTGCCACGATAACCTCCCGAACGATAGGAACGGGAGCCGTAGGAGCTGTAACCGAAGGAAGATCTTCTGCTCATTTAAGTCCCTCTTTCAATACAGTTACATATACATAGCTATTATATAAGTATAAATTATTTTTTCCGAAAAAACAACATCATAAAAGTAGAATCTTACACCAGAATACAGAAAATATTTATAGGTATTTTCAATACGAATGAATTTGAAGATGTCAGTATGACAAGATTGGCAACAAAATGAGATTCTATTGCCGAAAGATGACTGAAACTCGTTTTTTCAGACCAAAAAAATCATTTATCCCCTGATAACGCTTGATTCCTTTAGAAAAATTCGCTATAATAAATCGTAAACGATTGAAAAGAGTTTTTTGAAAATCGGAACGAATCATTATGGAGGTCATATTATATGGGAATGACAATGTCACAAAAAATACTTGCCGCCCACGCAGGACTGGACAGCGTCAAGGCAGGTCAACTGATTGAAGCAAAACTGGATATGGTGCTGGGCAACGACATCACCTCACCTGTTGCCATCAATGTATTCAACGACGGCAAGGCTTCCGGTGTGTTTGACAAAACAAAAATTGCCATGGTAATGGATCACTTTACACCGAATAAAGATATCAAGGCAGCCGAACAGTGCAAACAGGTCCGGCAATTTGCCAATCAATACGATATCGTCAATTTCTTTGACGTTGGTCAGATGGGCATTGAGCATTCCCTTCTGCCGGAAAAGGGACTGGTAGGTCCCGGTACGCTGTGCATCGGCGCTGATTCACACACCTGCACCTACGGCGCTCTCGGCGCTTTTTCTACCGGCGTCGGTTCCACTGATATGGCTGCCGGTATGATCAGCGGCAAAACATGGTTCAAAGTACCCTCTGCCATCAAATTCAATCTGATTAACAAGCCCGCTCCGTTTATCAGCGGCAAGGATATTATTCTGCATATCATCGGCATGATCGGCGTTGACGGCGCTCTGTACCGCTCTATGGAATTTGCCGGTGACGGACTGCAGTATCTCAGCATTGACGACAGACTCTGCATTGCCAATATGGCAATAGAGGCAGGTGCTAAAAACGGTATTTTCCCTGTTGACGACGTCACAAGAGAATACATCAAAGACCGCTTCAAGGGTGAAGCAGTGGAATACACAGCCGACGACGATGCAGAATATGATGAGGAATACACCATTGACCTGTCTGCTCTTCGTCCGACAGTAGCTTTCCCTCATCTTCCCGAAAACGCCCGTACCGTTGACGAGATCGGCGAAACAGAGGTAAAAATTGATCAGGCAGTTATCGGCTCCTGCACCAACGGCAGAATTTCCGATCTTCGTGCCGCAGCAGAAGTGCTCAGAGGCAAAAAGGTTGCCAAGGGTGTGCGCTGCATCATCATTCCCAGTACGCAGAGCGTTTATCTGCAGGCAATGCACGAAGGTCTTTTCGACATCTTCATCGAGGCAGGCGCTGTTGTTTCCACACCGACCTGCGGTCCGTGTCTGGGCGGACACATGGGCATACTTGCTCAGGGCGAAAAAGCCATTTCCACTACCAACCGTAATTTTGTCGGCAGAATGGGTCACGTAGAATCCGAGGTATACCTTGCAAGTCCTGCCGTTGCTGCGGCAAGCGCCGTAACAGGTTATATCACCGATCCTGCTAAGGTGGCTTCGTTATGAGTATCATACAGCATCGCCGCAAGGAAGATGATTGTTTCGACATAGGCTCTGCCTTTATTCCGTTATTCAACAGCGAAATTGACGTCTGGATAGAGAATTCTGTAAGCCCTGAATATGCCGAAAGCTGTGCAAAACACCTTGCAGAATTAAGCGCTGAATTGACAGACCGGATCTGTGAACGGGCTGTTGCCTATCTTCGCTTTATGAAAGAAGAATGGAAGGATTTTGAATCGGTCAGCGGCGGAATCCTTGACACCATCAATTCAACCATTCCTGAAACGGTACACGACCGGGAGATTCTGCAGTATATCACTTCACCCGAGATGTTTATTTTATCGCCGTCAAACAGCAGCATCGGCTATGCAATAAACTGTAACTGTATCTGGGAGCCTGAGCATGGTATGGATATCATTATCCGTGATGACCGCCTGCTGTATGTGGGGCCTTCAGAAGGGTTCACTGCCTGGGAAGACGACGATCTTTATGAAACAGACTATTAAAAATAACTTTTTTTACGGAGGGTTTTCAATGAAAGCACAAGGCATTGTACATAAATACGGGGATAATGTCGACACCGACGTTATCATTCCTGCAAGATATCTGAACACCAGTTCTCACAAAGAACTCGCTTCCCACTGTATGGAGGATATTGACATCGACTTTACAAAAAAAGTCAGAGAAGGCGACATTATGGTTGCCGAAAAGAATTTCGGCTGCGGATCATCTCGTGAGCACGCTCCCATCGCCATAAAAGCATCCGGCATAAGCTGTGTTATTGCTTCTACCTTTGCAAGAATCTTCTACAGAAACGCCATCAATATCGGTTTGCCGATTTTGGAATGTGAAGCGGCTTCCAAAGAGATCAAAAGCGGTGACGAGGTTGCTGTTGATTTTGATACAGGCATCATCACTGACATCACAACAGGCAAAACCTATCAGGCAGAGCCCTTTCCTCCCTTTATTCAGGAAATCATTGCAGACGGCGGTCTGATCCGTCACGTCACCAAAAACTGAAGAAGCAGAACGGTTTGGTAAAACCAAACCAAAAGCCCGCCGCCGTATCCTGTCAGAACGGATACGGCGGCGGGCTTTTGTATTTTAAAAGGGGTGTCTTGTAAGCGTAAGCATTATTTCAGTATATCTTTATCATTGTAGTATTCGTAATCAGATGCATCCAGGTGCTTGTCTTTTTCCAGATTATTGTCGCTTTCTTTGAAAAGATTACTGCCCATGGTATAACTGTGTTTCGCATAACGGAGTCCCAATAACACAACTACCACAATCACCACCAAAAGAATCATCCAACCCATCGTCTTCCTCCTTTTTCATCGCAGCATACGCTGCCGTTCGGTTCCTGTCCGGCTTTCGCTGTCAGTACCGCTTTGTCAATATGCTTCTGTCTGTTTTGCACTATTCGTTATGATTCATACACAGTCACAACTGTATTCTTCGGTCTTTTATCCCATTACGTCTTTACTGTTGTAGTAATCATAATCCGATACGTCAAGATGAGCTTCTTTTTCAAGATTAGCTTCACTTTTCTTAAACAATCCGCTGCCCATCGTATATCCGTGATTGGCAGACTGAACGCCCACCTGCATGCCGTCTCCTTTGTAGGTTTTACAGCCCATGGTATGACCATTCTTTGCTGCACGCACACCTATTACTACTACGAGCACCACTGCTCCTAAAAACAATACCAGTCCCATAATCTGATCTCCATTCATATCGCAGCCACGGCTGCTATTCTGTTCCTGTCCGGCTTTCGCTGTCAGTACCGCTTTGTCAATATATGTGTATCTATTATCTTTAAGCTGACAGGCATTTCATCACCGTTAGCAGAATCATCAAGCATCTTGTCGTCATCTACTGTATTTTCGTCCCGGTTTCCGCATCATGAAGTTTCTTCATGACGTTTCTTCTTCAGCAAGGCTCATCTCAGAGCTTACCATTAAACTCGCTCACTCACATTTTCTGCTGTCTATCAGAAAGAAAACCTCTAAACGCTGTCAATGTCACATAGTCATTTGTCAGTGACAGCAGGTTCCTGTGATTTTTCATCATCAGTGAAAATAACCCTTGCTGCGGAAACGGAGAAAAGCTCAGAAGAAGTATGATTGCCGGAACAAGCCGCAGATAACGCAGCAGCTTAACCGATAATGATCAAAGCGACTGATGATTGATTAAATCGCGTTGTACCCATCGTTTTCCACTCCTTTACCTGATTGATGTTTTGCTCTGAGAATGATTATATTATACTCCGGATTGACGAAAATATAGTAGTCAATTTCCGATTTTTTGAATTGAGATAATTATCTTTACCCTATTAATGATGCCGATAAGTCAAAGAAGAAAACAACTTCAAAACTTTTGCGTTTTATCTATTGAAGAATCCGCATTGGTTGTGCTAAAATAAAATAGTATATAGATAGAAAAAGAACTCAATGGAACATTATGAAAGGGGTTTGTTAGTATGCGGCTTGAAAAACTGCTGGCAAGAGTCAATTATCTGGAAGTAACCGGTAATACAGATATCAGTATTACCGATGTCATATATGATTCAAGAAAAGTTACAAAAGGCTGTGTGTTTGTGTGTCTTGTCGGATCCAATACCGACGGTCATGCGTATGCACAGTCTGCCATTGACGCAGGCGCTGCGGCAGTTGTGATCAGTAAGGAAATCCCCCTTACCGGCGCTGCTGCGGTGATCAGGGTTTCTGATACACGAAAGGCGCTGGCATTTCTCAGCGCAGAATATTTCGGCAATCCTGCCGATACGCTGAAAACCATCGGCATTACCGGTACAAAAGGAAAAACCACCACCGCCTGCATGATCCGCTCTATTCTGGAAAAAGGCGGCATCAAAACAGGCGTCATCGGCACTCTTGGCATTATCATAGGCGACAAACTCATTAAAACGCCGAATACGACGCCGGAATCCTATGAAATTCAGAAGGCGATGCGTCAGATGATCGACGAGGGCTGCAAATGCGTCGTGATGGAAGCGTCTTCTCTGGGGCTGAAATGGCACAGAACCGACGGATTCTTCTTTGACTACGGTCTTTTTACCAACTTTTCACATGACCATATCGGCGGCGCTGAACACGCCGATATGGAAGAATATGCCCGCTGCAAGGCAATGCTGTTTCGTCAGTGCAGCACCGGTATTGTCAATACAGACGATGAAAACTGGCAGAAAATCCTTGAAAATCATACCTGTCGTGTAGAAACTTACGGATTCTCCCCTGAAGCAGAGCTCAGAGCCTCGGACAGTCACCTGATTTCCCGTGCCGGTTATCTGGGCGTCAGCTTTTCTATCAGCGGAAAGCTGAATATGACAGCCGATGTGGCAATCCCCGGAAAATTCAATGCCTATAACGCTCTTGGCGCCATTGCCGTGTGCCGCCATTTTCCTGTGACTGAGCAGAACATCTATGACGGTCTGAATGAAGTCCATGTAAAAGGCAGAGTAGAGCCTGTGAGAGTTCCCGGTGATTTCACCCTGCTGATTGACTATGCCCATAATGCACTGAGTATGGAAAACATTCTCACTACGTTGCGGGAATATAACCCGAAAAGACTGATCGTTCTCTTTGGAGCAGGCGGCAACCGTCCCCGTGACAGAAGATTTGAAATGGGCGAAATTGCCGGCAAATTAGCGGATCTTTCCGTTGTAACCGAAGACAATTCCCGTTTCGAAAAGGTCGAGGACATTATAGAGGATATCAAAACAGGTCTGCACAAAACAAACGGCAAATACATTGTCATTCCGGACAGAACAGAGGCTATCCGCTGGTGTCTGCAAAACGCACAGTCCGGTGATATCATTGTTTTAGCCGGAAAGGGTCACGAAGATTATCAGGACAAAAACGGCGTTAAAACACATTATGATGAGCGGGAAGTTATCGCCGGTATTCTCAGAGAGCAATCATAAAACACCTGATCTGTCCGAAAAAACTGCTCAGACAGTTTTTTCGGCAGAATGCTTTCCCTTCATGATATTGTAAAGATAGGAGCTTGTTGAATGATGAGAAGCTTTACAGCAGCAGAGGTTGCACGCCTGACACGCGGCAGACTGCTCTGCGGCAATTCAGATACACTGATTGACAATATACAGTATGACAGCCGACAGGCAGGAAAAGGGTCGCTGTTTGTACCCATCAAAGGGGAAAAAGTAGACGCCCACCGATTTATCGAAGCCTGCTTCGGACAGGGCGCAGCCGCCACATTGACCGAGCAGGAACCGCCGCCGAATGCAAAAGAGCCGTATATTCTGGTTGATAATACCAAAGCCGCCCTGCAGCGTCTGGCAGCAGCTTACCGGCAGGAAATGAAAGTACGGCTGATCGGCGTTACCGGCAGCGTAGGCAAAACAAGTACCAAAGAAATGATTGCGGCGGCTCTTTCAAAGGGACTTACTGTAATGAAAACAAAAGGCAACCGCAACAGTCAGATCGGTCTGCCGCTGACAATGTTTGATATCGAACCGCAGCATGAAGCAGCCGTCATCGAGATGGGAATGAGTGAGTTCGGTGAAATGGACCGGCTGTGCGATATCGCCCGGCCCGAAATGGCTGTCATGACCAATATCGGCAAGGCGCATATCGAAAACCTGCATTCACAGGAGAATATCTTAAAAGAAAAGTTCCGTATTACCAAGCATTTCACCAAAGACAGCACACTCTTTCTGAACGGTGATGATCCGCTGCTGAAAACGCTGAAGGGAAAGCAGCCCTTTCATACTGTCACCTTCGGCATGAGTCCGGAAAACGATTACTATGCTGATGATATAATCGTCAGCGGCTTCTCAACGGAGTTTACCGTCCATTATCATAACCATGCTTTCCGCCTGCAGATTCCGGCTTTGGGGCAGCACAATATTACCAATGCGCTGGCAGCCTTTGCCGTCGGCATTGCCTGCGGATTGTCCGAACAGACAATTGCACAAGGACTGCTGACCTATCAGAATGCACCGATGCGTCAGCAAATTTACCGGTGCAGCGACTTTGTACTGATCGACGACAGCTACAATGCAAGCCCCGAAGCTACCAAGGCTTCACTTGACGTGCTGAAGAGCATTGCAAAAGGAAAAACTATCGCCGTTCTGGCGGATATGCTGGAATTGGGAGAGGCGGCTGCGTCTGAACACGAGGGTGTGGGCAGTCATCTTGCCGCAATAGGTATTGATCAGCTCATCGCTGTGGGAGAACTGTCCCGTTTTACTGCGAAAGGCGCTGAACAGAACGGCTGTCCCCTTGTTTTAACCGCAGACAGCAACGACGAAGCCTATCAGCTATTGAAAGCGGCAATTTGCTCCGGCTGCACGATCCTTATTAAAGGCTCCAGAGGAATGCATACAGACGAAATCGTCAAAAAACTGCTCGCTGATCAATCCGTTACCTGAAATCAGCAAGAAAGAGGTCTTGATATGGAGGAAAACAATCATCAGCCTTCCGAAAACTACGATCCCGAAAAAGACGGCTATAACCCCGACAGAATCTACGACGCACCCCCGAAAAATTCGCAGAAGCACTCCTGCAGCTTTCAGGAGAACACCGGATACGGCGTTTCTCCCTTCAAGCGTTATCCGGGCTTTATTATTTCTGTGGTGTCTGTCATTCTCGCACTCATCAGTGCAGGACTGACACTCGCCGCTTATATCATTGCTTTCAGCGGCAGAATGGGACTGATTATCAATATCGGCGCCTTTTTACTGGCTGTCATCAGTACCTCTCTGGGCTTCGCAGGCGGAAAAATGAACCTTCGTCAGGGATTGCCCTGGGGTAAGGCAGGCGCCTTCGCCGTTAGTCTGTCGTTAATGGCTTTATTGTTCAGCAGCAGCGGCTTCTTCTTCACTTCATGTACCGCCTGTATCGACTGCTCCTGCTCAATCTTCGGGTAAAAACTTTTTTCAATAAAATTTGACAGATCTTTCATACTGTAATTGACAGATCTTTCACACTGTGATATGATAAATTATCATCAGCTTCACGCTATGTTCCTGATGTTTAATATGAAAGGAGTTGTAAACAGCATGAACAATCAGAATCCTTATCAGCCGAATCTCCAGAAGCAGCCACCCCAGCCCCCGCAGCCCCCGATGCCCTATCCCCAGCCCTATATGCAGCCGCCGATGCAGCCTGCCCGCCCGAAGTTTTTTGACAGTGAAATGGTCGAAATTCTGGGCTGTGCCTGCAGCGCCATTGGTCTGTGTCTGGCAATTGTATCTTCTATTGTCGGAGGAAACCCAACCTATGTATATGGTCTTATCATGGTCATCGTTTCACTGATCTTCTCAGTGGCAGGTTTTATCATTTCCTTTGTCACCGCTAACAAGAATGTCAGATCCGGAAAACCCAGAGGTACCTTTGCTTCATGGGGTATGGTGATGGGCCTTGTAGGTATCGTACTCTTCATCTTCCTGATTTTCTTCTCAGGCTGTATGACCTGCTACTACAGCAAACGAGGCGGCATTCAGTGGTAATGCAGTTTTCTGCATAATGACTTCTTTTGCACGAGAGAGATGTCCTTCACGGGCATCTCTTTTTCTGTGCTTCTGAGTTGTTAACGTCACCGTAACAAACCCCCTCTTTCATGCCATTTAATGCTGAACAGCCTCCTTCCCAAAAACCTGACACTGCTATCATATAAAAAGAAGACCTTATCTTAAAGATTTGCCAGCCTTTTCATAGGCTGCGGTTTCCGGTTTTTATGCTTAGTGGTTTATTGTATCTTTCATCAAACTTCGTTTTCTGGGGTGTCGGAGGCTTTGCCCCTGACTTTCATTGCTTCATATTAAAGTTCTGTCCGTTATTAATTTGAGAATAGTATGACTCTCCCGGTACGGTTATTCAACGATACGGCTTCACAAAAGGCTGCCTTTGCTCTGCAAGCATCTGGCGTCAGCGGCAATTATCTCCTTTCCTCATCTGCCGCTTCACAAAAGCGGCTCCTGCTCTTTTTTCTCCCTTGAAGGTAAACGCAGCTTCTCAATGGCATTACTGCGCTTTTTTCCTATCACGCCACAAGCCGTACTATGATAATAATTCCACACTGCTCACGCCTGTCACCGCCGTAACCGGCGTTAGTAATACCGAATGGACTGCTGCTTGATGAAAGCTGACAGCAGACTCAAAAAATGATATGCGGTTTTTTCATATATCTGAATAAAAATGTATGGACTTTTTCAAATCTTTGTTGTATAATAACTGTTGTATGCAATAATCAGAATCTGAAGGGATGTTTATATTATGAAAAATATACTTAAATCTGCTGCAGCAGTAACCTGTGCGGCTGCACTGCTGTGCGCCACAGGCTGCAGTGACACTAAATGGAGCTTTAAAACCGATCACAAGGCTCTTTCCAGCGGTGTCTGGATCAACTATACCTTTGAGGGCGTCAGCGATGCCCTGACCAAAATGCAGGAAACCAATAAAGACGCTACGCTTGATTCCCTCGATTTTGAAAAAGACAAGATCGACGATATGCTCCTCAAAGACTGGGCTTATGCCGAGGCAAAGAAAAAAGAACTGCGCTATCTGACACTGGACAAGCTGGCTGCACAGTTTGATGTAGAAGTATCTGACGATACCTACAATTCCGCTAAAAACCTTTACTCCAACATCTATAAGAGCTATTACTCGGAAATGTTTGAAAAGCTGGGCGTGTCCGAAGACAGCTATTGTCAGGCTTCCGTTATGCCGAATCTGCTCTCTGATGAAATCTTCAACAAGCTTTACGGAAAGGGCGGCTCAAAAGAGGTTGCCGATAAGGATCTGCAGGCTTATTTTGTCGATAATTATGCTTCTTACTACTATGTAAGCTGCGACCTCACTGTTGCGGAAACAACGACCTCCACCGATACGGAAGCTTCTCAGACAGAAACGACAGAAACGACAGAAGCGGCTGCTGCAAAGCGTGTGGATGACAAAACTCTCGCCACTTACACCGAAAACTTTACAAAGTATGCCAATATGCTGAACAACGGCGGTAAAACAACGGCTGACGTTGCAGAAGAATATAAAAAGGATTTTGGTGTTGAAACTGTTCCGGAAACCTCCGAAACCGTTGCCAAAGATACACTGAGCACCGAAAACAAACTGCAAAAAGCAATTCTTGACGCAAAGGAAGGCAAAGCCGTTACGCAGGAAATTGACGACAAGCTCTATCTGATCTACCGCTTTGATATCAAAACAAAAACAGACAAGATCAAGGCTGCCGATGACAACACCGATAAAAACGAAACCGAAATTATTTCCAGAGAAGATATTCTCAAGAAAATGAAAAGCGAAGAGTTTGAAAAGTATCTTGATGATGAACAGGATAAATTAGATTATGTCAGAAACGACGCCTGCATTCACAAGTACGATGTCATGAGAACCGTCGGCATTCTGAAGAGCAACACAAACGGCTGAACACTTTGATTGTTTTTCATCATATTAACAGAACAACATCTGTCAATCCCCTCCGGTGTGAGGGGATTGTTATTTTTAGTGCCGGATCGCCGGTTATGCTCCCCGCACAGCGATTTTTGCAGTCACAATAAAACAGTTTCCGAAAGTTGATCACAGCAACGCTGCCGTTTATCAACGATAACTGCCCACAGGACTTGTGTTGTATAACCAATCACCGATGTCCCCCTGTGTCTGCCCGATAAGACAGATTTCCGTGGTTATTTTTATCTATGAGTTGACACAAAGACTAACTATGGGGTACAATAGATAATATATGTAATATTTACGCATTGAAAGAAAGGCGTTTTTTATGAAAAGCTATCTGAGAAGAACATGGGCGGAAGTGGATATTGACGCCCTCAAACATAACTTTGATATCATCCGAGCCAAGGCAGATCCGAAAGCCAGAATTATCTGCGTCATCAAAGCAGATGCTTACGGTCACGGCGCTGTCTTTTTGGGGAAACTTTACGAAAAAATGGGTGCGGACGGTTTTGCCGTATCCAACATAGAAGAGGCAATGCAGCTTCGTGAAAACGGTATTCACCTGCCTGTGCTGATTCTTGGCTTTACACCCGCCACTCTCGCCGCTGAACTGGCAGAAAACAATATCAGTCAGGCTGTTTTTTCTCCGGAATATGCCCGTGAGCTTTCAGAACAAGCCGTTCTTCAAAATGTCAGTGTCAAAATTCATATCAAACTGGACACCGGAATGAGCCGAATCGGCTTTATGTATCAGAATACAAGCCGTGACAGCTCTTCCCTTCAACAGATTGAAGCTGCCTGCCGCCTGCCGAATCTGATCCCCGAAGGTATTTTCACACACTTTGCCGTGGCAGATGAAGCAGAAAACGGAAAACAGGCAACGGAACATCAGATTGACTGCTTCTGCCATGCAGTGGAACAACTGAAACAGGACGGTATCTGTTTTGCACTGACACACTGCTCCAACAGCGGCGCCATTATCGACTATCCTCAGGCGCATCTTAATGCTGTGCGTGCCGGAATCATTCTGTACGGTCTTTCTCCCTCCGACAAACTCTGCGGAAAGCTGGACCTGCGCCCTGTTATGAAAATCAAAAGCGTTATTGCTCAGGTCAAAACCGTAGAACCGGGTACACCTGTCAGCTACGGCGGCACTTTTGTGACAGACAAGCAGCTCAAAATCGCCACTGTACCGATCGGCTACGCTGACGGGTATACCAGAAGTCTGAGCAACCGTGCCTATATGACGGTTAAAGGTCAGAAAGCTCCCATCATCGGCAGAGTTTGTATGGACCAGCTCATGCTTGATGTCAGCGGCATAGCAGACGTACAGCCCGGCGACGAGGTCACCGTCATCGGCGACGGCAGCGACGGCAGTCTGACCTTTGACGACATCGCTGCCATGACAGGCACTATCAATTATGAAGTTGTTTGTCTTGTCGGAAAGCGTGTCCCCCGTGTCTATCTGCACCACGGCAAAAAAGTCGGTATTATGGATAATCTCAGACCACAGACCGTATGATGAATAGAATAATGATTCAATTCCGGTAAACCATGTCAATATGATAAAGGAGTGAAACCATGAAGCTGTTAGTGATTGACGGCAACAGTATTTTGAACCGTGCCTTTTTTGGCATAAAATTGCTGACCACCAAGGACGGACAATACACCAACGCTATTTACGGGTTTTTGACAACACTGCTGAAGCTGCTCAGCGAAAGCGAACCTGATGCCGTAGCAGTAGCCTTTGATCTGAAAGCGCCCACCTTCCGGCACAAAGCGTATGATGGCTATAAAGCCAACCGTAAGGGGATGCCTCAGGAGCTTGCCTCTCAATTGCAGCCGCTGAAAGATCTGCTGCAGCTTTTGGGCTATCATATTATCACCTGTGAGGGATTTGAAGCCGATGATATTCTGGGCACGCTGGCAGGAGAATGTACAAAGCAAAACTGCGAATGCATCATCGCTACCGGTGACCGTGACAGCCTGCAGCTTGTTTCTCCGTCCGTCAGCGTCAGAATCGCTTCCACCAAGTTCGGAAAACCGGAAGTTACGTTATATGATGAAGCAAAAATCAAAGAAGTATATGACGTCACACCCCGTCAGCTAATTGATATCAAGGCAATTCAGGGTGATACCTCGGACTGTATACCGGGCGTTGCCGGAATCGGTCCCAAAGGAGCAGGCGAGCTGATTGTAAAATTCGGGTCACTGGACGGCGTCTATCAGAATATTGACTCACCTGAGATCAAGCCGGCTATGAAAAAAAAGCTCCTGGAAAGCAAGGATAACGCCTATCTTAGTTTGATGCTGGGCACAATCCGCACAGACGCTCCCATCAACACCAATCTTTCGGATTATATCACTGCAGCCTGCAACAAAAGTGCCGCTGCTCAGATGATGGCAAGGCTGGAGCTTTTCTCGCTGATCAAGAAATTTGATCTGGATGGCGCACCTTTGCCCTTAACCGCCGAAGAACCTGTCGTCAAAACCGAAACGCCTGCTTTAGGTTATCATCATACGGTCAATTTATCAGAGCTGTATGAGCATCTAAAAGGAAAAAACGTTGATATACTGGCAGACATTGATAACGGCAGTATCAGCGCTTTGGAACTGACAGACGGCAAAGACATCTGGAGTGCAAACGCCTTTACAGAAGGCTTTGCCGATTTTTGCGACAGGCTTTTGTCAGACGAAAGTATCATGAAACGAACAGATGATGCAAAATCACTGTATTCTGCCGCTCTCTGCCGTTCCATCGTTTTTGATACGGGTCTTGCTGCTTATCTGCTTAATCCGAACGCTTCAGATTATACAACAGAGATGCTGTCGCAGGAATACGGCATTACAGCCTATCCCTGCGAAATAGAATCTCCTCTGTGCGCCTTTATCCCCTTGGCTGACAAGCTTGAAAAAGAGCTGGAAAACAACGGGCAGGTAAAACTGCTCAAAGAAATTGAGCTTCCGCTGGCAGAGGTTCTGGCAGATATGGAAAAAACCGGATTTCAGGCTGACAAACAGGGCATCGCCGACTATGGCAGGGCTTTGCAGCAGGACATTGACCGTTTGCAGACCGATATTTACGCTCACGCAGGCACACAGTTCAATATCAATTCACCAAAACAGTTAGCTTCGGTATTGTTCGAAAATCTGAATCTGCCTGCCAAGAAAAAAACAAAAAGCGGTTATTCCACCAACGCCGAAGTTCTGGAAGAGCTGCGTGCGTATCACCCGATTATCGGAGAAATACTGGAATACAGAGCACTGACAAAGCTGAAGTCCACTTACTGCGACGGTCTGCTGAAGGTGATCGGTCCGGACGGCAGAATTCATTCCAGCTTCAATCAGAAAGAAACCCGTACAGGCAGAATCAGCTCGACAGAGCCTAACTTACAAAACATTCCCGTACGCACCCCCCGTGGTAAGGAAATGCGCCGGTTTTTTACCGCTAAGGAAGGCTGTCTTTTGGTAGACGCCGACTATTCTCAGATTGAGCTGCGGGTATTGGCGCATATAGCAAACGATAAAAATATGCTGGAAGCCTTTCAGAACGGCCGGGATATTCATACCGCTACGGCAGCAAAGGTTTTCGGCCTGTCAGAAGATATGGTAACGCCGCTGCTCAGAAGCCGTGCAAAAGCTGTCAATTTCGGTATCGTGTATGGTATCAGCGCCTTTTCTCTTTCAAAAGATATCGGGGTCAGTGTAAAGGAAGCCGACAATTATATCAAGGGCTACCTGTCGCTGTATGACGGCATTGACCGCTATATGAAAAATATTGTGGAACAGGCTAAAAAGGACGGCTTTGTGTCCACCATGTTCGGCAGACGCCGTTATCTGCCGGAATTGGCTTCTTCCAATAAGAACTTGCGCTCCTTCGGAGAGCGTGTGGCACGCAATATGCCGATTCAGGGTACGGCTGCCGACATTATTAAAATAGCCATGATCCGTGTGTATCAACGGCTGAAAAAAGAAAACTTAAAGTCCCGTCTGATTCTTCAGGTGCATGACGAACTGATTGTAGAAGCGCCTGAAAATGAAGCGCAAAAGGTATCTGTTCTGCTCAGTGAAGAAATGGAAAACGCCGTTTCTCTCTCTTTACGGCTGACGGCTGACGCAGGCATCGGTAAAACCTGGTACGATGCAAAAGGATAATATGATATAAAAAAGCATTATGGGGAGTGATGGTTATGCTTCACGTTCTTTTTGTCTGTTCGGGCAATACCTGCCGCAGCCCAATGGCGATGGCAATTTACGAAAGAATATCAAGAGAAATGGGTATCAGCAGTATTTTCAGCAGCGCTGGTCTTGGCTTTTATACGGAAAATAAAGTATCGGACAATGCGGCTTTGGTCTGTAACGAGATTGGTCTTGACATCAGTCACCACCGCCCCCGTCCGATTCGTGAGCGTGATCTCAGAGTAGCGGATATTTTTGTCGCTATGACGGAACAGCACGCAGAAATCCTGATGCTTGTCGGCGTGCCGAAAGAAAAAATATATATTCTCGGGAACGGTATCCCCGATCCTTACGGTTCGGATATCGCTACCTATCGTGAATGCCGGAACTATATTGAAAAATCTGTTCGTGAGTTCTGCACCATACTGAAGAAAAAAATGGATAACGGAACTCTGCCTGACAGCAGTGACGAGAAAAGAGCTGACGATAATGATTAATCTGACGATTGCACAAATGCAGCAGGAACACGTTCAGTCAATTGCCGACCTGGAAAAGATGTGTTTTTCCACACCGTGGAGCTATGAACAAATTGCCGAAGAGCTGACAAATGATACGGCTTTTTTCTTCGTTGCGCTGGACGAGGACGAAGATGTCATCGGTTATATCGGCGTATCCGTAGTAGCAGACAGCTGCTTTGTCAACAATATTGCCGTTTATCCCGGCTGTCGGCGGCAGGGAGTCGGCACAGCGCTGATGAAGATTGCCATCATGACCGCTGACGCCCGTGGTACGGACTTCATTTCTTTGGAAGTGCGTGAATCCAATTATGCCGCTATCGCCCTGTATGAATCTCTGGGCTTTGAGGTTATGGGAAAAAGAAAGAATTTTTACCGCCGTCCTCAGGAGGACGCACTCATTATGACTAAGATATTTGCAAGGAAGGCCTGAAAAAAACTATGAAAATACTGTCCATCGAAAGCTCCTGCGACGAAACCGCCTCGGCTGTTGTGGAAGACGGCAGAACCGTTCTGTCTTCTGTTGTCGCTTCGCAGGTTGAAGAACATAAGCTGTACGGCGGTGTTGTGCCGGAAATCGCATCACGCCGTCATTGCGAAGCCATCACCGGAATTATCAGAGAAACGCTGCAGCAGGCTTCGCTCTCCTTTAACGAGCTTGACGCCATCGCCGTTACTTATGCTCCGGGACTGATCGGCGCTCTGCTGGTAGGCGTCAACTTTGCCAAGGGCCTGTCTATGGCAACCGGACTGCCTTTGATACCGGTGCATCACCTGCGTTCTCACATAGCCGCCAACTATATTGCACATCCGGATCTGAAACCGCCCTTTTTATGTCTTGTCGTATCCGGCGGACACAGTCATATTGTAGAAGTCAGAGATTACACCGAAATGAAAATCATCGGCAAAACCCGTGACGACGCTGCCGGTGAAGCCTTTGACAAGGCTGCCCGTACGATGGGTATGCCCTATCCCGGCGGTATCCATCTGGATAAAATTGCCGAGCAAGGCGATCCGCTTGCCTTTAAGCTCCCTCACCCGAAGGTAGACGGCGCTCCCTATGATTTCAGCTTTTCCGGACTGAAAACAGCCGTCATCAACCTGATACATAACGCTTCACAAAAAGGCAGCTCACTGCCTGTGGCAGACCTGTCCGCTTCCTTCCGAAAGGCTGTTGTAGACAGCCTGACAGATAACTTTATCCGTGCCGCCGAAGCGCTGGGGTACTCAAAGCTGGTATTGGCAGGCGGTGTATCGGCAAATTCCTTGCTTCGCCGACGAATGACAGAGGAATGCGGTAAGCGCTCATGGAAATGTTACTATCCTCCCCTGTCTCTTTGCGGTGACAACGGCGCAATGGTCGGCGCACAGGCATATTACGAATACCTTTCCGGCAATATTGCCAACGCCGCACTGAATGCCAAAGCTACCATGAGTATTGAATAAACTTCTCACCACTCTCTCTCCTGTCAGCAAAACCTGACAGGAGAGTTTTTTGACGATCGGAAAAGATATAATACATTAAACAAACCGTCATTAACATACCGCCTGCGCTTCAACAAAGTTTCACACAAGGCAAAATAAATATTGACATTTTTTATTACAAGACTTATGATGGTACTAAGATTCAGTGAAAAGATTATACTTTGCTGCAAATATATGAAAGTCCCAAAACTAAGAAAATAATTGATAAAAGTAAAGAACTAAAAGAAGTAATCAGCGACTTATCTTTACTTGATTCCCGTAATCCTGAAACTAAAACAGATAGGACCGTTTTGAAAGATTACAATAAACTATTTAGGAAATCAGAAGGAGGAAACGGCATGATATCTTCTGTCAAGAATGAAATAAAAACCTCAACTGATTATGCAGCCAATGAAAACTCCGACAAATCTGAATCAGCCGATAAAAATTGGGACCCCATTACCTTTCTTCCCGACGATCAGGAGGTATTCATAGAAAAACCGACAATAAAAGGCGGAGAAATCGACACTTGGTATGTATTGGAAAAAAGTTGTGTCAGTTTAACCGTTGAATCCGCAGATTATGCAAAACTGCATCGGATGGGTGATGTTGAGATAGTTAACAGTAAAGGCAATTTTCATCTGAATCAAATGATTGGGTCTGAAAAATCAACTCTCAAATGGTATAATGTTGTAGTAGATGGTAAAGATGCCGGGAATATTTCCATTCAACATTGTAATAATGGAAGACTGCTGTTTTGTGATCGTATGGAAAATATAAAAGTCACTGCAAGTGTTGTTGATATTCATCCAAAAGAATATATTGCCACCTTCTCCACCGGCTATAACAGTGTGAATATCAGGGAGATGGACGAGGATACACTGGGAATTTACATTGACCGTGACGGAGACGGCGACTATGAAACACCGATAGCCGACAGCAACGGCACAGATTACGGCAGATTTGACAAAGAACAGGAAAACAGCTCTGACGCATCTGAAAGCAGTCAGGAACAAAAAAGACCGATGAAAGCGCCGCTGACGAGCATTCCTCGGACACTTCTCATACCGCCGACGCAAACAATACAGAAAGCACCGTTAGTGAAACGAGCTATACCGCCCAAAGCGAAAGCTCACAGCTTAACAGCAACATACAGGAACAGTCCTATCAGAACAGCCTGCAAGCCAACAACACCGGTGACGACACCTTTTCAACAGGTGCTGCCGCTGCGTTGATGATAGCTGCTATACTGACTGCTGCAATCACGATACTACGCAAAAAGCTGTCCCGTCAGAAACACTAAGGGTTCTGTACATACAAGCAAAGGCATTCATGCACAAAACACTTATTCTGTTCCGTACTGGAATTATTTGATAAAATAGAGTTCTTTTGACCATTCAGATGCTTTATACACAAAAAAGCCTCTGCAGACTCGGACATACAACCGAGCCGGCAGGGGCTTTTTCCGTGAATGGATGCTGTTCTGACGTGATAAGGAACGCTTATCATACATCCTTATCAAAAAGGAAATGATAGAAATCCTTGTAATCGGTACGCTTATCCTGTGTAAACTGGATAGCGTCACGGGGATGCATATTCAGACGGCCTGTCAAAAGATAGGGGATATCATATCCCCAGAGCAGTCCCTCCTCTCTCAGCGGAACAATATGCTTTTCTATAAAAGTCAGCAGCGGGCTGATGTGATACTTCGGGTTTTTCAAAAAGCCCAACAACAGCTCTGTCGGACAGTTTCCGGCACCTCTGCCAAGGCTGCATACGGTGGAATCCAGATAGCTGACGCCCATGGTCAGTGTTTCGATGGTATTGGCAAAGGCAAGCTGCTGATTATTGTGTGCATGAATGCCGATATGCTTGTTATATTTTTCGGCAATATTGAGATATTTTTCGGCAAGTCTTCTCATCTGCTCGGGGTAGAGCGAGCCGTAGCTGTCTACAATATAGACCGTATCCACACAGCTTCTGCCGATGAGTTCCAGCGCATCGTCCAGGTCCATGTCGTTGGATTTGGACACCGCCATAATATTAATGGTCGTTTCATAGCCCTTTTTATTGGCATATTCCACGATTTCCAGTGCGGAAGGAATCGTATTGATATAGGTTGCCACACGAATCATGTCAATGGGGCTGTTCGCTTTGTCACAGATGTCCTGCCGGAAGTTCGTTCTGCCTACATCAGCCATGACGGATATTTTCAGGTCGGTATCATTATCCCCGACGATTGCATAGATATCGTCATCATTGCAGAATTTCCATTTGCCGAACTTGTCGGTGTCAAACTGCTCTTTAGAAGCTTTGTATCCAAATTCCATATAATCAATGCCGGACTTTATGTTGCACTTATAAAGATCCCGCACAAAATCATCAGAAAAATAAAAACCGTTGACAAGACCGCCGTCTCTGAGCGTACAGTCAACCACCTTAATATCCGGTCGGAAAGATACCAGTTCACCTTTTTTTAGCATAAAAATGCCTCCTTTTTCCTGTTTTTCCATATCAGAACAAAATCATTATACACCTTACAGAAGCGGTTGACAATACTTTTTTTCCGGAACACTTAGATGGTTTGATTTATCACACTTCAATGCAGCTCCTCTCCCTCTTTGAACGAACCTGCTGCCGCAGTAATACAATCTGCATATTGTTTGCTTTCACTCCTTCCGTCCGGTTAATTGTTTCCCTTTTATCTCTCGTTTTTCCACACACAGGATCTTTTTCAGCAGAAGTACGAACACCTGCCATACAGTACCTGTCCCTTCCACGTTCGTTTCCGCTTTCCATCTGTATGCAACCTGTATTTTCCCCGTACTCTTCCGGTTCCGCCTGATACACACCGTTTTTTCACACCTGCTGCCGCAGAGCCTGAGTTTTTTCGCCTGAAGCGCCTCTCTTTCTATCTCTTCCTGACAGGTTTTATCTGCTGTCCATCACGAGAGCTTGTCTGATAGCTTTCCGTATCATTTAAAAGGTCTTCAAGAACACAAAGTTCCTCTCTTCTGCTTTGTTTGTAACAGCGCAAAGCAACACAGAGATATCTGTACGCAAAGAAATCTGATGATTGAGGTTGCAAGAAAGAAAGAATTATGCTACAATAAGATGTAAAATTTTAAGAAAAAGGAAGTTGTTTGGAATGGATTACATTTTATCTGACAGAGTTCAGACCCTGAAGCCCTCCGCTATCAGAGAAATCTTCAAATATGCTGCCGATCCCACCGTTGTATCGCTTTCGGCAGGCAATCCGGCTCCCGAAGCATTCCCTGTGAAAGAAATTGCTGAAATTTCCAACAAAATCATGACAGAAAATCCCATTGCCGCACTGCAGTACAGCGTCACGGAAGGTTATGCTCCTCTGCGTAAGGCAGTAGGCGACTTTATGAAAGACGAGTATAATGTCGGCAGAGATTTTGATGAACTGATCATCACCTCCGGCGCACAGCAGGTTATGGATCTGATCACAAAATCCATGGTCAACGAAGGCGATACCGTCATCTGTGAGGCTCCCAGCTTTATCGGCTCTCTTAACTCCTTCCGTTCATATAACGCACGCCTTTGCGGTATTCCGCTGGAACATGACGGAATGAATCTTGAAGCGCTTGAAAAAGCTCTGAAAACAGAAAAAAATGTCCGTTTTATCTATATCATCTGCAATTTTCAGAATCCCTCGGGCGTTACGACATCTCTCGAGAAAAGAAAAGCTATTTACGAACTGGCAAAGAAATACAACGTGATGATTCTGGAAGACAACCCTTACGGCGAGCTGCGAATCAGCGGAGAGAACGTTCCCTCTATCAAGTCTTTTGACGAAGACGGCATCGTCGCTTATGCAGGTTCTTTCTCCAAGGTTCTTTCCCCCGGAATGCGTCTGGGCTATGTCATCGCTCCCAAGCCGCTCGTACAAAAAATGATCGTCTGCAAGCAGGGCGAAGACGTCCACACCAACGTGTGGGCGCAGATGGTAGCACATCAGTTTATGACAGAGTATGATTTTAAGGGTCACCTGAAAAACCTGCGTGAAATATACCGCAAAAAAGCTGACTTCTGCATGAAGCTGTTAGATGAACATCTGGTTCCCAACAAGATCAGCTACCAGCCCATTGAAGGCGGACTGTTCATCTGGTGCAAGCTGCCCGAAGGAACAGATATGCTCGATTTCTGCAAACAAGCCGTCCTTCGTAAGGTATGTGTTGTTCCCGGCAATGCTTTTCTGACAGACGAAAAGGAACAGTGCAGTTCCTTCCGCATCAATTTCTCAACCCCCACAGACGAACAGCTTGAAAAGGGTATTCGTATTCTCGGAGAGCTTGCAAAGGAGATTTTATAATATGTCTGAAACAGTTACCGAAAAAAAGAAGGTTATCTTCAGTGCTATTCAGCCAAGCGGTACCATCACTCTGGGAAACTATCTGGGTGCTTTGCAAAACTGGGTGAAGCTGCAGGACGATTACAACTGCATTTTCGCTGTTGCTGACCTTCATGCCATTACCGTCCGCCAGGAGCCGAAGGCTTTTCGCCGTAATATTATGGAAGCATACGCTCTTCTGCTTGCCTGCGGAATAGACCCCGAAAAAAGCCCCTTCTTTATTCAGAGTCATGTACACACCCACGCCGAACTGGCATGGATTCTCAACTGCTACACACAGTTTGGTGAATTGTCACGCATGACGCAGTTTAAGGACAAATCCCAGAAGCACGCCGATAACGTCAATGCCGGGCTCTTCACCTATCCTTCTCTGATGGCAGCCGATATCCTGCTCTATCAGGCAGATCTGGTACCGGTAGGCATTGATCAGAAGCAGCATCTGGAGCTGACAAGAAACATTGCGGAACGCTTTAACGGCATTTACGGCAATACCTTCAAAGTACCCGATCCGTATATTGCCCCTGTTGGCGCCAAGGTGATGTCTTTACAGGATCCCACAAAGAAAATGTCAAAGTCCGACGAAAACGTCAACGCATGGGTGGCTGTACTGGATAATCCTGACGTCATTATGAAAAAATTCAAGCGTGCCGTTACGGATTCGGAAGCAAAGGTATGCGTCGGAGAAGGCAAAGACGGCATTAACAATCTGATCGGCATTATGAGTGCCGTAACAGGAAAAACCGCTGATGAGATCACCGCCGAATTTGAAGGCAAGGGTTACGGCGACTTTAAGGTAGCCGTAGCAGAAGCCGTAATTGAAAAATTGCGTCCCATACAGCAGCGCTTTGATGAATTTATCAATAACAAGGATTACCTCACCGAACAATATCGCAAGAGTGCGGAATTTGCACTCAGACTTTCACAGCGCACGCTGGATAAAGTGATGAAGAAAATCGGCTACGTTGCCAGATAATTTCACACGGAAGATCCCTGATACTGTTATTCAAAAAGAAACCTTCAATAGATTGGAACGAAACAATTCGCAGAGCGAAAAAATAACCGCATAGCTTTGTATATTCCGAGGATCGACAACAAAGCTATGCGGTATTTTACGAAAAAGATATAAGAATAATCTATTGAATCATAGTATGGGTTTTTCGTCGATGAACTTGCCGTTTCAGAACCTCATGCTGCAAAAAGCCATTCCTGACACAAAGAAAGGCAAAGCCGTTACGCAGAAAATTGACGGCAAGCTCTATCTAATCTATCGCTTTGATATCAAAACAAAACCGACAAAAACACCTGTCAGACAATGCCCTTTGTGAAACCGTCAGGCAGCGGCATACCTGAAGCCTGACGGCACGCTGCTCCCATCAAGGAACATATTCACCTGCAATTTTCTTCGGCGGAATGCTCCTTATGCCTGAAAAAGAGTTTCCAGACGCTCAGCCGCCTGCTGCGCTTCCGGAATCAGCACAGACTCAATTTTACCGTTATCACAAGCTGCAGAAGCCGCAGGATCAATCGGCAGACGACCGAGGATATCAATGCCGTATTCCTCAGCCACTTTTTCCAGCTTGCTTTCTCCAAATGGATAGTGTTTTTTTCCGCAGTCGGGGCAAGTATAGCTGCTCATGTTTTCAATTACGCCGAGAATCGGTACGTTCATCATCTGTGCCATTTTCACAGCTTTGCCGACGATCATGGAAACCAGCTCCTGCGGAGAAGTCACGATGATAATACCGTCCAGAGGAATCGACTGGAAGACCGTCAGCGGCACATCACCGGTTCCGGGAGGCATATCGACAAACATATAGTCCACGCTCTGCCAGAGTACCTCTGACCAGAACTGCTTGACCGTACCTGCTAAAATGGGACCTCTCCAGATAACGGGATCCGTTTCATTTTCCAGTAGAAGGTTTACGGACATAATATCAATGCCGGAATGGGTTGTAATAGGAATGATGCCTTTGTCCGATCCCATTGCTTTTTCGTGAATGCCGAATGCCTTGGGAATAGAGGGACCTGTAATATCCGCATCGAGTACGGCTGTATGATAGCCCATACGGTTGAACATCACTGCCATTAAGGAAGTAACCGTCGATTTGCCGACGCCGCCCTTTCCGCTGACAATGCCGATCACCTTTTTTACAGAACTGTATTGGTTCAGTTTTTCTGTCATATCCTGCGGTTCCTGCCGTGAGGAACAGGCTGCTCCACAGGATGAACAGTCATGTGTACATTCTTCTGCCATGGTTTTGTCTCCTTTGCATCTGTTATCATTGTTTTATCACAATACTTTGTCCGCCTCTGCATCAACAGCAGATTATTCGGAAAAGTCATTGCTGCCTTCTGTCTTTTCGTCTTGTGTATCTTCCGCTGCCGGTATTTCAGCCATTTCTTCGGAGGCTTCGTTTTCCCCTGCCTCATCTGTCTGCGCTGATTCTTCTGTATCCGTCACCGAAGATTCTTCCGTGTCTGTTGTATCGTCCACTGTCTGTGCAGTTGGTTCTTGGTTCATGCTGTCAGCCGCTTCATTCACTTCGCTGCGGTCCATCTCATATCCGCTGAGAAAAGTATACGGGATACCGTAACCCAGAATAACACCTGCAATACTGGCAATTTCCGTTCTGCTGCACAAAGCGTCATGAAACGGCATTCCGCCGATTACTGTTGCTAAAATAACATACACTGCCGGCAGCACCATCAGTATCAGCGTTGACGGCGAAAAACGAAAAACCTGTTTGCCTTCACCTACTCTTGTCGCATAAAACAGCATCAGTCCGAACAGCACGAATACTACCGCTGTCAGCAGCGTCTGCTTGACAAAATCCTGCGAAAAGGAATCGTGGATCATGCCGATGATAAATGAGGCGCACACCATAAATGCCGTCACCAAAAAAGCTGAGAACAACAGATTCATACGATCCGTTTTCTTTCCGTTACGTTTATTATTCATACTTTTTCCTCCGTTATTCCATCAGATTTTCAGACTGAAAGCTTTTTCTTTGCCACAAGACAAATCCAGCCCTTTTCTTCATACTGACGAATAATCTCCAGATCTTCTGGAAGTGCATTCAGTACGTCATCAAGGCGTGTATCAATAATGCCGCTCATGATATAAACACTGTTTTCGTCCATAAAGCGCTCAATGTCGGCAGAAAGCATGATAATGGCGTCTGCCACAATATTGGCTGTGATGATACTGTACGTTCCGCTGACCTTGTCCACCAGATTACCGTGAAGACCACGGTAACGGTCGGCAACTCCGTTTCTTTCGGCATTTTCTACCGAAGCTTTCACTGCCAGTTCGTCAATATCAATTCCGACAGCACTTTTTGCGCCAAGCAGCAGCGCTGCCACGGAAAGTATTCCGCTGCCGCAGCCGACGTCCAGTACAGACGCACCCTGCGTCGTATATTCTTCCAGTGCTTCCAGACACAATCTGGTTGTTTCATGTGTTCCCGTACCGAAGGCAAGACCGGGTTCCAGATTCAGAACAATTCGTCCCTGCGGATCGTAGTCGTCCCTCCAGACAGGACGGATCAGCAGCTTTTTACCGATATTGATAGGATGAAAATATTTTTTCCAGTTTTCAAGACAACCTTCTACGTCGCAGCTTCCGGAGCTGATCTGAAATTCTATCTTTTCTGCTCTGAGTCTTTCCTGCAAAAAAGAAATTGCTTCGGCAGGGTTGTCTTCCGGACTGATATAAATATGTATCTTTCCCTTGGTTCTGTCCTGACGGAGCAGTTCCTCATCAATCAAGTCAATGTTGGCAATCTCCAAAACTTCCTGCTCCAGCATGGAGTAATCTTCTATATAGATACCGTAAGGCACCGTCATCTGTGCAATATTGGCTGCTGTGTCCAGATGCTCCGTCTTTACTTCCACAATAATTTCTGTCCAGTCCATATACTCTTCCTTCCTTTGTGCATATTTTTATTATTATAATGCAAGTTTGCCTGAAATACAAGCCCCTCGCCCTGCCACTTCACATAAATCAATTTTGTCGGGGCAGTTACATGGGAAAAGCCCTTTTACAGCGGTAAAGGGCTTTCCCTATCTGACTATCGGCTCGGTCGGCAGGCGAGACCCGGGGGACATCGGTGATTGGTTATATGCTGTCGACCTTGAAGTTTTGAAAAATGATTTTCCTGCCTGCCACTCCGGGGTTTTTGAATGAGTGAAGAACCTGTTAAGAAACAATCAAAAGTTTGCGGATTCCAAAGGCTTTGCCTTTGGTGGGAGGTTTGGAGGGCGAAACCCTCCAACACTCCATGACTCCTTATGAGATTCCGCCGGAGCTGGAGCTTCAGACAATGATTTCATTAATGAGCTTTCGCACATCTTCTCCCTGTTTCAGTCTGACAGCGATATATGGCTTTGCAACGGCATTGAGCATTGCTCTGCCTTTCATACGGCTGATAATATCAGCCACCGCTTCACATTTTAACTGCCGGACATACAACAGCAGATAATCGGGCTGCTGCTTGATCTCATAAATCCCCAGCTTTTGCGCTTTGTTACGCAGCAAAGCAATATTGATCAGTCCGCTGACAGCTTCCGGTACTTCTCCGAAACGGTCGATCAGCTCGTCCGTTACATCGGAAGCGTCACTTTCTGTGCGGATATCGGCAATTCTGCGGTAAACCTCCAGTCGGCGGCTGAGATTTTCAATGTAGTCTTCCGGTATATGCGCTTCGGTCTGAATGTCAATCAGACAGTCAAGCTCCGTATCCGCCGGTGCTTCTCCTTTTGCAATGCTGACAGCTTCTCCGAGCAGCTTCATGTACATATCATAGCCGACGTCTGCCATGTGCCCGTGCTGCTTGGCACCCAGAAGATTACCTGCTCCACGCAGTTCAAGATCACGCATGGCAATTTTGAAGCCGGAACCGAATTCAGTGAATTCCTTGATAGCGTCCAGCCGCTTTTGAGATATTTCCGACAGCACCTTGTCTTTCCGGAAGGTCAGATAAGCATAAGCTCTTCTGGCAGAACGTCCGACTCGTCCACGGATCTGATGGAGCTGTGACAATCCCAGACGGTCAGCGTTTTCAATGATAAGCGTATTGGCATTGGGAATATCTACCCCTGTTTCAATGATGGTCGTACTGATCAGCACGTTGATCTCCTGCTCCAGCATCTGCCTCCATACTTCGGAAAGCTGTGCTTCTGTCATTTTGCCGTGTCCGCAGGCGATTTTTGCTTCGGGAATCCGTTCTCTCAACTGTTGGGTTTTCTGCTCAATCCCCTCAACGGAATTGTACAGATAGAAAACCTGTCCGCCCCGCCGCAGTTCTTTGCGGATTGCTTCGTTAATGACTGCGTCATCGTATTCAAGCACATAGGTCTGCACAGGGTGTCTGTCCTGGGGCGCTTCTTCAATTGACGACATATCACGAATACCGGACATTGCCATATTCAGGGTGCGGGGAATGGGTGTTGCAGAAAGAGTGAGAATGTCCACGTTTTTGCAAATTTCCTTCAGCTTTTCCTTCTGAGCCACACCAAAACGCTGTTCCTCGTCTACAATCACAAGCCCTAAATCACGAAAAGCTACGTCTTTGGAAATCAGCCGATGGGTACCGATGACCATGTCGATGTCGCCTTTTTTTAATTTTTGAATGATCTCTTCCTGCTGTGCGGCAGTGCGAAACCGGGACAGCAGTTCTATCTTGACCGGAAAGCCTTCAAATCTGCGCAGCGCCGTCTGATAATGCTGCCAAGCGAGTATCGTGGTTGGTACCAGCAAAGCGCATTGTTTGGAATCTGTCACACACTTGAAAGCCGCACGCAGCGCCACCTCTGTTTTGCCGAAGCCTACGTCTCCGCAAAGCAGCCTGTCCATAGGCGCAGAACGCTCCATATCGTTTTTGATTTCAGCAATGCAGCGCTTCTGATCTTCGGTTTCTTCATATTCAAAGCGGGACTCAAAATCATACTGCCATTCGCCGTCCGCAGGAAATGCATGGCCCGGCGCATTCATGCGCTGTGCATAGAGTTTAATCAGCTCGTCTGCAATGTCTTTGACGGCGCTTCTGACCCTGTTTTTGGCTTTGGACCATTCTGTGCCTCCCAGCTTGCTAAGCTTGACGATACTGTCCTCATGAGGACCGATATATTTTGAGACAAGGTCAAGCTGTGTCACGGGAACATACAGAATATCTCCTCTGGCATATCTGATCTTGATGTAATCCTTGAGAATACCGTCAATTTCCATCTTGTGAATGCCTTCAAACAGTCCGATACCGTGAATGCTGTGTACCACATAATCGCCCACTGACAATTCCGACAGGCTGAATATCGCCTTGCTTTTGCTGCGCTTCGGCTTCTTTTTGTTTCGTTGCTCCGTAATCTGAACGTGCGAGATCAGGGAAATGCCTGCCTGATAGTATTCAAAGCCTGCCGAAAAGCTTCCGCAGGCAATATAGACGCCGCTGCCGCCCAGCTCGTCGTCATTTTTGAGAAATGCTGTGCGATAACCACGGTCGGTCAGATCTTTGAAAAGGTTTTCGGCAGACTTCTCTGTTCCTGCCAGTACAATACAGGTCTTATTGTCTGCGGCAAGGCTTTCCAGATCATCACAAAGGACGCCGAGTGAGCCGCTCCAGGGAGATAACTGCCGGATATTAAAATTGATCAATGTTTTCAGCGGCAGTTCACTGGTACCACGGGTATAGTTTTCTATCAGAACAGCACGGTGCAGTGATACGCTGTGCAGCAACGATATTTTGTCACCGGAAAAACAGTCCAGCCCCTTGCACAATATGCCTTCCGCCAGATAATCCTTGATATCCTCACTCCACTGCCACTGCGTACCTTTCATTCTTTCAAGAATCTTCGTCTGTTCCGAAAGAAATACAAAGTCATTTTTACCGATATAATCAAAAATATCCGCCGGCTTTTCATAGATCAGGCTGTAAAACTTATCGACAGAAGACAATCTTCCGCCGCTTCTCAGCATTTCTGCCTCTTTCAGCAGTACTTCCTTTGCCTTTGCAGCAGTTTTCCCACGCAGTGTTTTTGCTTTGGCTTCAATTCTGTCCGCCAGTTCATCGGCACTGTGAAAAATCATTTCTCCAGAAGGTGTTATCACAAAGCTTTTCAGCCGCTCGGTACGACGCTGTGTTTCAATGTCAAAGGCTGAGATGGTGTCGATTTCATCTCCCCAGAATTCAACACGGCAGGGCTGAGCAGTCCCCGGCATAAAGAAATCAAGAATACCGCCTCTTACGGCAAACTGACCGGTGCCGTCCACCTGCTCTACACGGACATATCCTTCTGCCAAAAGAGCATCGGTCATGTCGGCTATAGAAATTACCGTTCCTTCTTTTACCGTAATCGTTGCGTTGAAAAGCACTGCTTCGGGAATCGTATACTGTACTGCAGCGTCCGCACAACAAACCATGACGCTTGCAGCATCGGTAGAATACGCAAACAGCGCACCGATACGCTGGTGCTCAAACTCTCTGGACACTCCCGTTACTTCACGAAAGGTAAAATCTCTGGCAGGATAAAAAACTGCCCTTGTACCCATGGCGTTCAGGTCGGAGCAGAGCTTTGCGGCTTCTGTTTCATCGCCGGCAATAACCAGCGCTTTCTGGTGTGTTTCGGCACACAGCGTATGGATCAGGTGCGCCTTGTGAATCGCAGAAAGTCCGGTTGCCATGGCAGGCAGTCTGTTGTTTTGAATAGCTTGAAGGAGCTGCTGATATTCACTCAGACGGCTCAGAATATTGTTCAGAAATTTCATAGGTACATGACCTCAGTTAAAAAGATTCATCGCTTTGTCGGTTTCTCCTGCAACAATCAGCTCGGCTGCCCGACAGGCGTTATCAACAGCAGTGTTCAGTTCTTTTTGTTCCGTGTCGGTAAAGGCGCTCAGCACCCAATCTGCCAGATCCCACTTTTCGGGTTTTTTGCCTACGCCGATTTTGATACGGGGAAACTGATCGCTGCCGGAAAGATAGATGATGTTTTTCATGCCGTTGTGACCGCCGTCACTGCCTTTTCTGCGAATACGGAGCTTTCCCACGTCAAGAGAAATATCGTCCAGAATGATCAGGGTTTTTTCGGGAGGGATCTTAAAAAAGCGCATAGCCTCCGTAACCGCCTGACCGCTGAGGTTCATATAGGTGGAGGGCTTCATCAGCAGCACCTTTTTGCCGCTGATCGTCACAGTCGTACAAAGTGACTTGTATTTGATGCGGTCAATGCGGGCATTCAGGCTGTCTGCAATAGCTTCAACCGTGATAAAGCCGGCATTGTGTCTTGTGTTGTCGTATTTCCTGTCGGGGTTGCCCAGACCGGCAATAATGAACTCTGCCCCGCCGAGGGATTCTTTTTTCTTAAAAAACATAATGGTCTTCCTTTCAGAACTTAAAAACGAATCAGCGATTCGGCAACAATATGATATACCATAAAGCCTGAAAGCGCATAAACGCCGATCAGACAGGAAAGTACCACGCCGAAGATTTTAGCGGTCCTCTTTGTGCTTTTGAACAGGTCATGCACCAGATATCCCACCGAAAGAGCGCCGATCACGATCAGCGGTACGCCATAGCGCACGTTCATGGTGCATACGTGAGGGAAATCAAAGCAGAAACCGATGTACATTCCGAAAATCACTCCGTAAAGCAGGAAAATAAAGCATTTTTGTATTACGTCAGGTGTTCTGGATTTTCGGAAAATAAGATAAATCATTGCGCCAAAGGCAACAAGTCCAAGCACTACAGCCGCAAAAAACAGAAGATGACTGAATCCGAAGATTTTCGGGAAGCGGCGCACGGCAATACCTTCGTCAAAAACGGAGGTCTTGAAAAAGCCTATCAGAGGGTTGAACTCGTTATAAGATCCCGTGTATGCGGAAAACTGCGGGGCAACGTCTGCAAACTGATAGGCACTGAAGTCAAACAGTCTTGTGGTCATCGGAATATTACCGATGTACTGGGCAGAGTTTTCCGAAAGACGCTGAACGAAAGTAAAAGGGATATGCCAGCGCAGGAAATTCCTTACCGACCAGAACAGACCGATGGGAGCGCAGATGCAGATAAAGACAGAAAACTGAAAAATATATTTTTTGAATTCTTTCAGATTCTTAAAGAAAACATAGATGAACACAAAAGCAATGGCAGGAGCAACCATCCAGACAGACAGTTTTGTAATCATGCCAAATCCCACGCACAGCGCAATGCATACAATACGACCCATACTGCGGCTTTTATACCAATACAGTGTATTCAGTACGGCCCCCAGCATAAAAGTGATGGAAAGAATATCGTTGTTGAGGCTGCCCGACATGATATAAAAGGTCGGACAAAAGGCAACAACAGCAGTTGCTGCCGACAGACCGCTTCCGGAAAGTCCCAGCCGTTTGAAAATCTTGTAAGAGAGAATCAGACAAAGGGTGGAATAAAACAGCGTGAGTATTTGAATATTCTCGTACGCCTCTGCATAGTCGATGCCGATCAGGGTCTGTATTCTCATCCAGAGAGCTGCGATAATATGATGAACCGGCGGGTGATAGAACTGGTCAATGGTGCGGACATCAAAATCCGGAAGATGGCCGTTAGCATAAAGATACTCAATATAGCCTGCATGACCTGCTTCTTCTCCGAGAGAATAAACGTCATGCTGAATCATGCCGGCATTCATCATCAGGATATAGGAAACACGCATGATAAAACCGCCGGCAAACAGTAAAAGGATAATGTTTCTTGCGGTAAGCTTGTCTGCTGCGAGCAGATAGAAAAAAGCAGCAATACATACGGCAAGTCCGCCGTTCATAACCGTCAGCGCATAGCCGCCTCCTGTTAAGGAACCGCTGATAAACAAAGCTGCGGCAAAAACGGCTGATACCGAAAGAATAACAGCATGACGAACGCCTTTTTGTCCGGCATAGAGCTTCTTTGTATATACAGCAGCAAGTACGCCCAGTGCCATGATACAAAAAGCTACCAGCAGCAGAGCGGACCAGCGGATACCTCCGTTATTCATCGGCAGACAAATCAGACTGGTCAGTGCGGCAGTAATAACAGGGTGAGCATAAAGCTGCTCAAAAAAACCCGAACACAGGGATTTTTTGATCCCTGTGTTGTTTGCAGTTGTATTGTTCATGATGATATATTCCTTTGCATTTATTGTCCGGCAAGCTTTCAGGGTTTATTCCTTTGTGTTGATTATCAGAAAGCTCTCAGGGAACACTGTTACTTTTTTGTTTCATGATATTCTTTTTCCGTATTGACATTCCAGATATCATGCTTATCGGTAACGCCCTCTTTGATTGCCTGTGCAGCACGAATGGCCGTAAGCATGGAATGATCCATATTGTTGTAACGGTGCTGACCGTTTCTTCCGACACAATAAAGATTCTCATAATGGTCAAGAAACTCTACCAGTCTGTCCATGTAAGCATAGGTATCAAAGTATGCAGGATAGGCTTTTTTGATTTTTTCACGGTGACTGTCCAGTACCTCATCAGCATTGATAACCCCCATGCTCTCAAGCTCTCTGATGGCAAGCTCAATGCATTCGTCATCGCTCAGGTTCCAGAATTCATCGCCTTCGGAGCAGAAGTATTCCAGACCGATCCACACCGTGTGCTCGGGATCTTTTACCATATAAGGCGACCAGTTGTTGAAAATCTGGATTCTGCCCAGCTTGACATTCGTTTCCTGCACATAGATCCAGCAGTCGGGAACAATATTGCCCAGCGTTTTGATTTTGGTTTGGTTTTCAAGATCAAGGCGGTTCACAAGCAGTCCGACCGTAACAAAATCACGATAAGGCAGACCTTCTGCAATATCCTGAATCTCTCTGGAAAGCTCGTCCCCCGTTATGCCGCATACCAGATCCTTTACGGGCATTGACGAAATGAAAATATCACCTGAAACAGTCTTTTCGCCATCGGCGGTGTCGCAGATGACAGAAGTAACCTTCCCGTCCCGGCAAACGATATTTTTGACACGATAGCCCTTCAGAAGCTTGGCGCCCTTTTCAACAGCTCTGTCGGCAGCCAGCTCCCAAAGCTGACCGGGACCGTATTTCGGATACCAGAACTGTTCGATGAGTGAGGTTTCCACGTTTTTCTTTTTCTTTTTTCCGCCGAAGAGCTTGGAAAACATATCTTTCAGCACGGCACGGATAGACAATCCTTTTACACGCTGAGATCCCCAGTCGGCGGAAATATCACTGGGGTGTCTGCCCCACAGCTTTTCGGTATATCCTTCGAAAAACATACTGTAAAGCTTTTTGCCAAAACGATTGATATAGAAGTTTTCCAGAGAAGTTTCGGGCTTTTTGAACACGGCAGCCTTCAGATAGCTGAAGCCCGCCGCCACAGTAGTTAAAAAGCCCATGTTTTTTATGGTAGAAGCAGACATGGTCACAGGATAGTCAAAGAAATGCTTCCGGTAGTAAATTCTTGATACTCTGTCACGCACCAGCATAACCACGTCTTCACTTTCCGGGTCGGGTCCGTTCTGTGAAAGAGGCTTTTCTCTGCCGAGCAGCTTGTCGTCAAAGGCGTCCTTACCCTGCAGGGGCATCAGCTCCTGCCACCAGTTCATAATCTCGTCGCTCTTTGAAAAAAAGCGGTGACCGCCGATATCCATACGGTTGCCGTTGTAGCGGACGGTCTGTGAAATACCGCCGATAACCTGCGTTTCTTCCAGAATCACTATCTCATAAGGTTCTGTATTGTTTTTCAGCAATTCATTGGCTGCGGTCAGTCCTGCCGGACCTGCGCCGATGATGACAATTTTTTTCATTAATTTTCCTCCGTATGATTGCTTTTCTGCTGATTGTCTGCAGCCTCGTCTTTTTCTTCCGCCTTACGATACAAAATGAATTTTCTGGCAAAGAAGTTCCACATATAGACGATCACTACCGCAAGAGCCTTACCGACGATATAGTATTTGTCCGTCGGCAGAAGGCTGCCGAAGCTTTGATTGGCAACGAAAAAGCCGGTACCGAACATACCCTGAACGGAAAACGGCTCGACAATCAGATGAGTAAGCCCCAGACCGATAATGCCGATAACGGCAAAGCCGATAAAATCGACAATACGGTTTTTGACCTTTGCTTTAGAAAATACCCAGAAGGTAGAAACAATATAGTTGACAGCCAGTCCGACGATAAAACCGAAAACTACTCCGACGCTTTCGGGAGCATGGAATAGCTCTCTGATCAGAATCATAACCAGCATATCCACTACGGTAGCAATGCCGCCGACGATCAGGCTGCGAAAAAACTGTATGCCTGTATGGCTGGTATGATCAACCAATAATTTTTTCCACTTCATACACTATCTACCTTCTTTTGAAAACAGTTATACAATCTATATTTTACCGCAATGCACTATAAAAGTCAACGAATTGAAGAGATTATTTTTATTGATTATGTCGGAAAGCAAGTTAGACAAACCGTTGAAAAAAGTGTATAATAATCCTGACAAAAACACCGAGAGGAGCAAAAGACATGAATGAAAGATTCTCCAGAACAGAGCTGCTGTTGGGAAAGCAGGCGATGGAACGGCTGGCACAGGCAAGAGTTGCGGTGTTCGGAGTGGGCGGCGTCGGCGGTTACGTAGTGGAAGCGCTCGCACGGAGCGGCGTCGGAACGCTGGACCTGATCGACCGTGACGTTGTCAGCCTATCAAACATCAACCGGCAGATTATTGCCCTGACATCGACCGTCGGCAAGCTGAAAACACAGGCGGCAGCAGAGCGTGCAAAGGACATCAATCCTGCCATAGCGGTTAATGAATATCCGCTTTTTTATACGCCGGAAACGGCAGACCGTTTCGACTTCAGCGTTTATGATTATGTGGTGGACGCTGTCGATACGGTAAGTGCGAAAATCGAACTGGTACTGCAGGCACAAAAGGCAGGCGTTCCCATCATTTCTTCCATGGGCGCAGGCAACAAGCTGGATCCTTCCGCCTTTGAAATTGCCGATATCTATAAAACCTCTGTCTGCCCTCTGGCAAGAGTCATGCGCCGTGAACTTCGTGCAAGAGGCGTCAGACACTTGACGGTAGTTTATTCCAAAGAAGAACCCCGAATCCCTGCCCTGCAGCAGAAAGATTCCGAAACCGGGAAAAACATTCCGGCAAGCATCGCCTTTGTACCGTCTGCCGCAGGCTTGCTGATAGCCTCAAAGGTAGTAAGAGATTTGACAGAATAGTAGAAATTTGCATAGTTTTTAACAAATAGCCGTTGAAATTGTTGAATAGTTCTGTTAATATAATAGTATCAACAGGCTAAGGAGGCAGCAGTATGAAAAAACCGGAGAAATCTATCATCAAAAAAGGAAAAGCAGCCGCCGTTGCTTTATGTATACTTGGCACGGCGGTGACAGGAACAGGCGTATTTTGTCAGATACCGCTGACAGCTTATGCAGAAGGTTCCAGCCGCAGCGCCTATGATTATACCGTTCTGGAGGACGGCACAATCGAGCTGAATAAATATCTGGGAGACAAAGAAGACGTCATCATTCCCTCGGAGCTCGACAAAAAAACTGTTTCCAGCATCGGAAGCGGCGTTTTTTCTCATTCACTGCGGATAAAAACGGTAGAAATTCCACCGCAGGTCACCAATATCGGTGAATATGCATTCTATTACTGCAAAAATCTGACAAAGGTTGACGTACAAGCCGACAAGGTAACAATTGCCGTCAATTCCTTCACCGGCTGTGAAAGTCTTGTGGACGAAAACGGCTTGTCAGTGGTAAAAACAGGCTTTTTCGGTTACTATGGTGACGGCGAAGAGGTAGCAGTTCCACAGGGTGTGGAGATGATCGGCGAGAGCGCTATGTATGAATGCGGCGGCGTCAAAAAAGTAACGCTGCCCGACAGTATCCGGCGCATCAGTGAAAACGCCTTTGCAGATTGTTCCTCACTGCAGGAGATCAGTCTGCCGGAGGGTGTGGAAGTGATCAACGACTGTACTTTTTCCGGCTGTAAAAGCCTGAATACTGTAACCTTGCCTGCCTCGTTAACATCAATCGGCGAAGAAGCCTTCTTTGAATGCGAAAACCTTTCCGTCATCAATCTGGAATCTGCCGTTACCACCATCGGCGCAGACGCCTTCTATGGCTGTGACGCACTGAAGGAGGTAAAGTATAACGGAAACGTACAACAATTTGCTGCCGTTGAAATGGACAGCGAAACAAGAGATATTTTGAAGGAGCATATTGACAATCCGGACATTCAGAATATGTCTGCACCGGAGCAGGAAAGCAGCGCCGAATCTCAGGAAAACCAGTCCGAGGCTTCCGCTGCATCGCAGGCAGAAAAAAAGACGGAGAATAACAATCAGCCAATCATCATTATTGTCTGTGCCTCTGCCGTGATTCTGCTGGTTATCATCATTGCGGCTGTGGTTATCAGAAAATCCAGAAAAAATACCAAAAAATAAGTATCACACACTCGCAAAAAAAGCCGGAATCCAGCCAACTGTCAGGATCCTCACATGACAGCAAGCCCCGTATTCAACGAGAATACGGGGCTAAATTATGCCTTCAAAGAATCACAGAGCCGGAATCAGAGAGGAAGCATATCTGAAAGCAATCCTTTGTCGAATTTTCTGTCACACTTTTCAGCGAGAGCCGCAACGTAATCCTTCTGCATAACGTGAGATATTATCTTTCCCCATAACAAGAATCATAACATTTTTACATATACGATTAAATCACCACTTTTCCACAAAAGCACCATGACAGCATCACCGATACGTGACTGTATTCCGGCATGAACAAAAGGATTGTCAATGCAGATGTGATCAGTCTGCCGCTATGCTCTATCACCGTATACGTAAAAACCCGGCAGCGGCACTGCCGATATTTCGATACTATTTTCAACTGTAATATACAGGCAGAACATACCTTTTGACAATATTTCCCCGGCTACTTTTTCAGATTCATTTTTCAGATTCATCTTGACTTTGATTATACGGTATGGTATGATTTAGACAGTTCATAAGGAAATTTTTTCCTATGAGTTTATATTGAAAGGAATGTATATGTATGAACAATCAGAATCCTTATAACCAGCAGCCTCAGCAGCCGCAGTATCAGCAGCCCTATCAGCCTCCTATGGCACCTCAGGCTCCCAGAGCTCCCAAGGCTCCGTTGTTTAACAACGATCTGTTGAGCATTCTTGCTTGCTCAGCCAGTGTACTTGGATTTGGTTTGTCTCTTTTTGTGACTGGCGCATCATCTCTCGCAACACCTGTTTTTGCGCTTATTCTGAATATCTTTGCTTTTATTCTTTCTGCCGGCGGATGTTTCTTTTCATTCATGCTTGGCAACAAGAGAATTAAAGCAGGCGCCCCCAGAGGTACTGTAGCTACTCTCGGCATTATCTTCGGTTTGGTTGGTTTTATCCTTTGCATTTTTGCTATTTTTGTTACCGGATGCACTACCTGTGCATTTTGCCGTGACGGTTCTACTCTCAGTGCAACATATAAGCGATAAATCTATTGTCAACTTGTAAACTCTTTGGCGGTCATAAACTGACCGCCAATTTTTTATGAAAAGAAAGGATTGATCAAATGCTTCCCTATATCAGTGTTTTTGGCAGACCAATTCCTATGTACGGATTGTGCGCTCTGACAGGGCTGCTGTTTGCAGCAGGACTGATCATTCTGACAATTCGCAAGCGCCGTGACTACAGCAAAATTCATATTATCAATATTCCGATATTTGCCGCCATCGGCGCTTTTCTCGGCGCTCATATTGTTTATTTTTTCACCCGGTTCGATTTCTTTCTCAACTCCATGCAACACCTTGATGTCGTGTTTGAATCATGGGATAACTTTCACCTTGTATTCACCGAGGTTCTCGGCGGCATGGTCTTTTACGGTGGATTGTTAGGCGCCATTTTAGCCGCCTTCATCTACTGCAAGGCGGCCAAGGCAGAATTCAGTCTGTATGCCGATCTCTTTGCACCCGCCATTCCTCTGTTTCACGCCTTCGGCAGAGTCGGCTGCGTGTTTGCCGGCTGCTGCTATGGAATAGAGGCTTCGTGGGGACTTCCCTACACCCATACTCACGACGGCGTTACAGAAACTGTCACCAGACTGCCGCTTCCGCTGATTGAAGCAGGATTTAATCTGCTGATTATGGTCATTCTGCTGGCTTTGCGGAACAAACATCTCAAAAAAGGCTCTCTGCTGGGCATCTATTTCATCAGCTACGCTTTGGTGCGCTTTATTGACGAGTTCTTCCGTGGGGACGAAATCAGAGGCAAGCTGTTCGGCATCTCCACTTCACAATGGATCAGCATCATCGTACTGGCACTGGGCATTTATATGCTGCTGAACCGCTATGTTCTGAAAAACAAGGACAAATTCGGATATAAAGTTCCCACCGGACAGATTCCCGAAGGTTATGTCTACAATAAAAACGCCGGTGCTGTTGCTCCCTGGGAGCAGAATCGTCTGCAACCGGGCGCTGTTGTAGAAACTCCTGACGGACAAACGATGGTTCTGAAAGATGATTCACAGGACGATGTACCGGACAGCGAGAAGGAAACAAAAGCATGATCTGACAGGCATACTCCGAAACAAAACAGGGAGTGTGCCTGTTTTTTGTTGCAGAAAAACGATACTCTGCTCGTTCACCAATCACCGGCAGGCTGCGTTATTTTCCTGACTTTCTCACCCATACAATAAGGTATGTTGTCGGTTTTATTCCCGTTTTTATCGGCACATGGTTAAAAACAGCCGAATTTTGCAGACTGAACGCTCGTTTCTTTGTCGAATTCCTCCCTTTCCTATTGACTTGAAGTCAAAAAAATTGTATGATAAGGATAATGCAGGGTGCAGAGCAGCTTCTCTCTTGTAAGGAGAGGGAGCTTTTTTGTTTCAATCATTCGCTGCCCCTTACAAAATGGATTGATTCGGTCAGAATCCTCTGACTGTTCAAAAACGGAGGTAACATTTATGCAGCTTAACGGTTCTGAAATTATCGCTGAATGCCTGTTGGAACAGGGCGTTGACACCGTATTCGGATATCCGGGCGGTGCCGTACTGAATATTTACGACGCCCTTTACAAATACAGCGACAAAATCACACATATTCTGTCGTCCCACGAGCAGGGCGCAGCCCATGCCGCAGACGGCTACGCCAGAACAACCGGCAAATGCGGTGTGGTCATCGCCACATCCGGTCCCGGCGCTACTAATCTTGTTACAGGCATCGCCACGGCTTTTATGGACTCTGTCCCTATGGTCGCTATTACAGGCAACGTATCCAACGACCTGCTGGCTCGTGACAGCTTTCAGGAAGTTGATATCACCGGCATTACACTTCCCATTACAAAGCATAACTTTATCGTGAAAAACGTAAAGGATCTTGCCAACGTCATTCGCAAAGCCTTCCGCATAGCCATGTCCGGCAGAAAGGGTCCGGTACTCATTGATATCCCCAAAGACGTAACAGGCGCCGTTTGTGAATATACTCCCGAAAAGCCTCAGCAGATTGTCAATCCGCTGTGCTCCGATGCAGCCGATTTTGCCGCAGCAGCAAAAGCAATTGATCAGGCAAAGCGCCCTATGATTTATATGGGCGGCGGCGTTATCAGTGCAGACGCAGAAAAAGAACTGCTTGAATTTGCTGAAAAGATAGACTGTCCTGTTGCCACTTCTATCATGGGTCTGGGCGGTTTTCCGTCTTCTCACAGACTGTTTATCGGCACGATTGGTATGCACGGCGGCTATGAAACAGGTAAGGCAACCGATAACTGTGACCTGATCATCACTGTCGGCGCAAGATTTTCCGACCGTGTGGCAGGCGACAGAGAAAAATTCGGCAAGAACGCCACCATCATTCAGCTTGACATTGATAAAGCCGAAATCAACAAGAATGTCCGCATCAACTACAGCCTTGTGGGCGATCTGAAAGACACTCTGAAAAACCTGACCGATGCAGTCAGTGCCGCCGGACATGAGGAATGGACAGCACAGGTAGAAGAATGGTCCAAAAAATCCGGCGTAACCGAAACACCGAAATCAGATCACTATGCACACCCCTACCATATCATCGAAACCGTTAACAAGCTGCTGACAGACGACGATATTGTCGTTACCGATGTAGGTCAGCACCAGATGTGGGTATCGCAGAAATATCGCTTTGAAAAGCCCAGAAGATGGTGTACTTCCGGCGGGCTCGGAACCATGGGCTACGGCATGGGCGCAGCCATCGGCGCATCTGTTGCCAATCCGCAAAAGCGGGTAGTACTGTTCACAGGCGACGGCAGCTTCCACATGAACCTTAACGAACTTGCTACCGTATGCTCATATCATTTACCGATTGTAGTAGTAGTGCTGAACAATACGGTTCTGGGCATGGTGCGTCAGTGGCAGAAGCTGTTTTACGGACATCGCTTCTCTCAGACAGACCCCCACAGAAAAACCGATTTTGCAGCAGTAGCAGAAGCCTTCGGGGTCAAGGGGATGCAGATACATAACGATGACGACGCCGAAGCTGTGCTGAAAGAAGCCCTTGCACAACAGGAGCCGGTTGTCATCGACTGCCGCATCTCACCTGACGAAAATGTTCTGCCGATGATTCCTCCGGGAAAAACGGTTGATGACATGATTACGGAAATGGAGTGATATCAGAATGGAAAACAAGCAGATTATCAGTATATTAGCCCACAACCACCCCGGCGTACTGCTCCGTATCACAAGCCTGATCTCCCGCCGAGGCTTTAATATCGACAGCCTGACTGCCAGTCCCTCCGGTATTGAGGGTTATTCCCGTCTGACTGTCCGCATGAGCGGAGACGACAATCAGGTTGAGCAGTTCATCAATCAGATGCTTAAAATTGTCGACGTAAAAAAAGCAGAAGTTCTGCCGGAAGAAACCTCCGTTGCAATGGAACTGATTCTGATCAAGGTCAGCTCCGACAGTCAAAACAAAAACGATATCATCGCCCTGACCTCTACCTATCATGCGTCCATGGTCAATTTAGGTGAGCATTCCCTGACCTTCCGTGCTTCCGGAACACCCGCCCAGCTTGACAAACTGACGCAGGATCTTGCTCCCTACGGCATTCTTGAAATGGCAAGAACAGGCATTGCTGCCCTTGCCAACGGTGACAATTGTCTTGCCGACTGAATAACCTTAACTCAAAGACCTTAACTGAATGACTTTATACAAAAGCAGAGTGCAGCGTAAGATTACGCCGCACTCTGTTTCTTTCTTGTCCCATTTTTATTGCCCGGTTTTATTTTTGCCCTGTTTGATTTTCTCGCCCCTGTGTTTGATGATTGCCCCGTTTACTTTTGCCCTGTCCTGTCATCACTGCGATTCCACTGTAAGCTCAAAGTCGGTCCAGCACGGCATCATCAGCCGCATTTGTTCCTGCATCAACTCACGCTGTTCTTCGTTCATGCTGTCTGTACAGTGAAACACTATTTTCATTTCACTGTCCGAAAAGGTCAGCGTGCCGTGTGCGTTAAAGCTTTCGATCACCTTTTGCATTCCGCTGACGGTACAATCCTTCGCCGTCAGGGAAAGCGCTTTTTCCAGCGCATTTCTTCTGCCCTGCAGTGTTTCAAGCAAATTCACCCGATTCAGCATTGCCTCTCGGCAGCTCAGCCCATAGTCCTGCGCTGTAGAAACAAAACATTCTCTTTTCAGCTCCTGTATCGCATCAAACAAAGGATCCAGCCCCGCCGCATAAGCCTGCAGCTCTGCACCGACAATACTGTCATCACCGGCAGCATATAAGCCTGTTGCTTCCAGCAGATGCTGCATTCCCTCATATTCGCCCATTGTTTCACCGTCCTTACGTCATCTCACTGACAGTCAGTTGGTTCAGCACCAGCAACTGACTGCCCAGCGGCGTTGTATCCTGCATAGAGGCACCAAAAGCATAATTTTCAACGCCCTCCGCCTCCAGCACAGCCTTGCCCAGAGCGGTAAGATAAACGCTCTCTGCCACCTTCAGATTCAGCATAAAGTTCCGGATCACCTGCATGACATTTTGCTGTACCGTTTCAAAACGATATCCGCTTTTAACGGCTATACTCACACTGACATTATAATTCAGCAAACCTGTATTTTCAATCAGCAGATTAATGCCGATCGGCGCATGACTGTTCAGCAGAGTTCTTGCCTCACTCATCGCCTCTGCAGACACCGGCTCTCCTCGGCCGGCAAGGACAATGCCCACCCATGCAGGGGTATCAGCGAGCCGAAAGATATTGGCTGACTGAACGCCCTCTACACTTTCTGCAAGAGATCTGAAAAATGAGGCATTTACGCCATCGGGCGTATCACGATAGCTTTGTATCAGTCTTTCTCTCAGAGAAGCATCGTCTTCATCGTTGGTTCCGCCGTTAAAAGCAGAGGAATTGTTAATGCGTATGCCGACAGAAAGGTATGTCACAATCGTGTTGACCAGCGTATTTTCTACGTTATACTGTTCACCGCTGTGTTCCGCTTCGCAGTTAACCCAGACAGTCGTGCTGCCCCTCTCTATTCTGCCGGGTTCTGTTGTAACAAAGCGAAGCGACCCGTCCTCAACCGTACAAACCGTTCCTTCCGGCACAACAAAAGTATACTCCAGCGGCATTTCCAGCATAAAGACAACCATTCCCTTTGCTTTTTGTCCCTTGTTACGCTGCAGACCTCTCTGCTGTGCATGAAGATCCAGCATTTCACCTGTGGCTGTGTGCGGAAACATCTGCTGTTTTATCCAATCAATCTCTGCAGAAAGAGAAAACACTTCTCCTGCCAGCAGCTTCATTCTGATACTGATATCAGAAGCCTCGTCCGCATCCATTCCGGTCAGCTCCGTAAATTTTTCCTTCATTCTGTCAAGAATTGCTGTGTATGTATCACTCAAATTCATTCCCCCTTCTGATGTCAATTGAAAATTCCTCTCCCCTGCAGCACACAAACACTGTTACCGTACCACCGCTGATCTGTACTCCCGTCACCTCAGCCTGCGCTATATCCGCAAGAGCTTTTCTTGCTTCTGCTTCTATCTTCTGCACAGCATCCGTCGCATTCAGATCCACCTGAGCTATGCCGCTGCCAAGTTTCCTGTCATACCAAAAACCGTTCCTGACTGCAGACAACCGAATATATAACTGCTGTGCAAGCTCTGCTTTGCCGGTAATCCGGCACAAGCGGTGTTGATCATCTACTGCAAAGTCACCATCAAGGCAGATAGCCGTATCCATTTCAGTTCACCTCCAGTTTTGTCCCGTTGATGTAAACGTCTCCGAATAATTCAATTCTGCCGTTTTTCTTCAGCACAATCCGGTTGCCGTTTTCTGTAAACAGAACCAGTTCTCCCGGCTGAATCTCAAATTGATTCTGCAGCATTTTTATGCCAATACAAAGCTGCTCATTTTCATCCGACAGCATCACGGCATCCTCTCCGGGTCTGGGAATATAACACATACCGCCCGGTACGACAATTGCCGTCTGTCTTTTGCCGTGTACGGCATTGGCGGCAAGTCTTCTGTCCGCACTGTTCAGGATCATACCTGTCTTGCAATGCACGGAGGACGATTTTTTTCTGCCGATTTTTTCCGAAAGCTTCATTTATGCTTCACCTCCGCAATGATTCTGGTCTTCTCTCCCGAAAGATCATAGGTATATACCACTTCCCGTACACAATAGTCTTTCTCACTGTAGGGAAGACGAAGGGTTGTTCCTGTTTCGCAGAAGAAGCAGCCGCTGCATTCTGCCGTTACTGTTTCATACGCTGCCTCCGATTTCCGGAGCATTTCCTGAGCAGTCAGCACGCTTCTGGACTTGCTGTCAAAAGAATCCACATACCGCTTTCTTCTGATCCCCAGCAGACGTGCTTTTTCACTCTTCAGGGGCATGGTATAGGCGCCGCGGATATGTGTTCTGGCAAGAATATCCGAAATCAAGACACGGTTTTTCAAAGAGCAGGTGTAAGAAACAATCCGCTGCGCAGATAATGTCAGTATTTCTCCTGCATCCTCTCCGGAAACGTCTATCACACCGCTCCTTCTGATTTTCGGCGCAATATGGAGAAACAGTTCGCAGAACCTGCACAGCACCGCCCACTCACTCATACCCTTCACCACTGTAAGCTGCCCGATAAAGGGGCGGTCGGTTCCCGCATAGTCTGTAAAACCCAGCGGCGCAAAATGTCTTTTCATCAAAAGCGGCATTGACGGCTTGATATAAGTCTGCGGCCGTGCCTCATTATCCAACAGCAAACAAGCTCTGCTTCTGGCAGTAATCGTCAGCAGCATTCCTTTCTCACTGTATTCCGTATCCTGCTGATCCACAAAACCCAAAAACAACTGTTCGCCGTTATTGATGACTTCGGCAGAAAAAAACGCCGGCACACTGCCGCTGACGGCAAAGACAGCTTTCAGTGCATCTGCCGGCGCTCCTCCCTCCGACACCAGACTCAGCTTCAGCGGACGGTACAAAGTTGACTGACGCCCCTCAATATCCGTCAAAACCACGGTCAGCATAAAAACACCTGCTTTCCGGCAGAAACCGGACGATCCGGTCTTTCAATATCAGGGTTAAGCTTCATCAGGATTTCCACCGGAATCCCCGATTCACCGGCATAATCCCACAGACATTTCCGACCGTCGGCTGTCTTTTGCGTCAGCTTTCTTACGGTATCCTTTCCGGTTTGCTCAACAAACGAAAATTTGTACCGGATTACGCCGCCGATATCGCTTCCTGACAGCTCCAAAGACTCAAAAACAGCCAACACAGGCTTTTGTGAAGGCAGATAAAGAATGTCTGCTCCTGTATTTTCAAAAACACTTTTCAATTCTAAAAACTGAAGCTCGGCATCTTCACCGAAAAACTCGCCCTCCCCTTGAATCCTCGTACAGCTCATTCCCGTTTCTTCCGTCAGACTTTTGTATGACGGAATCTTATGCTCGGCAACGGTTTTCTGATGAAGGATTCTGAGCATATAAGGATTCACCGGAAAGACATAGCTGCCGAAGCTCATTTTTCCGTTACCATTCATCAACTTCCTCCTCTGCATTCAGTTCTCTGTCAAACCGCAGTTCATCCATCTGCAGCAGATCCGACAGCTCTGACAACGTCAGCATTTCATCTGCCGCAAGTTTCAGACGCTGCTGCAGTTCCATACTGTTTTCTGCTTCCTTCATTGATCCTGTCACTCCTCTTTTCTGACCCGAAGAGCCGTAATGCTGATATATTCCCGGAAACTGCCGCTTTTGGCAACAGCCTTGAAATCGTCCCACCAGCAGCCCTCCAACACATACGTTATGCCTTCTATTCCGATTTCCGTTACAAAATTATCCAGATCATAAAAGTTACAGTTTTCAAACGGCTGCTGAAATCTTACATTCGTCAGATGCAGTTTGATTTCAGTATTACCCCTGATATGGGCGATATCTTCGCTGCAAAAACAGCTTCTGACAGAATGCAGTGCCTTACTGATTCTCAGTTCGGCATTTTCCGCCTGTAAAAGCGGCCGGTGATTGATCCGGACAGCCACATCTCTTGCACACAATATTCTGTTCTCTCCCAAGCATCTCCCTCCGTTATCCCGGCAGTGCCTCTTCGGCAACAGAAAAAACCTGTTCCCGAAGGACAAACCTCATTATTACTTTATATGCAAAATTCGCTTTGTCGTACATACATTTCTCTACCGATACACTTGTAATGTTTCTGTTCAGATCGGCGTCCAGCACAATACGGCACACTTGCTTAGCCATCGCTTCACAGTGCATACTGCCCGACTGTTCATCGCACATCACGCTGACGTACAGTTTTTCTCCGCTGACCAGACACTCATCATAACCAAGAAAATAATCCAGTCTGTCCGCTTCTTCCAGTCCGACGGTAATTCTCGGCGTGCTCATCGGGAACGGCAGTTCCCTGCTTTCACCCGCCTGAACAACATCGCACCCCGACAGTTCTTCTGCCAAGCGGAGCGTTTCGGTCATCTGCCTCAAAAAAGCTTCATTCACAGACTTGCTCCTCCTCTTTCGTCATCCTTCTCATACATGCCTTGGTATAAGCGCCTACCGTACAGGTATAATCATCTTTCCAGACAAGGCGGTATCTGTTCCCGTTTTCGTCAGTTATCACGCTGCCATAACCTGCATTGCACAGCAGTTCATTGTCACAGAACAGGAGAAAGCGCTGTTCCTGTGTAATGCCCTCAGCCGGCTGCGAAACAACGCCCCACTGCCGCTGCTGATATCTCAGAGGATAAATCACGCCTCTGCCCTGCACTATACCGCTGCTGTCGCTGACCGATACTCTGCAGCCGATTCCCGACATGATCTGATTAAAATTCATCATCTTCACATAACCTCAAATACAAATTCTTCATCAGCCAGACCGCTTCCTAACTGAGCCAACGCTTCCCGATACAGTCTTTCTGCATATCGAAGACGGTTTTCGCCGCCCTGCACGCTGATTTCTCCGACCTTGACAGAACCGGCAGAGCCGTCCGTCATTGAGAGAAGCACATAGCGGTAATAAGCAAGGGCAGCGGCGGCAAAAGCCGTCTTGCCGCCGCCTGAATCGTCAATGCCGTCTGAAAGCTGTCGGATATGCTTCGCAGAAGCTTCACACAAACTCCGGTAAGTTCTGACTCTGTCTTCTGAAAGACCCGAAAGCTGACCGAAGAGTTCCATTACAGTCGTCAGATCGTTCAACGCTTCTCACTCCTTCCTCAGCCAAGCACCTTGGAGGCGTCCCTGAAGATTTTGGCAAAGCCTGCAACACAACTGATAGAGGCTCTTTCGAGCTGTCTGTCAATCAGTTTGTCAGCATCCATGACAATACCGCCGGACTGCACCATTTCAAGAGCGCAGTTTTTATCCAAACCGATGATCTTTCCGGAAGTCATAGACGGAATATGCAGCAGCTTTGCGCCCATGGGAGTGATCATTCTGCCGGTTCCCTGAAAACTGAGACCCGCCTGTGCGTCCTTCATCTCCGAAAGACCGAGCAATTTCTGCATCATGTCGGTAGGAGCGAGCATCGTGTTCAGTTCATAGGGTGTCATAGCCGCCCAAAGACTGATCAGATCGTCATAAGAGAGAGAACCTGCTGTTGACAGCGACACGGTGTCTGCAGGATTGCTGTTGCCGTCACCGTTCACGATCACATCTACGGCATCTTTCAATTGCTCTCTGGCGATATGAGCGCCGATCTGACGCAGCGTGACGGTAAAAAGATCCAGACGCTGATACTTGATCGCCTCATAAGACGCCACCAGCATTCTGCCTCTTTTCATGAGCTTCACCAGATTTTCACTGGTTCTGACTGTAGTCTGGGGCAGAACAGCTCCCTCTGCTACGGGCTTCAGTGATTTTTCATCATCAGTTGGGCAGGATACTACCGAACGGTAATCCATACCGTTGATGATCGTTTTTGCGGCGACAATATCCTTGAGATAGTCGCTGCCTTCCATACCCTGTCTGACAGCTCTTGCCACATACTCCGGAAACAGCGCTGCAGAATCAGAGGTTTCAAAAAACTTCTGAACGCTGTCGGAATGAGCGCCGCCAACACGGATATCAAAGCGCTTGAGCTGGCGCTGAAAAGCGTCCAGTCCCTCCAGCTCTGTACCTTTGTAATGTTCGGAAGGATCCAGTCCCTCCAGAATCTCTGTCAGCGATTTACCGCTGTTGTACATACCTTTTTCAAGATGAATAGAATCATAAAATGCCATGTTGAACTCCTCCTTCTGTTAAATCAAAGAATAATACCTGCAGTACCTGCTGCGGCGTTGACGTCTACCACCAGATACTCTCTGCCGTTGGTTGCATCAACCTTTACCTTGCCGTCGGTATATGCCGCCAGCTTCTGATAGCCCACATTGACTGTACCGGAGCAAGGTACTGTCACATATCCGCTGAGCTGCACAGCGGCATAGCCTTCTCTGACGTTCAGACAAATGCCGCAAAAAGCGCCGCTTGTGACAGCCTGCACCTTTCCGCTCTGGGAAATCATCACAGGCTTGCCGGCAGCAACACCGGCAGCCGCCTCAAAAGTCAGTACGCCTTCATTAAAACCGTTAAAAGAAACACTCATTATTTCATATCCTCCTTAAATATTCTGATAGTTGGCATTATTACCTGCCGTTGTTTTATTCCGCTTAAAGAGCTGCGGCGTTACAGGAAGAATATCCGCCGCCTTTTTTTCAAACACACTTTTCAGCTCATCAAGCTGTCTGACATTCAGCACCTCTGCCATTTTCGTCAGCGTTTCAGCCTTCAGCTCCGGCAGAACCATTGACGACAGACAGTGAATCTCTTTCATCAGCTTGTCACGGTACATAACACCGTCAGCCGCATTTTTCTGCAGCTTTCTGAAAGACTCAGCCAGCTCCTTTAGCTCCATAGCGCTGAACTGCTGTTCCGTATCGGAAAACAGCTTTTTTTCAATTTCCAACTCTGCACACCCTCCGTTTTCTTTGGTAGTAACCGATTTTTTGAATACCGTTTCAGGCGCCTGCCGGTCATAACCCTTGACAACGCCGGCACTGCGCTGTGCCGGAACCGCCACAAAAGACCATTCATAAGCGTCTGTCACTTCGCTCAGTACAGCGCAGCACGTCTTGCCGCCGTAACTTCTGCCCCTGATATGCTGACATTCGGAGATTTCTTCTCCACAGATTGAGCAGGTACGGTGTCTGACAGCGCAGCCAACACTGACTTCCTTCTTAATGCCGCTGTCCAGCGATAGAATCAGTTCATCGTTCTTTTCGCTTCTGGGCAGATAAGCCCTTGCACACAAGCGGCGGTAATGTCTGCCGTCTGCGGTAAGTCTGCCGCTGACAGCTTCCGTATGGCAGGAAAAAATTCTTGCGCTCTGATTACTGCTCTTCGGGTCGTGATCCGCAATGCCCGTCACGCCCACAAAAAGCTCCGACAGTTTTTCAAGAGCCTCATCGGAAAAGCATTCGTAATCTCTGTCAATGTCATTGTCACACAGTACGACAGAAAAAACATACACGTCTTCCGCCGAAAGCTCTCTTCTGGTAAACTGATTGATGTCGGCAAGCTCCATAGCAGAGGGGCTGCCAAAAGTATTTTCCATCTTACCGATCTCCTTTTTGAGTTTCTGCTGTTATTTGATCCGCCTGTGCATTCAACAGTCTTGCACGGGCAAGTTCAACCTCGTCCTGAAGGTTGATGTTATCCCACTCCACCGTAAACTCGGCAGTTTGTCCTCTCAGCCTGAGCCAAAGGTCACAGATTCTTTTGATAACGCCTGTCAGAACACTGCGGTAATATTCCAGCTCACTGGTGAGAATATCCGCCTGCTGAGCAGACATTCTTTCTGTTGCTGACCACGAAAAGCCCAGCAAAAACGGCGGAATTGACAGTTTCGACAGAATCTGCTCCAGCAGCGCACGCATGGGAACCTGAATTTCCGGCACCTGATTATCGGCGCCTATCGCCCTGATGCTGACGTCTCCCACTGTCACAAAATCCTTAGGCTCACGGCTTTTCATCGCCTTGCTCCATTCTGCGGCAATCTGGGAAGCCCGTTCCCTGGTAAAGCTTCTGTCATTGTCGCCGGGCTTGTATGATACCGCAAAGCGCACGTTGCCGATTCTGTCCCAGTTGGTACCGATGGCATACAGAATCTTCATCATAACATCTCCCACAAAGGGCAGACCCTTCAGCACCGAAGTGCCGTAAAGCTCTCCTGCCCGGTTCATAATCGTGGAGCAGAGTACCAGCGACGGATATCGTACAGGAATCCTTTCTCCGCTTGGCGCAATAGCGCAAATGGTCATTGCAAAAGGATTTTTGTCTGCCTGCAGCTCAACATCGTCCAGCGAAGCATTGTATAACGCCGCAATTTCCCTTCCGTTTTCAGCCATAACCATTTCTCCTACCGCCGTACCAAATGTAATCAGTTGACTCAGATAGTTCTGCAAAAAGCTTTCAGCACCGTACTGACAGCCGTTGACCCTGACCGTTTCCAGAAAGCGGTTCAACTGTTTTTCCAAAGACCCGTCCTGACAGTGAACGTAAAAATGACCTGTCAGACGCACAAGCTTGGAAATTGCAGCGTCTATCACGGGAACACTGTCCCTGAGAGACTGATACAGTCTTCTTTCACAGTCAATCTGTCCGTTTTTTCCCAAAAGAGAGAAAACGCTGCTGTTATACCCATCGCTGACGGCTGTCTGCACAACCGGCACCTGCTGTTTTCTTTTTTTCTTAAACCATTCCATTCCTTCACCTCCCGACACTCTTCCGTTCAGTCATCAGGCTCTGTCCGAAGCAAACACATAAAAGTTATCTTCTTCGGCGTTCAGAACCGTCGTGACAAAATATCGAATATCGTCCATTGCATGATCATTCTCCTTCAAAGGACTATCCTTGCCGCCGCTGTCCCAGCGATACAACCCGAATTCACGAACAGCGTCGCTGCAGCAGCGGCAAATACGAATTTTCCCTTCTTTCAGCGCTGTACCCGTCTGTCTGATCCCGTCAAGCACCTGATTTTTCGCCGGCAGTACGTGATACCTGCCGTGACGCTTGATAACCTCAATGAAGCTGGCTGCTGACGGATCGACAACGATTTCACGCACTTCTCTGCTGCCGATCAGCTCACAAAGACCCCGATAATGTTCCTCGTCTGTGCGGGACAAACCCTCACGCCTTGCGCTGTAATAATATTCAGCAATTCTGTACCACACAGAGCCGTATCTTCCCCACAAGCCGAATGAAGCCGGATTGACGGTTCCGTAATCGCATGAAACAGCGTATTCCTCCGCTTCTCTATGCGGCACATCGGCAAACTGCTTATCTTCTGACATAAAGGGATAAACAAGACCTTCGGTGGCGCACCATTTTCCGAGAACAAAGCGGTCATAAAAGCTGCCGGAATACAGCGTTTTGTAGCGTTGTCTGATCTGCTCGGATAATGAGGGATTGTCCTCCATCAGAAAATGCAGATAGTACAGATTCTTTTCCCGAACCTTTCTGACCCATTCACGGCAAAACCAGTGCTGCGGATATTCCGGATTACAGTTGAACCAGATTTTGGAATGATCCTTTGAACATCTTGCCAGCGCCTGTTCCACAAAAGACCGGGGCATCAGCGCCGCTTCGTCAAACATCACACCGCACAGCGTCATTCCCTGAATCAGCGAAGCGGAGCTTTCGTCCTTGCCGCCGAAAAGATAAAAGGTATTTCGCCTTCCTCCGGAGGATACGTCAAAGAGGTTTGCCGAAAGCTTTTCTTCTACGGTAAATCCCAGTTCACGCAGAATCGTCAGCAACGGCGCTGCTACATTTCTCCTGACAGAACGAATGGTTTTGCCGCATAGGGCAAAGCTGCCGCCATCAAAAGAAAACATCGCCCACGACACGAAGGAAACACTCATGCACAGCGTCTTTCCGCTTCGGACGGCACCATCGCAGATAATCCCGTCAAAGCGGGAAGTATCCCTGTTAGGCGACCACCACGACAGTACGTCCAACTGCTTTTTGGAAAATGCATGATAGCTCATAGCTCTCTCTCCCCGCTGCTATCCTCGTTGTCACCGTCGCCGACCTCCTGCTTCTCTTTGTGAAGATTACGGATACCGCCTACCAGAGCCTGATAAAAGTCATTGATCCCCTTACGGCTTTCCTGACCATACTGTTCCAGCTTTTCAAGCGCTTTGAGCCTGTCAAAGAACTTGATCTCCAGCGCACCTTCCTTCGGGCGTCTGATCTCGGCAACGTTAAACAGATCGTAGCCTTCCGCCGCTTCCGGATAGTCCTCTCCGTCAAACAGCAGTCTTACCGCATCATTGACGTTTCCAAAAGCGATACGCTCATAGCCTGCGTAGGCTTTTTGCCGTGCATTTTTCAGCCTCTTTTCATACAGACTGCCAATTTCATTCAATATTTCGTCCTTCGCCAGCAGCGCCGTTCCTGCTTTTTCGGCGTTTTCATAACCGGCGCCTGCCGCTGCTTCGACAGCGTCGCCGGCTGCAGCATATAGCTGACAAAACCGTTTTTCTCTGGCGCTGACCGTACCTGTTTTTTTCTGCATTCTTAAAACCTCCTTTCACCATACCCTCTCTGCAAAAAAAAATTCGACCTCAAAAGGTCGAATTATCACAAAGATATTTAATAAATATCTTATCTCACTTTATTCATTTCACCGTTTTAGATAATCACAATAAAAATATCGTAAAAAAACATATTTTTTTGTATAAAAGTTTATTATAATTCCTTCAACGAATTATAATTCATTCATTTTACATTATACTATAGATGATAGTGGGATATTGTTGTCCGTGACAATATAATATCCCAGTGTAAAACAAACAGAAAGAAGGTATGATAGAATGACAACAATAACCAAACGCTTCCGGAAAGTCACATCTGTATTGATGTCCGCACTTTTGTCGGTATCTGTCTTTTCGGCTGCTGCTACTGTACAGGCAAATGCGGTAACTTATTCCGAAATGTCTGCGCTGGACTCTTATGCTTACAGCGGCAACGATCTGGGCGCTGTTTACAGCAAAACATCCACCACCTTCAAGGTATGGGCGCCAACCGCCTCAAAAGTGCAGATTAAGCGCTACACCACAGGCAGTGACACAGAAACCGGCGCTGCCGTCATCGAAACCAAGGATATGGCAAAAGGAAGTCAGGGTGTATGGAGCATTAAGATCAACGGCGACCTTAACGGCACCTATTACACCTATCTTGTCACCTGCAACGGCACAACAAAAGAAACCGTGGATATTTATGCCCGCACCACAGGCGTTAACGGCATGAGAGGCATGGTCATCGACCTCGACAGCACCGATCCTGCCGGCTGGGAAAACGATCAGCGTGTTTCATGCCCCAACCAGACAGACGCCGTTATCTGGGAAGTGCATGTACGGGACTTCTCGGCGTCTTCCGACTCGGGCATGACCAACAAAGGCAAATATCTTGCTTTTACAGAAACAGGCACTACCGTCAGCAATGACGGCGTGCATCCCACAGGCGTGGATTACCTCGCCGATTTAGGCGTTACTCACGTTCATCTGCTGCCGGTATATGACTACGCCAGCGTGGACGAAACCAAACTCAATACCGACCAGTTCAACTGGGGCTACGACCCGATGAACTATAACACCCCCGAAGGTTCCTACTCCACCGACCCTTATCACGGCGAGGTTCGTGTCAACGAGTTCAAGCAGATGGTCAAGTCCCTGCATGACAAAGGCATCGGCGTCGTTATGGACGTTGTGTACAACCACACCAACTACGGCGGCTCTGGCATTAACGACTGGTTCGACTTTACCGTACCGGGTTACTACTACCGTCAGAACGCAAAGGGCGGTTACAACAACGGTTCCGGCTGCGGCAACGAAACCGCCAGCGACCGTGCAATGTACCGCAAGTTTATGATCGACTCTCTGACCTACTGGGCAACGGAATATCATCTTGACGGCTTCCGCTTTGACCTGATGGGCATTCACGATGTTGATACGATGAACGCCATTCGTACGGAACTGGATAAAATCAGTCCGGAAATACTGATCTATGGCGAACCATGGACAGCCGAAGCAACCACCTGTCCAAAAGCAACAGCCGTTCAGGGCAACATGAATCTGGTATCCGCCGAGATTGCAGCCTTCAACGACAAGAGTCGTGACGCCATTAAGGGAAGCTGCTTTAATGCATCCGACCCGGGCTTTATTCAGGGTGCCGCTTGGTTTGAAGACCGTCTGAAAGCAAGCATTCAGGCTAACGCCACTACCATGGCAGGCGAAAGCAAATGGTCCAAGCAGCCATCGCAGACCGTCACCTATACATCGGCACACGACAACTACACACTTTATGATAAGCTCGTCAAATCCGTCAAGGGCGGCTCGGGCTACGGCAACCGCTATGACGACCTTGTCGCCATGAACAAGCTGGCAGGCGGCATTATCCTGACAGCACAGGGAATGTCCTTCTTCCAGGCAGGCGAAGAGTTTGCCCGGACAAAGTACGGTGATGAAAACAGCTATAAGTCTCCCACCGCTACCAATCAGCTCGTTTGGTCCAACACCAAAACCTACGCTGACCTTCTGGCTTATTACAAGGGGCTTATCGAGATCCGCAAGGCGTATTCTCCCTTCCGTGATCCCACTAACGCCAGCAACGCCACTATGTACTTTGCATGGGGCGACAACTTCCCGTCAGGCGTTGTGGCATTCACCATGTACAACACCATCAACCCGGGCAGCGAATGGAATTATGTCGCTGTCATTCACAATGCCAACGCCAGCGCCAAATCAGTCAAGCTGATGACCTTTGACACCAAAACACTGCCGTCGCAGTGGGTCATCATCGCAGACGGTTCTTCCGCCGGCGTCACGTCACTGGGTACGTCGGGCAGTACCGTAACCGTTCCTGCCCGTTCCACTATGGTATTGGTTGACAAAACAAGCTTTGACAACACCGTTATTGCCTCAGGCGGTACAGTAACCGTCAATCATATTCTCAAGTCCAACAGCTCAACCTACAAAACAGAAACACTGAAAGGCAAGGAAGGCGCTTCCTACAGCACCTCTCCCCTCGCAGAGCTGCTGAATCAGGGTTACACCGTCAGCTCCGTATCCGGCGCAACAACCGGAACTTTCACCAAGAGCGGTACGACCGTTACCTATTATTACGAGCTGGATACTTCCAAATACAGCACCGTTACCGTTAAATATCAGGACGCTGAAACCGGCGCATCCATTGCGTCCGATGATGTCAAGTCCGGTCTGATCGGCACATCGTACAGCGTAACGCCTAAGACAATCAAGGGCTATGAGTGCGACGAAAGCCTGACAACCAACGCTACAGGCAAATTTGCAGCAGGCGGAACAACCGTCATCTTCAAGTATCGTGAAGCCGAGGTTCAGACCCTGAAGATTCATTACTATAATTCTGCCGGATGGTCCGCAGTGAATATGTATGTATATACCGAAAGCGGCACAACAGCCACTCAGTTGACAGGCGCATGGCCTGGCAGATCCATGACAAGCGAAGGAAGCGGCTGGTATGTGGGAACTGTAGACTATGACGGCACAGCACTGTTCATTGCCAATAACAATAACAACGGTTCTCAGGATCCCGCAGGCGTGGGATCAACAGGCTATTCTGTCAGCGGTGAGGTATGGATCAAGGGCGGCAAAATCTACCAGACAGGCAAAGTAAACGTCCGCTATACCACACAGGACGGAACCGTTCTGGGTAAAGAAACACTGACAGGCATTGCGGACGGCGTTAATTCTTACACAACTTCAGCCAAAACCTTCACCGGCTACGAGCTGGTCACCACACCAACCAATGCTTCCGGTTTATTTACGGCAACAGATATCACTGTCAATTACATCTACAAAAATACTTCTGTCAGCGATCCGCTGGAAAACAATTCCACACTATCCGCCACCTCCGTCAAATTAGGCGAGAGCGCCACCGTCAGCGCCGCAGCAGCCGGCGGAACAGCTCCCTACCAGTATCAGGTAGCGTACAAGCTTTCTTCCGACAGCAGCTATACAACCGTTCAGGCGTTCTCTTCCGGCACTTCCGTAAAGGTAACGCCCACAGCCGTAGGAACCTATACCGTCAAGGTTACGGTAAAAGACAGCAAAAACACGCAGAAAGACAAGATATTTACACTGACTGTCAGCCAGAACACAGGTGATAAGCTGACCAACACCTCTAAAATCAGTGCATCCTCCATCGCACTTGGCAGCTCCGCTACCGTTACGGCAGCAGCCTCCGGCGGCAGTTCGCCTTATCAGTATGCTGTTTACTACAAAAAGAGCACTTCCTCCTCCTATACCACCGTGCAGGCTTACAGCACAAACAGCAGCGTAAAGGTAACACCGGCAGCGGCTGTAACCTATAACATCAGAGTAAAGGTAAAGGACAGCGCCGGCACAACCGCCACAAAAGACTTTACCCTTAACGTCAGCGGTACTACATCGGCTCTGGCAAACAATTCCACCCTCAGTGCCACAAGCATTACACTGGGCAAGACCGTCACCATCACCGGCAAAGCTTCCGGCGGCACTTCACCCTATCAGTATGCAGCATATTATAAGAAAACCACTTCCGCTACATATTCAAGAATCAGAGATTACAGCACGTCCGCTACTATGACCGTAACACCTGCCACCGCTACTTCCTATGATTTCAGAGTGAAGGTCAAGGACAGCAAGGGTGCGGTTGTCAACAAAGACTTTGTCGTAACCGTCAAAAAAGCTTCTACCGCCCTGACAAACACCTCTTCACTGGGGGCTACTTCCATTACGCTGGGAAGCAGCGTTACCGTAAACTGCACTGCATCAGGCGGCACTTCCCCCTATCAGTTCGCTGTTTACTACAAGAAAGCAACCTCTGACAGCTTCTCTACAGCGCAAGCCTACAGCACAAACAAAACTGTTAAGCTCACGCCTGCAGCCGCTGTCAAATATACCATTCGTGTGAAGGTCAAGGATTCTGTCGGAACAGTCGTTTCAAAGGATCTGACCGTCACCGTCAACAAGGCTTCCTCATCTACTCTGACCAACAAATCCACCGTTTCGGCTACAACCATCACCCTTGGCAAAAGCGTGACGGTTACCGGTGCGGCATCAGGCGGCACAACACCTTATCAGTATTCTGTTTATTACAAGAAAGCTTCTTCAACAAAATACACAAAGGTCAGTTCTTACAGCACTACCGCAAAAACGACCGTTACCCCCGCTGCAGCAACTGCCTATGATATCCGTGTCAAAGTAAAAGACGCCGCCGGAACCATTGTTTCAAAAGACTTTACAGTAACCGTTACCAAGTGATACAAAACGGCAAACAGAAAGGACGGCACAGCCGAAAAGGCTGTGCCGTCCTGCTTTTTGGATAATAGCGTGTTTATGATGGATTGTCTGTATAAAAGATTTCATACAGTTCTTCCTGCCGTTCGTCAGGCGAACCGCGGTTAAACCTGCCGCCGTGTGTTTCCTGATAGCGCATTCCCAACTTCTGAATGACCCTTCTGGAAGCGGCATTCTCACTGTCACATTGAGCGATAAAGCGGCAAATGCCGTAATTCTGATGAAAATAACGCATCAAAGCCTCGGCAGCCTCAGACGCAAAGCCCTTGCCCCGGTATTCTCTGCGAATGATCCACCCCAGCTCACCTCTGTCAGTGTGCCCTTCAAAATACATGGTAACACAGCCGATCAGTTTTCCGTGATACAATACCGCAAAGTCACGAAACTCCGGATCGGCTTTTTTGTGTTCTTTTTCTGCCTGCATCAGATAGGATAACAATTCTTCCCGGCTGTCCTTTGGGAAGTAGACCATCATCTGAATGTGTTCATTCCCAACGGCAAATTCAGCGAAGCTGTCAAGAAACGCCGTTGTCAGCTCAACCAGCCGAAGGCGTTTGGTACAAATTTCCATACAAGACCACCAATTCTGTCAGAGATTCTACGACGCCACCCCCATGATCATCGTGACAATTCTGATAGCAAACAGAGCAAAGGATACCCACATGACAGGGTGAACCTCTTTGATCTTGCCTGTGATAACCTTGAGGATAACCCAGAATACGATTCCGAACATAATGCCGTTTGCGATGGAGTTGGTAAAGGGCATCATGATAATTGCCAGGAACCCACTGATTGTATCGGCAATATCCTTATCAAAGCTCATTCTGGTAATATTTTTCATCATCAACAGACCAACGAACATCAAGGCAGGAGCCGTTGCAAAGGAGGGAATGGCAAGGAAGATGGGATAAAGCGTCAAAGAGAGCAGGAACAAAACCGCCGATGTCAAAGCGGTAAGACCTGTTCTGCCGCCCTCGGCAACACCGGTCGTTGATTCTACATAGGAAGTAACCGTAGAGGTACCCAGCACAGCGCCTGCTACCGTACCAACTGCGTCTGCCATCAAAGCCCGTCCTACTCTGGGCAGTTCGCCTTTTTCGTTGAGCATATTACATTCCTGAGCGACGCCGATCAGGGTACCGACTGTATCGAACAAGTCGATAAACAAGAACGAAAAGACAACGACGATGAAGTTCAGAGGATTCAGCGCAACATATTCAAAATTAAACTTGAAGCAGGTTTCGGTTGCCATGGACTGAACCGGAGCGAAAACCGAATAGCCCTCAAAATTCGGAATAACCGAATATACGCCTGCAGCAGCGTCAACATGATACCAGCCGGCCAGCTCAGCTACCATACCTAACAGCCATGTCGCAACAATTCCGATCAGAATAGCGCCTTTTACCTTAAAATGCCATAGAATGGCAATAATCAGAAAGCCCAGCAATGCAAGAGCAACCTCAGGCGAACCGAAGTTGCCGAAGCCTGTCAGCGTAGAATCATTGGCAACAACGATTTTAGCGCCTCTCATACCAACCACTACGATGAATAAACCAATACCGGCAGAGATACCAAGCTTCAGGTTTTCAGGCACTTTGTTAACCAGCGTTTCTCTGAATTTAATGATTGACAGCAGAATGAAAATAATACCCTCCGTCAGAATAGCCGTCAAAGCAACCTGCCACGGATCGGTCACACCCTGTTCTGCAAGCTGAGGAACAACAGAGAATGCAAAATACGCATTCAGTCCCATACCGGAAGCAAGTACAACAGGATAGTTTGCAAAAAATGCCATAATCAGGGTAGCAAAAGCAGCCGACACTGCCGTTGCAGCAAAAACCGCCTGAGAAGGCATTCCTGACGCCGAGAGAATGCTCGGGTTGACTGCCAGAATATACGCCATCGAGAAAAAGGTCGTTATACCGGCGATGATTTCTGTACGAACGGTAGTACCGTTCTGTTTTAATTTGAAAATCTTCTCCAAGATTTTCTCCTCCTTTCATATAAAGTATATTCTATTATAACAAATCCCCTGTATTTATTTCAAGCAATATTTCATAAATAAATAGAATAATCTGTCTAAAAACACCTTTTTTCCCCGGTCATATTCCGAAAACGTCAGATACACAGGCATAAACGGTGATATTGTCAAAAATTGATGATAGCAATTCAGCAATATTAACAATAACAATCAAAATCATCAAAGATTCTTGAATATTTTTTTGTAATATGCTACTATATAACCAATCACCGATGTTCCCCGGGTCTCGCCTGTCGGCTCGGTCGGTGCTTCTGCTTCGCAGAGGTGTCCACTGGACACCCGCACCCTCTTAGGCGGCGGGTGCCATTCGGACTTTCAGTGGGGGTTATAATCCCCCACTGAAACCCCGAGGAGCTAAAGCTCCTGCGGTGAGGTTGGATCAATGCAGCCGATGTTAAGCGAGCTTACATCGGGCTTTGCTCCGAGTTAAAACATCTTTTTGACAAAACAGCTTTGTTTGTCGGATAATAAAAAAGAAAGGCAGATTAAAACATGAACAAGAAGAAACTGATTAAGAATCTGATCTTCGTCGGTGCCATTCTGGTGTATATCGTATTCTGCTTTGTACAGACGCCGATTACACAAGCCGTCCACATGGACGGAGAAACAGCCATAGGCTCCATGTGGTCGCTGTTACCGCCGATCATAGCCATCGGGCTGGCACTGATCACCAAAGAAGTTTACTCCTCGCTGTTCTTTGGCATTCTCTCGGGCGCCATCATAGCCGCCGTATCCTACGGAACAGGCTTTGAAGGCGTGATGAACTATGTTGTCAAGGACGGACTGATCTCAAACATCTCAGACAGTTATAACGTGGGTATCCTGATTTTTCTGGTAGTGCTGGGCTGTATCGTGGTGCTGATGAACAAAGCAGGCGGCAGCCGTGCTTACGGAGAATGGGCCTCCAGACACATCAAAACCCGTGTAGGCGCTGCCCTCTCCACCTTCTTTTTGGGTGTGCTGATCTTTGTAGACGACTATTTCAACTGTCTGACCGTCGGTTCCGTTATGCGTCCTGTTACAGACAAACATCAGATTTCCCGCTCCAAGCTGGCATATCTGATCGACTCAACCGCCGCCCCCATCTGCATCATAGCGCCCATTTCATCATGGGCAGCCGCCGTCAGCGGAACGGTTAAGGGCGTTAACGGCATTCAACTGTTTATCAGCACCATTCCCTATAATCTCTACGCCATTCTGACGCTGATCATGGTCATCTTTATTGCCGTTACCAATGTTGATTACGGGCCGATGAGGACGCATGAGCTGAACGCTGCAAAAGGCGATCTTTTCACCACACGCAACAGTGTTTATGATCAGGACGCTCAGCCCAGCACCTCCAAAGGCAAGGTAATTGACCTGATTCTTCCGGTTATCATTCTCATTGCCTTCTGCGTATTGGGAATGCTTTATACCGGCGGTATTTTCAGCGGCGCCAATATTATCGACGCCTTTGCCGACTGTGATGCTTCTTACGGACTGTCCGTAGGTTCTATCGGCGCTTTGATCGTGATCATGATCTATTTCATACTGCGCCGTGTACTGAAATTCAACGAGTGCATGGAATCCCTTGTTGCAGGCTTCAAGCAGATGGTTCCTGCCATTCTGATTCTTGTCTTTGCATGGACACTGAAATCCATGACCAACACACTTGGCGCAGGCGCATTTGTCAAGGGCATTGTTGAAAACGCAACTGCCATTCAGGTTCTGCTGCCGCTGCTGCTGTTCGTAGTTGCACTGGGGCTTTCCTTTGCAACCGGCACTTCATGGGGAACCTTTGGTATTCTGATCCCGATTGTCACAGGCGTATTCGGAGATCAGCTTGTCAATGCTGCCGAAAACGGTATTCCTGCTATGGTTATTGTCTGCATTTCCGCTTGTCTGGCAGGCGCTGTCTGCGGCGACCACTGCTCACCCATTTCCGATACCACCATTATGGCGTCAACCGGCGCACAATGCGACCATGTCAATCATGTTTCCACACAGTTGCCCTATGCCATGACGGTAGCCGGTGTTTCCGCTTTGGGATATCTGCTGGCAGGCTTTGTACAGAACGTCTTTGTAGTGCTGGGCGTATCCATTGTCCTGATGATTGCGCTTCTGTTCATCATCAGAGTGATTGCCGGACCTGTATCGAAAAAAACAGGTTCAAAAAAAGCAGTAAGCAAAGACAAAAAGTGATCAATCATACTCAAAGTCTATAAAAAGACGGCACTTCTCTTTGTGAAAGCAGGAGAAGTGCTGTTTTTCGATTATTTTATCCTGTGAAGTCAAAGAAATGTCATCTTCTGCTATTGATTTTGCAGCCATAATCTTCTAAAATATGAATAGCTGCTGAAAGCAGAAAAAAATAAAAGAGAGGGAATTATCATGGAAAAGCTAAAAGGGCTTACGCAGGAAGAAGCCCAGAAACGGCTTGCCGAAAACGGAAGAAACTGTCTTCGTGAAGAAAAGCCGAAAACAGTGTTCAAAATGTTCATGGAACAGATTCTGAACTTCACCAATGCCATCCTGGCGGCTGCAATCATCATCTCCATTATTCTGCATGATTACGGAGAAGCAGTCATCATGCTTGTGATCGTGATTGCCAACGCTATCATCGGCGTAGTGCAGGAGGGCAAAGCACAAAAAGCACTGGACGCACTGAAAAAGATGTCGGTACTGAAAGCCACAGTCATTCGTGACGGCGAAACCAAAGAGATATCATCTGAAGAACTGGTTGTAGGTGATATTGTCGTGTTGGAAGCCGGCAAACAGGTACCTGCAGACTTAAAGCTGCTGGAATGCGCCCGTTTGCAGATTGACGAAAAGGCGCTGACAGGCGAGTCTGTTCCTGTTGAAAAGGACAGCAGCTTTGTACCCAACGAAAAAACAGGCATCGGCGACAGACTGGATCTGGCGTATATGTCCACCATTGTCACCTACGGCAGAGGCATCGGTGAAGTTTGCAGAGTGGGCATGGATACCGAAATCGGTAAGATTGCTGACATGGTCGGCAAAGAAAAGGACAAGCCGTCTCCGCTGCAGAAGGGTATGGATGGTCTGAGCAAGGTATTGGGAATCGCCGTTATCATTATCTGTGCCGTGGTATTCCTGATCGGACTGCTGCAGGGCCGTGAAATCCTGGAGCTTCTGATGACGGCTGTATCACTGGCAGTTGCGGCTATCCCGGAAGGCATTCCCACCATCGTTACTATCGTACTGGCGCTGGGTATGCAGCGTATGGCAAAAGTCAATGCCATTGTCAAAAATATGCCTGCTGTAGAAACCCTTGGCGCTGTCAGCTATGTATGCTCCGACAAAACCGGTACGCTCACCCAGAACAGAATGACCGTTGTCAAAGCATTTGAAAACGGTCAGTATATTGATCTTGAAACCCTCGACAAGTCAAAATACGATACGCTGTTGAAGGGCTTTATGCTCTGTAATGACGCTTCCATTGCATCTGACGGAACAGAAGTAGGCGATCCCACCGAAACGGCTCTGGTTGCCTTTGCAAAGCGTTACGGAATCGAAAAAGCCGATACAGAAAAGACAATGCCCCGCATTAACGAAAAAGCATTTGATTCTGACAGAAAACTGATGACAACCGTTCACACCACACCGGACGGAAAAATCATTTCCTTTACCAAAGGTTCCACAGACGAACTGCTCACACGCTGCAGTCACATTCGGCTGGGCGATACCGTCCGTGAGATCAATGCCGGTGATATTGCCCTGATTTCAAAAACCATGTCCGAAATGTCCAACGACGCCCTGCGTGTACTGTCTCTTGCTGTAAGAGAGGGCAACAAAGACGCTGTTGAGCAGAACCTCACCTATATCGGCATGATCGGCATGATCGACCCCGAGCGACCCGAAGTAGTGGAATCTATCCGCACCTTCAAGAAAGCCGGCATCAAGACCGTTATGATCACCGGCGACCACAAAGATACTGCACTGGCAATTGCTAAAAAGCTGGGTATCGCCGAGAAACCTTCCGAATGCATTATGGGACACGAACTGGACGAGCTTTCCGACGAAGAGCTGAAAGAACGTGTGTCCGATTTGTCCATCTTCGCCAGGGTATCCCCCGAGCATAAGGTCAAGATCGTCAAGGCAATTCAGGCAAACGGCAACATTGCCAGTATGACAGGCGACGGCGTAAACGATGCTCCGTCATTGAAGGCTGCCGACGTCGGTGTAGCCATGGGCATCACCGGCACAGACGTTGCCAAAGGAGCTGCTGATATCGTTCTGCAGGACGACAAGTTTACAACGATTGAAAAGGCTGTCAAGGAAGGCAGAAATATTTATGAGAATGTCAAAAAGTCAATTCTCTTTGCCCTGTCGTCCAATGTCAGCGAAATTCTTGTCATGTTTGCTGCGATTGTAGCAGGTCTGGCAGCGCCGCTGAAAGCAGTGCATATTTTGTGGATCAATCTGCTGACAGACTCCCTGCCCTGCTTTGCGCTGGGCGTAGACCCCAACTCTTCCTCTGACGTAATGAGCAAAAAGCCCCGCAAAAACGGCGAGTCACTGTTTGCCGGGGGCGGCTTCTTCAAAATCGGGCTGTACAGCATTGTCATTGCCCTTGTCACCCTGATTGCTTTCCTCTACACTCCTGTCAGAGAAATGATTGTCACCGGCACACCCTTCTCCATGGGCAAGCTGATTGAACTTTACAACAACAAAGACATTCTCATGCAGTCGCAGACGCTTGCCTTCTGCACGCTGGCAGTAACCGAGTTGTTCCACGCCATCGGTATGCGTGACACCGAACGTTCCATCTTCCGTTTCAATCACCTTGACAACAAAGTCATGCTCCTTGCCCTGGCGGTAGGCATAGTCGGACAGGTAGCTGTTACAGAAATCCCCTTCCTGATGAACATCTTCGGCACGGTCAGAATGACATGGTCCATGTGGCTGTTTGCAGTACTGATCTCACTGGCACCTGTTGTAGTACACGAAATTGTTGTCCTCATCAAATATCTCACCCGCAAAAAAGGATAAATCAGGGCTTTGCCCTGAAACCCACCAAGGGGCTTCTCGCCCCTTGGAACCCTCGGCAGGGAACCAGTTCCCTGCACCCGTCTTGGATGAATGATCGGTCGAAAGCTAAAAAACTGGCTTGCAGGCTTTTATAGAGCATCACCAATCAATAATTATGAGCAAAAGAATCCCCGACCGCCGCATTGTCGTGCAGTGGTCGGGGAGTTTTTTCAGTTATTGCAGATAAGAATTATTATGTTTCTTTTTTCAGGTCAAAGATAACCTGTTCTTCTGCAATGCGACTATTATCTGCGGAAAATGTTCTGTAGGCTAGTATCCCCGCATAAACATTCAATTCTATTTCTTCGCGCCGATCTGCAATACTATCTCCGTCAGGCCAGAAGAAATATCGCTGTTCGTTCTCAATGACAGCATCAGGATAATACTGTATCTCTCTGACAGCATTGACAATATTTTTACCCCATTCTTCCTTAGCTTTTTTTGCCGTTTCCTCGTTCTTCAGCAAAGCTTCTTTATCAATCTCTGCTTTATTAACAATTCTGTAGATTTCTTTAGCTTTGATTTTTCTCATGTTTTCCTTTGCCTCACTCTGCACAATCTTTTTCTGATAGACAAACTCTCCATAAAAATGCTCTTTTGACTGTGCTTCTTTTTCAAGGTACGACAATGTTGCCTGATCAGCCTTTGACAGTTCCGTCTTCTGCTGGTCAGCAGGTATCAAAACAGCCTCACCGATATACTTGTTATCCGGATTATCTATTTCATGCGGCGTTTCCTCAGGAGTAATCGTTTCAGGCTCTGCCGGCGGATAAAAAGAATCTCTGAAAATCACATTGTCATCATCGTCTTTGACAACATATGCAATCCGATAACCGCTGCTGCCGATTTCCTTAGTAACAGCAATTTCTTCCCGGCGTTCAAATTCATTATCAGCGTCAGGATAATACAGAGATTCTGTATAGAGATTTCTATCAAATACTCTGTCCGCATACGGCTGTATTTTATTGATTCGCTCAACTATGAGAGGACTATAGTCCTCCGAACTGTTTTCTATCTCATTCATTACATTTTTCTCAATCGTCTTCAAATCATCATAGCTGAGCTTCGGAGCATCAGCAGAAATCAAGCCTTGTTTCAAAGCTAATTGATAGCGAGGATATCCCTTCGTATAGTATTCCAATTCCTTTTGTTCATTTTCTTCTCTTTGAATCAGTTCAGAATACTCCTTGTCAATCTGATTATCATCGTTTTTAATAGGAATCGGATGTTCTTCAGAAGAGAGGGAATCATTGTTTCCTTCAAAATCTGCGGCGTTTTTTTCACCTGTCATTCCGGCACTGCAGCCACTAATCATCAACAACTGAAATGCAGAAAGCATAATCAACAACATTTTTTTCATAACAATCACCGTTCCTTTAGGAAATTACAATATCATCATTTCTTTCTGGCATCCCCGACCGCCGCTTTTGTGCAGTGGTCGTAGAACAACTATATATATTATTGTGCTTTAGGATCGTACAAAATTCCTTCGTCAATTATTTCATGAGTAGATGCATTGGTAATCCGGTAAGTGATGGGAGTTTCCTGAGGCACTTTGTTGTAATATTCCCAACCAAATGTCCAGCCAATGCATTCTATTGTGCCTTTTTTATCTGTTCCGTAGTTCATTTCAAAAAAAGTTCTGTGGTTCTCTCCCTCAACAACAAATGTTGGTGCTGTTTTTTTGCTGAATTCTGACAGAATATAATACTCAACAGACCGCACTTCACTCGGAGGATTCGCCACTATATTTTTTATAATCTCCTTTGCTTCTTCTATGGTCAAACCATCGGAATCCGGTTCTTCTGGTGTAAAAACAATGTCCTGAGAAAGCACATTATTGTTTTTGTCAAGGACAACATGATAAACAACATTGCCGCAATACACAAATGATTTGAAACAGACAAATTCTTCGTTTTCTGTATCATCATGATTCAGACTGTACCAACGATATGAAGAATAATTCCCGATTTTTTTCTCAACCGGGTCATACGGTACTGAGAAAGGATTATATTTAAATCGGCTATTCTGAGATTCAAACCAATGGTGCATATACTCCGCACTGTTAATCCCCTGCTTTTCAGATTCCGTTTCAGCTTGAGCCGCCGCCTGTTTAACATCTTCCAATGTAAAGGTTTTTTCCGCAATTATCTTTTTCCATAAATTCTCTTGTGCTATCTCAGATGAAGTTTTTAGTCCCCGTGAAGACTCCTCCTGCTCACTGCTTTCTTCTGTTTCAGATATGACGGAATCATCACTTTCTGTAATGACAGATGATTCTTCTATGGAAGAGTCTTTATTATTTTTGGTACTGCTGCTGCATCCGCATAACAACAGAGTTACAACTAATCCACAACAAAACAATGATTGATAACGCATAGTTTTCATCTCCTCCGTTAATACCAGGTTATAGTATACAATGCACTGACATTTGTATATTCGTCTAATTCGAGATAATAATAATCTCCGGCAGTTACATAAAAACTAAAGCTGGAATTATCGTCCGTATTTCCATCTGTCACCAGTGCTCCGGAACTATTATAAATAGCATATTCAATTGTTGCATCATCAGAAGGAACAGAGATGCTAAAATTGAGTGTTTTAGAAGTAGCAGATGTAAAATAGAAATCATCTATATCGCTTTCATAATCAAATTGGACGAGTTCAATTGTTCAATCTCATAGTTATTAGAAGATGAAGGTATATATTCTTCAATAGTATATCCTAGTTCCTTTAGAAGACACGTTACAACATCATCATTACTTACCGGCTCCCCGACCACTTTTCCACAAAACTAAAATCGGGGAGCGTGGGAATTTGTTTTATGATCCTTCTGCCCTTACACCTTCCGGCGCCAAGAGTATTTCATCTTTGTGTTCATCTGTTTTTGTGTTTTGCCATACATAGTCGATTCTTAGAACTTCGGCAAAATCGCCGGGAATGGCAATGTATTCCTCTACATCATTGTCGTGCAGTGGTCGGGGACAATTTGACTATGACTTAGTCTTTCTTAGACTCGTAAAAAAGCTCTCTTGTCAAAATGTTATGATGTGCGTCTATTGTTTCATAATACAAAACCGTATCTCCGTCATACGGATCCGCCAAATTAGATTTGAATGGCTCCTTATAAGCAATCAGTGGGGTTTCTGTCATTGAATCAGATTCTAAAATAAAGGTTATGTAAGTTTCATGATCGTAGCTCTGAAGCCCCGGTTCTTTTTCAATTTCCAGTAGCTTCTCGAAAACATACTTAGCTTGATATCTGTATTCCTGAATCGCTTCTTCTGTTTCGGACTGTTTAACAATCTCCCTTACTTTTTCAAGCGTCAGTCCTTTTCTGACTTCTATGGTGGAATTAAAAAGCACCTCTTCCTTGAATCTTATCCCTTTATCATTATAATTCACGTAAAACAAACTTCCTCTTCGATGTTCTCCTACAGTGCCTTCAAACTCAAGTTCAATAGTATCGGTTGTAATACCTGAACTGTCATATAAATGATATACTCGTTTTGTAAAATAATTCGGCATTTTCACATACTCACATTTTTGTATGCTCTCAAGTTGATCAATAATATAAGCAAGCCTGCCTTTGTTTTTGTCCTGCATGGTTTCAGAATCACTGACAATCTTTCTCACTTTTTCCAAGGTTAATACATCTTCCGTTTCAGTCCGGCTCGATTGTTCCGCCTCTTTTATCTTTATCTCTTCCGAAGATTCCGATAAAGCACTTTCTGCCTCGCCGCTTTGATTTGAATGTCTGGCACAGGAAGCAAGCAACAAAGCTCCGACCAAGCAAATTGTCAAGTATATAAACAGTTTATTCTTCATAGTTGTCACCTCATGTATATGAAAGTGGTACCGACAGCGTGGATAGTGGTACTCTGCATACAGAGCATTACCGTCATCAGCAGTAAGGCGAGCGGTTTTCTGAGTTTTCTTTTTTTCAATGAAAATACCTACTTTTCCAATAATCATACTGCGCCTGTTCTTAAAACTGACTCTAAATCACAATTAACACCCAACACCCTTTTTACTGATTTGTTAATTTAATAGTAGCAGATATTACCTGATATTTCAACAGTGTTGAGAAAATTTTACATATTATTCACAAATATAGCTTGCGATAAAAAGCTCCCCGACCGCCGCATTGTCGTGCAGTGGTCGGGGAGTAAATACATCTTTTTCAGTGTGGCAGAGCGCCGGAAAACCAGAGCGCCCGAACAGCAGATTAGTGCCGTTATCAGAGTTTTACAGGCTTGCAGCCCCAGATAGTTTCGGCATAATCACGGATAGAACGGTCAGCAGCAAAACGGCCTGCCTTGGCGATGTTGACCAGTGACATTCTGTTCCATGTCTGTGTATCAAGGTAAAGCTTGGAAGCCTTCTGCTGAATAAAGGAATAATCGGCAAAGTCAGCCAGTACCATGTAGGGATCCTTGGTGGAAAGGGACACAAAGATATCCTCAAACTGCGGGCCGAACTCAGAACGGATTCCGTCAACGGCCCTGCGGATAATGTGGTTGTTGTTATACGGAACAGAGGGATTGTAGCCCTGCTTGAGAAGCTGATTAACCTCAGGTGTTGTCATACCGAAGATCAGCGCATTGTCATCGCCGACAACATCATGAATCTCTACATTGGCGCCGTCCAGTGTGCCGAGGGTGATCGCACCGTTAATCATAAACTTCATGTTGCTGGTACCGGAAGCCTCTGTACCTGCCAGAGAGATCTGTTCGCTGATTTCAGCAGCAGGAATCAGTTTTTCTGCAACAGATACACGGTAGTCCTCTAAGTAAACGACCTTCAGCTTTTTGTTCACACGGGGATCGTTGTTAATCTTGTTGGCAAGGGCAACGATAAACTGAATAATCTGCTTAGCAAAGTAGTAACCCGGGGCAGCCTTGGCACCGAAAATATAGGTCTTGGGAACATAGTCGGCGTCAGGGTTTTCTCTGAGCCACTGATAGGTGCTGTAAATATGCAGCGCATTCAGAAGCTGACGCTTGTATTCATGCAGACGTTTAACCTGAACGTCAAAGATAGAATCGGTGTCTACAATCACACCGTTGTTTTCTTTGATGTAACGAGCCATGCGCTCTTTATTCTGCTTTTTGATGGCAGCCAACTTTTCCAGTACGGCAGCGTCGTTTTTATAAGTGATCAGTCCTTCAAGAGCATTGGCGTCCTTTTTGAATTCATCGCCGATCAGGTCGGTAATCAAACCTGCCAGACCGGGGTTGGACTGATTGAGCCATCTTCTGTGAGCAATACCGTTTGTTACATTCTTGAACTTTTCAGGCGTAACGGTATAGAAATCGTTAAATACAGAATCCTTCAGGATTTCACTGTGCAGCTTGGAAACACCGTTGACGGAATGAGAAGCTATCACGGCAAGGTTAGCCATTTTTACAATACCGTCATTGATTACAGCCATTCTGCCGATCTTCCAGCCATCAACACCCGCAGCGTGCATTTTTTCGCAGAAACGTCTGTTAATTTCTTCCACTATCTGATAGATTCTGGGCAGACGGGAAGCAAACATATCTACCTGCCAGCATTCCAGCGCCTCGCTCATAACGGTGTGGTTGGTGTATGCAATTGTTCTGGTAACAATGTCCCATGACTTGTCCCAGTCATAGCCGCACTCGTCCAGCATAATACGCATCAATTCGGGAATAGCCAGAACAGGGTGCGTATCGTTCAGATGAATGGCAACAACATCGGGAAGATTGTCCAGCGTATTGTAATTTCTCAGATGGCGCTGGATAATATCCTGAATGGTTGCAGAAACAAGAAAATACTGCTGACGAAGACGCAGGCCCTTGCCCTCGGAATGGTTATCTTCCGGATACAGCACTCTGGTAATGCTTTCTGCCATTGCCTTCTGCTCCATCGCTCTGATATAATCACCGGAGTTGAATGCTTTCATATCAAAAATATCGGAAGATGCCGCCCACAATCTCAGGCGGTTGATTCCTTTACCGCCGTCACCCGGTACCAGCATATCATAAGGAGTAGCAATAACCTTGGTGGGATTTTCCAGCTCGATGGAATGATGCTCACCGTCCCAGGTCTCTTTGATATGACCATCAAAATAAATCGGAATAGATTTTTCGGGATGAGGCTGCAGCCAGATAGAACCACCGGGAAGCCAGAAATCAGGCAGTTCTGTCTGCCAGCCGTCTACTAACTTCTGACGGAAAATACCGTATTCATACCGCAGAGAATAACCCATAGCGGCATAATTCTGTGTAGCAAGGCCGTCAAGGAAACAAGCAGCCAGTCTGCCAAGACCGCCGTTGCCAAGGCCGGCGTCAGGCTCACACTCATAAATATTTTCGATCTTTATATCAAGCCCTTTAAGAGCCTTTGTCATTGTTTCTTCAAGACCGAGATTATACAGATTGTTCTTCAGGGAGCGCCCCATCAGAAACTCCATACAAAGATAATAAACGGTTTTTGATTTTTCTTTCAAAGCAGCGGCAGCAAACTTCTTCTGCTGAACACGCATAATATCACGAAGCACCAGCGCCACCGCTTTATAATAATGCTCGTCGGTCGCATCAGCAGGTGTTACGCCAAAGTTGTGAGAAAGCTTTGCAATAATCAGCTCTCTTGCCTCGCTGGGCGTCAGTTTTGACTTAGACATGGAATAATTCCCCTCTCTTTTCATAAAAGAACGCTAACTCTATATGAGCTTTAACAATCCAGATTCTATTATAACCCATCTCCTGATAAATTTCAACCGAAAAATGAAAATAATGCCCCAAATCCGCAGTAATTATCACACATCAAGTGATAAAGTTTTCCTGAAATCTCCTTTTTTGCCAAACAAAGACATTTTTCGAAAAAAAAGAACAAAAATCGCAAATAATTACTTTTCTAAAACGCAAAAATATACTATAATAAAAAAACAAACCATCAGCTTGAATATTCCGGGGTGAACTCTATGGAAAAGCAAAATAAAAAAAGAATCCGGCTTGTTATCGCAGACAATGTGTTTACTGTTCTTTCTTCTGAGGACGAAGCTTATTCCAAGCGTCTTGCCGCAAAGGTAGACGCCAGTATCAAAGAGATTTGTCAGGGTAATAAAACCTCTGTAACCGCTGCTGCTATTCTGACAGCTTTGAATTGCTGCGATTCGCTGCAAAAAAACAAATCCGGCACAAACGAACTGCGCCACCAGCTTGTGGGATATCTGGAAGAAATCAATAAGCAGCAGGATATCAACGAAAAACTTCGTCTGGAAAACAAAAAACTCCGTCAGCAAAACGAACTGTACCGTTCCCGCCTGAAGCAGGAGTATCCTCTGCCAAATGACGCTCCACCCGTTAAACGAAAAAAATAATCCGATACCTTCGTCAGCACCATACAACAAAGTACAGCATCCATCATCTGCAAGCTTGTCTTTACGTCTGTATCTCCCCCTCCTTTCATCATTGCCCTGCGCAATATATTTTTCATCATCGGGTTGCAAAAAGCTTCAAATTTCTTCACAATCTTTCTCGCCTTGAAAAGGCTTTTACAAAACTTTTCATTTGTCCGGTTATTGAAGTATATCGAGAACTTCTTCAATCTTCCTGTGCGGTCAGATAGTATTCAAAAAACCATTACTTGCACAAAATCAGACACGGTGAAGTGAGTGCGTAAACTGAATGTGCACTTTCAGAAAAAACAGCCACAAGCAGCCCTTCAGGGGCTGCGACGGCGGAATGTCTGATCAGCAGCGGAATAGAAGTGGCAAATTTGAAATAAGCAACAGCGGACTTGTCCAGTGCGGTCACGCACCCGGACGCCTGCGGAATAGAAGTTGCAAATTAATATTAAGTGAGTGAGCGACAGCGAACGAGAGCGGAATTGTCCTGTGCAGTCACGCACTCAGGCACAGAAATCACAAAAGTAGGCACGGTGAAACAAGTGCGTGAAATCATTATGTGCATTCAGAAAAAACAGCCCTAAGCAGCCCTTCAGGGGCTGCAACGGCGGAATGTCTGATCAGCAGCGGAATAGAAGTGGCAAATTAATATTAAGTGAGTGAGCGACAGCGAACGAGAGCGGAATTGTCCTGTGCGGTCACGCACCGAGAGCGGAATTGTCCTGTGCGGCAGGGTTTTTGAATGAGTAAATAATTTATGAACAAAGCCAATTCATAACGATTGTATCAAGATATGAGGAATCCAAAAGGCACTGGAATTGCTTATCAGTAATACCGCCTTTGAAAGTTTTTTCA
>Ga0256405_10001170_pt1 | contig 75268 bp, 46 predicted proteins | sample RumenRJG_02DNA_FD_189096 | JGI IMG/M metagenome (GOLD analysis project Ga0256405, IMG submission 189096) | Bovine rumen microbial communities from Lethbridge, Alberta, Canada - RJG_02 | ecosystem: Host-associated > Mammals > Digestive system > Stomach > Rumen | place: Canada: Alberta...
GGCCTCGGCCGGACACAAACCCGTTTGCGACCCGTAAGCGCGAAACCGACTTTCCTGATAATCCTAATTTCCTGATAAGCATAGTTATCAGGAATTCCTGATAACTATGCGGGGTGCGCCTTGGCATGATTCCGCGCAGCGGGATATGGGCGCGAGCGGTGCCAAAAACGCGCCCAGCGCAAGCCGCCAATCGACTCACATAAATGGTATAATATCGACCGATGGCGATGCAATCAATCTTGAGAATCCTCGCGGCTGCCGCCCTTCTCGCGCTCGGCGGCTGCGCCCTTATGCCGGAAGAAAGCCACGATCCTTCCTTTTCCGAGCTTAGGGAAATCAGGAAAAGCGACTTCCCGAAATACCTCAGCGGCATAACCTACGCCGGGGACAACCTCTACTACGCCGTTGCCGACCGCGAAGGGAAGATGCATCCGCTTCTCATCCGCTTCGGCAAGGACACGCATCTTCCGGCAAAGCCGCGTTTCAGGGAAAGCGTCACGCTTGAAGGCGCGCGCGACCTCGAGGCGATCGCGTGGGATCCTCTCAAGAAGACGGTGTGGGCGGCAGACGAGGCGGACGCGTCGATACGCGAATTCGACCCTGCGACGGGGCGGCGGCTCAGCAACATTGACCTGCCTGGCATCTTCCGCAAATGCCGTCCCAACCTCGCGTTCGAATCGCTCGCGATATCGCCCGACGGCCTCTATCTCTGGACGGCGAACGAAGAGGCGCTCTCGTGCGACGGAGCTACCGCCAACAGCGATGGCGGGTCGCTCGTCCGCCTTTGCCGCTTCCGCCGCGCGACCGCGAACGATCCGTGGAAACTCGACGGCATGTGGGCCTACGAGACCGATCCGACCGACGGTCATGCCTACAAGGGCTTTCTCGCAAGCGGAGTCTCGGGCCTGATGGTCGCTCCCGACGGAGCGCTCTTTGCGCTCGAACGCGAGTTCAGCCAGACGCTTCTGCCGGCATTCCGCGCGCGCATCTACCGTCTCGACGTATCAAATGCAGCGAAGGTTTCAGAAACGCCCTTCTGCGAGAAGAAGCCCGAACATACCGTCAACAAGGAGCTCGTCTTCGGCAAGGCGACCGGCATCGCGATGTACGAGGGTTGCTGCTTCGGCCCGAAGATAGAAGGCGGCCGCCTCGTCGTCCTCTGCTCCGACGGAGACGATCGCGTCGCGCACGCGTTCCTCTATCTCTCCGCACCATAGCGAGAGCGAATTGTGTCGCATTTATCGGCTGGAACTGTCGCAGCAAAAGGTTCTGCGGCGGAGCGAAAGTCCGAGCGAGGGGATACGGCGTATTCGCCGAGGGTTCCCCGAGGAAGAGCTTTCGGCAGCCGCAGAACTCTACAACGTCGGCAGGAGTTTCTCGAAGTCCTTGACGCCAAGGTGGTGCCAGGCGTCGAGCGTGACGCGCGAGCCGTCGGCGAGAAGGAGTTTCACTATGCCCTTCTTCTTCCACTTCGAGCGGTCGACGGACTTCACGTCGGAAAGCGCGTACAGCTTGCCGTTCCACGTGAACGACTTGTCGTCATGCTCGAAGCGGAACGCGGCGGCTGACGCGATGTTAAGCCCGATCAGCATCGAGGCGAGGAGGCACAGCGCCGTGAAGCCGTACTGCGACTGTATCTTCTGGCGCTTGAACGCGTCGAGGTTGAAGCCCTCCGGCGGCTTCGAGCTCTCGATCTTCTCGTAGAGCTCCGCAGCGGGAGTCGCCGGATATCTCACGAAACCGTCGTAGCCGAACCAGCAGCCCATGCCGAACATGAGAAGACAGACGGCGAGGTGGCGGTAGAAGAACTCAGGATTGAGCTTGAGCCGTTTCATTTGCCGTCTCCATCGTGGACTGGATCGCCGCGGCGAGGACATATTTCCCGCCGGGCTCGAGAACGCGGCCGTCCGGCCAGTCCGAGACCGGCTCGACGCAGACGAAGCGCCGCCACGAATCCTCGTCGAAATCCGGAATCCTGCATTCGGCGCCGGGGTTCCACACGACGACGCGGTCGTTACCCGAAGACGCGATCGCGACTGCCCGGCGAAGCCCCGAGTCGATCACGGCGAATTCGTGGCGCGGCGACGACGGCAGCGTGAAGATGTGGTCGGTGGGATGGTCCATCACGAGATCGCCCGCCTGGCTTTCGCCCTTGCCTGCGAAACCGTTGAAGAAAGAAAGCCCGGCAAGCCCCTTCACCGTCGCGCCGTCGCGCTCGCGGAGGAGGATGTACGGGTGGAAGCCGCAGCTGAAGCCGAACGGCTCCTTGCCAGTGTTCTCGGCCTCCATCGTCAGGTTGAGCTTCATCGACACCGAGACCTTCAGCGTCAGGGCGAAGTCGTGCGGCCAGGTGGCGCGCGTGGCGTCGTCCGACCTTAGGGCAAGCGTCACCTCGGTCATCTCGTCGGAGTATTCGCTTGCCGCGACCTCGAACGGCATCGCGCGGGCGAAGCCGTGCTGCGGCAGCTCCTTCGAGAAGCGGTTGCCGAACTGCGGGAAGCAGACGGGGATTCCGCCGTGGAACGACTCGCCGCGGTTGTAGTCGCGCTTCGAGGGACGGAAGATGACTTCCGCATGGCCCGTCGGGCGGTAGGAAAGGACGTTCGCGCCGAGCAGCGCGATTTCCGCCGTACCGTACTTGTTTGCGAGGACGACGTTCGGGTATCCGCAGTGCCCCGGGCGGAACACTATCCTCCCCGGCGCACCGTAGCGGGAATTCAGTTGGTCGATATTCATGGTGTGGGAATTATATCAAAAATTCCGCCTGGCAAGTTGGCTTCAGGGCTGGCGTCGGGGCGGGGCGGCGCGACTCATTCGCCGCGGTGGACGGGAGACGTCTCGCGGCTGTGGGGCTGGCTGCGGTAGAGCGACCATCCGTTGTTGAGCCAGAACGCTATGCCACAGACCCACATCGCAGGGGCGAGGAGCTGGTGGTTGCCGGATATCTCGGCCACCATGACTATCGCCGTCATCGGTATGCGTATCGAGCTCGCGAGAAAGCCCGCCATGCCGACAAGCGCGAACGCCGACGGATGGACGCCCCACGAATCAGGCAGGATGTTCGCGAAGAATATCCCAGTCGACGCTCCGAGAGTCGCGCCGCAGACGAGGGCCGGGGCAAACACGCCGCCGGAGCCGCCGGAGCCGACCGTGAACGACGTGGAGAGCACGTTAAGGAAGAACATCGCGAGGAAGACGAACGCATTGCCGTCCTCGACAAGGCAGCGGCGGATGATAGGATACCCGGCGCCGTACACGCCCGAGGACACGAAGTAGCCGAGAAGCCCGACGACGAGACCGCCGATGGCGACCTTCGCGAAACCAGGCAGGCGAAGGTTGGCGAACGTCTCCTCGGTGCCGCGGAAGAAGCTTATGTAGAAGCGCGCCCCGAACGTTATGACGAGGGCGAGCGCGAAATAAGGCAGGAGCCTCAGGCCGTTTTCGTAGGAGCAGGACGGCATCGAGAAGAGCGGCTGCCAACCGAAGAAGTATGCGTAGATCGTGTAGGAGATCGGCGCCGCGATGAAGCACGGGAGAACCGTCTCGTACTCGACGTCGCTCGACGAGTAGAAGATCTCGCACCCGAATATCGCGCCGGCGAGCGGCGCCTGGAAAAGCGCCGCGATGCCGGCGGCGAGACCTGCCGCCATAAGAATGCGGCGCGCGCGCACAGTGAGGTTGAGCGTGCGCGCGACAACGCTTCCGCACGCCGCGCCGATAAGCGTCACGGGGCCTTCATAGCCGGCGGAGCCGCCGGAGCCTATGGTCAGGACCGAGGCGACCGACTTGATCGGGATCACGGTCGAAGTGATGTAGCCGCCATGCTGGTGGTATGCCTTGATGGCACTGTCGGTGCCGCGAGCGTGCTCGAGCTTGGCAAACCTCTTGATAAGGGCATACCCTGCGAGCGCTCCGAGCGCCGGAAGGAATACCATGACCCACCGCCGTCCTTCGAGCCACGAGCCGTCCATAAGGAAAGACTCGCCGAAATCTATCATGTAGCGGAACGCGACCACCACGAAGCCGACCACGAGCCCGACAAGCATCGACTCCACGAAATACTGCCCGGTGCGGAAGGATATCCCCTTCCCGGCGAGGAGGAATTTCCAGCTTGATATGGAAATCCGCCTGAACATGGCGGCGTCAGTCGAGAACGTCGGTCACGAGACCGCGCGCGACTTTCATTGCGACCTTCTCGTCGGCAAGGGCCTTGAGTACGACGAGCGCGAACAGCATGGACGAGCCAGGCGCCTGGCCGGTTATGACATTGCCGTCCTGCACGACAGGCACGCCGGCGCAGGGACGGTCGAGATCGATCGAACACGTCGGATAGCATGTGACGTGCTGGCCTTCCTCAAGGACACCGGCCTCGACGAGAACAGTCGGCGCCGCGCATATGGCGCAGAGAAGGCGGTCTTCGTCCTTCTGGCGGCGAAGCCGCGCCGCGAGGGCAGCCGAGGCCTTCAGGTTCTCCGTGCCCTCGCCGCCGCCGGGAAGGACGATTGCGTCGAAGTCGTCCTTCTCCACCTCAGCGAAACCGGCGTCGGCGAGCATCGTCACGCCGTGTGCGCTGCGGACCTCGCGAACGCCCGAAAGCGACGCGGTGACCACTTCGACGCCGCCGCGGCGGAGAACGTCTATCGCCGTGACGGCTTCGACGTCCTCGAAGCCGTCGGCGAGGACTACAAGGGCCTTAGCCGACATTTTTCGCCTCGTTGCACTTCAGCTTGCGGCCGAGGATCTCCTTGTCGGAGAGCGCCTTGACGGCGGCATCGACCTCTGCGCGGTTGGGCATGTGGACGAAGCCGAAGCCCTTTGAGCGGCCGTTGTAGCGGTTCGTGATGATGCGGACGTAGTTCACCTTGCCGTACGCCTCGAATTCCTTGCGGAGCTGGTCTTCGGTGAGGTCGTAGCTGAGGTTGCCGACGTAGATCTCGATCGACCCGTCCGCAGGCGCGGGATGGACCTTCTCGAACTTCGGCTCGGCTGAGCGCTTGGCGGGGCGGCGCGAGGCGTCGTTCTGGCCGCCGCACTTGCAGCCTCCGCGCAGCTTGCAGACGATGCACGTCAGGATCACTCCCGCGACGAAACCGACTGCGCCGGCAATGTAGCAGCACATCTGTGGATTCTGGCACGTTTCGTTCATTTTGTCTTCCTCTCTTTTCTTTCTCTTATCTTCTTGTTTTCTTCTTTCGCCGTCCGCCTTCCGGATCAGCTGTTTCGATAGTCACCGAGCGATTTCATGCGGCTCGGATGACGCAGTTTCCTGAGCGCCTTCGCCTCGATCTGGCGGATTCGCTCGCGCGTTACGTTGAACAGGCGCCCGACCTCCTCAAGCGTGCGGCTGTAGCCGTCGGTCAGGCCGAACCTGAAGTCGACGACCTGCCGCTCGCGGTCGGTGAGCGTGTTCAGAATGTCCCTGAGCCTCTCCTTTAGGAGATGCCCTTCTGTCACTTCGAAGGGATTCTCGCTCGAGAGGTCGGGGATGAAGTCGCCGTAGTGAGCGTCGTCGTTGTCGCCGACCTTCGACTGCAGCGAAATCGGCTGCTGCGACATCCTCTTGACCGCCCTGACCTGGTCGGCGGGAAGCCCCATCTCCTTGGAAAGCTCCGCCTCGGTAGGTTCGCGGCCGAGCTTCTGGATGAGCTTCTTCTGGACGCGCATCAGCTTGTTAATCGTCTCGATCATGTGGACGGGGATGCGGATCGTCCTCGCCTGGTCGGCGATCGCGCGGGTCGCCGCCTGGCGGATCCACCACGTCGCGTAAGTCGAGAACTTGTAGCCCCGCTTGTACTCGAACTTCTCGACCGCCTTCATGAGGCCGGTGTTGCCCTCCTGGATGAGGTCGAGGAACGAAAGGCCGCGGTTCATGTACTTCTTGACGATCGATATGACGAGCCTGAGGTTCGCCTCGACCATCTTCGTCCTCGCCGTCTGCCCCGCCTTGAGGACGCGGCGGAGCTCGGAGAAGGTCGTCATGAACTCCTCGGCGGGCATGCCGAACTGCGCCTCGAGCCGCGACATCCTCTCGCGGACCTGCGCGAGGTCGTTGTCGCGCTTCTTCGACGGACGGGCCTGCATGAGCGCGGCCTGCCTGGCGACAAGCGCGCGGTATGGCAGGTAGATGCGCTCGTCGGCGTCGGCGCACAGCGTCTCGAGGACCTTCTGCTTGAAGCTGAGGTCGATGAAGCACTGCTTGAGGGCCGCGCGCGCGTTGGCAAGCTTCTTCTCGGCACCATGCACCTCTGCGGATGTCGGGCGCTTCTTTGCGATCGTCGAGAGGTACTTCGCGCTCGCCTCGTTAAGGCGGCGCTCGACATCCTTGATCTGCTTGCGGAAGCCGGGGATCAGCGCAATGTACGCGTCGCGGTTCTCGTCGAACTTGTCGGTGACGATCCTGTCGAAGCGCTCGGACTGCCCTTCGAGCTTGTCGAGCTGGTCGGCGTACATCTTGGGGACGAAGAGGAACCTGTTGAACATGTTCTTCGTCTTCGCCTCGGCATCCTCGATCGTCTGGCAGATCGTGACCTCCTCGTCGCGGGAGAGGAGCTGCACCTGCCCCATCTGGTGGAGGTACATTCGAATCGGGTCTTCGATCATCTCGGCCGCACGGGCCTTGGGGTCGGACGCCTTCTGGTTCTTCGCCTCAAGCCACTTCTTGACGTCCTCCTCGCGAAGCACCTGCACGCCGAGCGCCTCGAGGATCTTGAGGTACCGGTCGGACTGGATCGCGTCGACGATGTTGGAGGGGAGGATCTGGTTCAGCTCCTCGTAGGTGATGTAGCCGCCGTTCGCCTCGCTGCGGCGCTTGACGTCGACTATCACGTCATTGAGCTCGGTCTCGCGGAGAATCGACATCCCCTCCATCGACGGCAGAACCGTTTCAGAGCCCTCGGCATCGTCGGCGCCGAAGCTCGGCAGCGGCTGGGGCGGCAGATTCTCCTCGGCATCTTCGCCTTCCGCCGGGCGGGAGTCGTCCTCGTGACCTTCTTCACGTTCGACCTCGGCTACAAGCAGATCGTCGTCGAGCGAATCCTCGTCGAGCTCTTCGTCAGCATCGGTCGGCGGCAGATCGTCGTCCGAAGACTGGTCGTCATCTATGGCCTTGCGGCGCCTGGAAGCGGCCGACGGCTTCGACTTGGCGGCGGCATCATGCCCGACAGCCGTCTTTCCACCCGTCTTTTTGACGGGAGTCTTCTTTGACACAGACTTGTCCTTGCCCTTCGCGGGCTTCTTCATCAGCTTCTTTGCGGCCTTCTTCAGGGCCTTCTTCACATTCGCCATGTTTGCTCCAGTATACAATCCACCCAACTGCACTTTGTCAAGCGGTCGGAATAGTATATCAAAATTTTACGGAGCCGTGTTGGGTAAAATGATTTTTTCGCGAAGGCGGCGCAGGGCGGGATTGCCCGCCCCCTGTCAGTACATCCCGCCGTTCACGGAGATGACCTGCCGCGTCAGATACGCCGCGCCGTCGGAAAGGAGGTAGGAGACGAGGGAGGCGATCTCCTCGGGCCTCCCGAAACGCTGCATCGGGATCGACTTTCGCGCGCTTTCGGCGGCTTCAGGCGGCATCGCGGCCGACATGCCGACATCCATGAAGCCGGGCGCTATCGCGTTCACCGTTATCCCGCGCGCGGCAAGTTCCACGGCAAGCGACTTGACGGCGCCGACGAGCCCCGCCTTGGCCGCCGCGTAGTTCACCTGCCCGCGGTTCCCTGTTACGCCCGACGCAGACGAGATGGCTACGATCCTGCCGCGGATCCGCCCCATGACCATCGGCATGACGCAGGGCTTGACCACGTTGTAGAACCCGTCGAGGTCCGTCCGCACGACATCGTCCCATTCATCGCCTTCCATCTCGGCGAAGGCCCTGTCACGGCACACCCCCGCGTTCAGCACGACGGCGTAGTACGGCCCGTTCGCGGCGATGTCCGCCTCGAGGGCGGCCTTCACCGCAGCCCGGTCCGAAATGTCGAAGACGAGATCCGTTCCACCCGACTTCGCGGAATGCGTGACCACGGTGTATCCTTCCGCAGCAAGAGCGTCCGCCACGGCCCTGCCTATGCCGCGGGAACTCCCCGTAACGAGAACGCGCTTCACGACACCCTCCCTTCAAATGCGCCCGAAATCCGCACGATTCCGGCCGATGCGGAATAGCCCGCGCCGAACCCGGCCACAAGAACGCGCGAGCCGGCGATTTTCTCCGCATTAAGCGCAAGCGACATTGGAACGGAACACGAGCCGGGGTTCTTCGTCTCTTCCGGAATCGTCAGGAGCGCATCCTTAAGCCCGAGCCCGTCGGCGAGCTGCCGCACCATGTACGGCTGCGCCTGGTGCGGCGCGAAGAAATCAGGCGAAGGCCCGTCAGAGAGGAAGTCCTTGAGGAACTTGGACACCTCCGTGGCGACAAAGGAGAACACCTTGAAGCCGTCCATCCTGATCGGCCCGCTCGACGAACACGTCAGCGCCTCGTCGCACCGCGAGAGGAAGTCGAAGCGGCTTCCGGCCGCGGCATCCGCCGATACTACAGTCGCGGTGCAGGCGTCCGAGAATATCCCCCCGGTCGCATGGTCCCCCGCATCCACGAATGGCGACTGCACGTCGCCGTCGATCACGAGGACCTTCCCGCCCATGTCGGCGGCGAGACGCCCAGCGAGATAGAGCGCATAGGGATATGCGCTGCACGCCATCTGAACGTCGAACGCGGCGACCGACGAAGGAAGGCCAAGGGACGCGGCAACGCGCACGGCGAGCGACGGAAAGCGCTCCGTATTCGAAAACGTCGCCGCAACGACGGCCGTGACGCCGTCCGCGCCGACCTCGCGCGCCGATTTCGCCGCAAGGTCTGCGAGCGATTCGCCGGAGCCAGCTGCCGCGGCGACGCGCTCTACCACGACCTCGGGAACGGAAATCATATCAGGATGTCGTCGAGGTTCGGTATCTTCGCGGCGAGCCATGTGTGGCAGGCGTCGAATATCTCCTGAGCCGTCGAACCAACCGGGACAGAGAGTGGGACCTGCGCATATTCCGCAAGGTCCTCCCGCGTGAGATGAGCGAGTATCTTCGAGATAAGCGGGATGTAGGTGGACGACATCGAGAGATGGTCGACTCCCATCGCCGCCCAGAGTACGCCCACTATCGGATCGGCGGCCGATTCGCCGCAGACGCTTACGCTTATGCCGGCGCGCTTCGCCGCGTCGACTGTCATCCTGACCAGCTTGAGGACCGCGGGATTCGTCGGCTGGTAGAGATGGGCGACGGATTCGTTGCCGCGGTCTGCGGCCATCGTGTACTGGACGAGATCGTTCGTCCCTATCGAGAAGAACTGCACATGCCGCGCGAGCTCGTCGGCGATAAGGGCGGCGGACGGCACTTCGATCATCGCGCCGACATGGATGTCGCGGTCATATGGAACGCCCTCCGAGGCGAGATCGGACTTGACGTCGGAGAGGATGACCGAAGCCTCCCTGAGCTCGTCGACGCAGCTCACCATGGGATACATGATCGACACATGCCCGAAGGCCGAGGCGCGGAGGATCGCCCTCAGCTGCGTGCGAAAGACGTCGCGGTGCGAGAGAAGGTAGCGTATCGACCGGTTGCCGAGAAAGGGATTCGACTCCTTCGACGAAATGCCCCTGACGAGCTTGTCGCCGCCAATGTCGAGCATGCGTATCGTTATAACGCCGTCGGATAGTCCGGAGGCGAACTTTGCGGCGTCGCGGTAGGCGACGAACTGCTCTTCCTCGGTCGGCTCCATCTCGCGGTTGAGCCAGAGATATTCGCTTCGGTAGAGGCCTATGCCGCGGGCTCCCTGCTCGCGTATCCCGGCAAGGGGGACGCCGGGATGGATGTTGGCGTAGATGGGTATGTCGCCGCCCGACTTGAGCGTCCCGGCGGGTGCGCCGCGCGTCGCCTCCTCGGCAAGCTCGAGCTGGCGTTCGACGAGGTCGTTGAACTGGCGTATCGTCGACTCGTCGGGATTAAGCGTCACGGCCCCGTTCGTGCCGTCGAGAAGAACGACTTCGCCGGGCTTTACGCGGGAGGTGATGTCGACGAGTCCCGTCACAGCCGGAATGGCGAGGGCGCGCGCGAGAAGCGCGACATGGCTCGTGGTGGATCCGCCGTTTGTGGCGAAACCGAGCACGAGCTCGCGCGGAAGCTGGACGGTCTCGGAGGGGGTGAGATCGTCTGCTATGATGATCGACGGCGTGCGCAGCTCGATGTGGGCTCCGGACGAGAAGCCGGTGAGGGACTTCAGTATTCTCCGCTCTATGTCGTCGAGGTCGCGGACCCTTTCGCGGAAATACGGGTCGTTCATGCGCTCGAACTGGCGGCGCGCGCCGTTGGCCGTCCTGCGCACCGCGGCCTCGGCGTTGAGACGGTCCCGGACGACATATCCCTTCGTCTCCTCTTTGAGGGCCTCGTCATCCAGAATCATGAGGTGGCACTCGAAAACACGCACGTCGCTGCGGCCGGTGCGCTGGCGCAGGATCGATATGAGCGTCTCGAGATCGCGCTTCGTCTCGACGACGGCGCGCTTCAGGCGCATCAGCTCGTCGTCAACGCGGTCTCTCTCGACGAGGTACTCCGGAACAGGGACCTGCCCGTCGCCGCGATACACGAACACCGGCCCCGACGCGAACCCTCGCGCCGTGGCAAGCCCCGCGATCGTCGTCATTGGAGGTCTACTGTTCATCAGGTATGTCGAACTTGCGTCCGACGAGCGCCTCCAGTTCGTCAAGCACCTCGTTGGCCTGTGGGCCGGAAGCCGTGACCTTGAGCACGGTTCCGCACGTCGCCTCGAGCGTCATGAGCGCCATTATCGACTTGCCCGAGACGACGTTGCCGTCCTTCTCGACCTCGACGTTGGCGTCGTAGCGGCTCGCGACCTTGGCGAACAGCCCGGCCGGCCGCACATGCATCCCGTACCTGTTGAGCAGCGTCAGCTCCCTTGTTATCTTTCCATCTGCCATTGCATTCCCCTCCTTTACCTCTTGGTGTGAGCGTTGTCCGCACGTCTGCGGAGCCGCTCTGAAAGTTCGCCGACCGGGTCGTGCCCGGAAATTATAAGCTTGTGCTGCTGCGCCGCGGTCTCGACGAGGTTCACGAGGTCGCGCCCCTCGCTGACCGGTATGACCACTTGCGGCACGTCCACGCCGAGTATCGTCTTGTAGAGACGTCGCTGCCCTACGCGGTCGATCTCCCCCTCGATATCCTTCAGCCGCTTGAAGGTCACGACGAGCTGAAGCCTCTTCTCGCCGCGCACGGCGTTTATGCCGAAGACGCTCGAGACGTGCATTATGCCGATGCCGCGAATCTCCATGAACCCCGACGTCGACTCGGACGACGAGCCGTAGAGCGTGTCCGAGGCGACATCCTTGCGGATGCACGTGAGATCGTCGGCTACGAGCGCGTGCCCCCGCTTTATGAGGCCGAGAGCCGTCTCGCTCTTGCCCATCCCAGGATCGCCCTCGAAGAGGACTCCTATGCCGCACACCTCGACCATCGTGCCGTACAGCGACGTCTTCGGGGCGCAGAGCCGCTCGAGGACGAAGGCGCTGTGGTGGGATAGCGCCCTCGTCTTGAGGGGCGACGTCATCACGATGGCGCCCGCCTCTTCGGCCACGCGTATCTCGTCGCGGCGAGGCTTGTGGCCGCTCGTGTAGACGACGCACAGGGCCTTGTGCTCGAAGAGCGACCTTATGCGCGAGAGACGCTCGTCGTCAGGCAGAGACCGCAGGTATGCCGTCTCCGCGTTGCCGAAAAGCTGAAGCCGCTCCCACGCGAAATGCTCGAAGAACCCAGTGAGCGCGAGCCCGGGCCTGTTGACCATGGGCTCGTCGATCTCGCGCGAAAGCCTGTCGCCGCCGACGACAACCGAAAGGCGAAGCCTCCCCGCGCCGGCTTTCAGAAAGTCGGCGAAGGTGATCTTCGCGATTCGGGAGCCCTTTGACGGCGACATGCGCTTCATCGTCGGCCCGATCAGTTCTTGGCGGACGCCGCGCGCTGCTTGCGCACCGCGCCCTTGCGCGCCTTGACGCGCATCCTGAGGAGCTGGCGCTCGGCGCGCGCCGCAGCGGCGTCGATGACGCCCTTTCCGCTTTCGGAGAACTCCTTCGCGCCGACCGCGACCTCGCCGAGGCGGTTTGCCACGACTTCGGCCATGTACATGTGCTTCTTCACGTCGACATCTATGACGATGGCGACCTTCGTCACCTTGGGAAACTTCTCCTTGAGCTTCGCCATGCGGGTCTCGGCGTATTCCTTCAGCGATTCGATCTTGACGTCGCTGTGGCGCATCGTTACTTCAATGCTCATTTCATTTCTCCTTTCGTTTTGTTCCTGGATGTTTTCCATCCCTTGAGTTTTCGTGCCCTTAAGCTGTTTTCCCTCACATCCTGAAGTCGTCGCCGAGATACCGCGCCTTGACCTCCGGGTCGTTGACGAGCTCCGCGGTGCGCCCCTCCTTGAGAAGCCTTCCGTTGTAGACCATGTACGCGCGGTCGACGACCGAGAGGGTCTCGCGCACGTTGTGGTCGGTTATGATTATCCCGAGGCCCTTCTTGGCGAGCCTCTTGACGATGTCCTGTATCTCGTTGACGCTCAGCGGGTCGACGCCGGCGAACGGCTCGTCAAGCATGAGGATCGCTGGATTCCTGACGAGCGCCCGCGCTATCTCGAGCTTGCGCCGCTCGCCGCCGGAAAGCGTATACGCCGGCTGCTTCGCGACCTTCATAAGGTCGAACGGGGCAAGGAGCTCCTCCGCGCGTGCCTTGCGGTCCTTCCTCGACATCGGGAGCGTCTCGAGAATCGCCATCACGTTCTCCCACACGGTGAGCTTGCGGAATATCGACGCCTCCTGCGCGAGATAGCCGAGCCCCTTCCTCGCGCGCATGAACACTGGGAGGGAGGTTATGTCCTCGCCGCGGAACACGACCCTGCCGGCGTCTGGCTTCACGAGCCCGACGACCATGTAGAACGTCGTCGTCTTGCCTGCGCCGTTTGGCCCGAGGAGCCCCACGATCTCGCCGCACGAGCAGTCGACGTCCATGCCGTTCACCACGGTACGGTCGCCGTACGCCTTGACGAGACCGCTTGCGCGGAGATCGGGTTCGGCCGCCTGCATCTTCTCGGCCGCCATCTCGTTCATCGCCTTTGTCACCAAGTCATCCATCATTCCACCGCCTGTCTCATGAAATCGTCCATGTCGCCGGAAACTCCGCCCTCTACGGTCAGCGTCGACCCCTCGACCTCGACCTGCTCGGAGTCGAGCCAGAACGTGATCTTCCTGCCCTCTATCTCGCTGCGCCGGCTTCCCGCGTCTACGAGCTTCGCGGGGTTCCCCTCTTCGCCGAACATCGTCACCCGTCCAAGCGACTTCTCGTACGAGGCGCGCGGGCAGCCGCCGCTGCGCGTCCCGTTCGTGACAGTGACCGAGCCGTCGGCCACGATGCGCTTCAGCGAGTTGGTGCCGTCGAGAAAGGCGAATATCCTGTCCGCGCCGAGCGAATACTCGGCGTCCGAGACGCTGACCGCGCCGTCGAACAGCACGACTCCGTCCTTGCGGTCGTAGTCCGTGCGCACCGCGGATATCTCTGCGTCGCGCTTCGCGGCCTTCCCGAGGCCGCCTGCTATCGCCTTCGTGTCGAACTTCTGATCCTTGACCCTTATTTTTGTGTTCGCGTATATTGTAACGAATTCTTCCTCGAAAGAAAAGTAGATTCCGTCGCCTTCAACTTCGTTGCCGAGGTGCAGGGCCCTTGCGTGCCCCTGCACCCAGCCCGACTTCGTCACCCTGTCTATGACGCAGCCGTCCGCCTCGACATGGGCGTCTTCCACGCCGTTCGTCGAAAACTGCGACACGACCACCTCGGAGCCCCAGATCATCCCGGTGTCGAGGAACACCTGCGCCTTCTTCGCCGTCACAGACGCCTTCACCGAGCCGTCGGCGTGCCTCTCGAACGGTATCGTCACATCGGCCGCCGGCTCGTCGAGGCGCGCGACGCACGACGTGTAGGCCGCCTGCAGGCGCTCGGCCTCGCGCGAGAGGATCTCGCGCTTGGCAAGCCACTCGTCCGACCTGAACGCAAACGCGGCGGCCGGGGCGAAAGCCAGCAGTGCTATCAGTGTCTTCCTCAACCCTTCACGACCTTGTGTATGGCGAGAAGCGTCTTCCACAGCTTTTCGACCTCGGAGAACTTTATGGCGTTTGCGGCGTCGCTCTTCGCGACCTTCGGGTTGACGTGCGTCTCCATGAAGACGCCGTCCACGCCTGTCGCGACCGCCGCGCGCGCGAGCGCCGGCGCATACTTCCCGTCGCCGCCCGAACCAGTGCCGAGGCCGCCCGGCCTCTGCACCGAGTGCGTCGCGTCCATCACCACCGGATAGCCGAGCTCGCGCATGACGAGAAGCGAGCGCATGTCGGCGACGAGGTTGTGGTAGCCGAAGCTGGCGCCCCGCTCGCAGAGGACTATGCGCCTGTTGCCGGTCGACTCGATCTTCCGCACCACCTGAGACATGTCCTCCGGCGCCATGAACTGGCCCTTCTTGACGTTCACGACCGCGCCGGTCTCGCCGGCGGCGACGACGAGGTCGGTCTGCCTCGCGAGGAACGCCGGGATCTGCAGCACGTCGCACACCTCCGCGACGACCCTGCACTGCCACGGCTCGTGGACGTCGGTAAGCACAGGGACGTCGAACTTCGAGCGTATCTCGGAGAGTATCTCAAGCCCCTTCTCGATGCCGGGGCCGCGGTAGGAGTCGACGCTCGTGCGGTTCGCCTTGTCGAAGCTCGCCTTGAAGACATAGCCGACCTTGAGCTTCCGCGCAAGGGCGGAAAGCCGCTTCGCGAGGTCAAGGGCCATCTCACGCGACTCGATGACGCATGGACCCGCGATGAAAACGAGCCCGCCGTCGCCGAACGCGACACCTTTGTCGACCGATATCTTCTTCATGCGCATATTATACCAAAATTCAAGGCCAATGTCTGAGAAGCGCTACCTCACGATCGCGGCGCGCGCGGCGGCGAGATCGGCGAACTCCCCGCCCGCGATCATCTGCACCATGAGATTTCCGATCGCCGTCCCCTCGACTGGGCCCGCGAACACCTCGAGCCCCGTGGCCTCGGCGGTGAGCGCGTTCAGGTACTTGTCCTGCGAGCCGCCGCCCACGATGTTGATCGACGTGTAGACCTTGCCGGTTATGTCGGAGAGGTTGCGTATCGCGCTCGCGTAGCACTCCGCGAGCGAAAGGTAGACGCACTGCATGAGCTCGCCGACCGTCGCCGGCGGCTTGCCCGACTCTGCCGCGGCCTTCACGACTTCGCCGATCATCGACGCAGGGTTGAGGAAGCGAGGGTCGTTTACGTCGACCGTCACCGCGCAGGACTGGCCGCGGGCAATCATCGAAAGGTCCGCGAAGGAGTACTCGCGGCCCTTCTCGTAGTCGGAGAGACGAGCCAGCGCCTCCTCCGTCGCCTCGCCGCCCTTGCCTTCGACATAGCTGACGCCGTTGAGCTCGCGCCGGATGGACTGGATCATCCAGAGGCCCATGATGTTCTTGAGGTAGCGGTAGCGCCCCCAGGCGCCGCCCTCGTTCGTGAAGTTGGCGCGGCACGCCTCCTTCGTCGTGATCGGCTTCTCGTTTTCGACGCCGAGCAGCGACCATGTGCCTGACGAAAGGTATACAGCCCGGTCGTCGCGCGCGGGAACGGCGAGATAGGCGGAGCCCGTGTCGTGCATGGCGGGCAGGACGACCTTCACTCCCCTGTATTCGCCGACCGTCGCGCCGGGCATCTCGAGCTTTCCGAAGATGCGCTTCGGGAAGCCAAGCCTCTCGATGAGGTCGAAGTCCCAGTCCTTCTTCTCCGCATCCAGGAGAGATGTAGTGGAGGAGTCGGTGTACTCATGGACGATGTTGCCTGTCAGCCGGTAGTTGAGGTATTCGGGGACCATCAGGAAGCTCGCCGCCCTCTCGAGCTGCTCGGGATGCTCCTTCTTCAGCGCCCACAGCTGGTAGATCGTGTTGAACGGCGCCTTCTGGATGCCGCAGCGCGAATACAGGTCCTCGAACGAGATGACCTGGGACTCTATCTCCGCATCGGCGCCCTTGGTGCGGGCGTCACGGTACGCTACCGTGTCGCAGCAGAGCTCGCCCTTCTCGTCGAGAAGGACGAAGTCGACGCCCCATGTGTCGATGCCGATAGACTCGACCGGCCCCTTTTCAAGCGCCGCGTCGATTCCCGCCTTGACCGACTCCACGAGCTTCTCCATGTCCCAGCAGTCGTGGCCGTCGCGGCTGACCTGCGAGTTCACGAACCTGTAGACCTCCTCGAGGACGATTTTCCCGTTCTCGACGCGCCCGATGATGTGCCGCCCCGAGCTCGCCCCGATGTCGATTGCAAGGTAGTTCTTCATGCCGTCCTCCTTCGCTGTATGGTATACGCCGCGGGCCGGTCACCCAGCCGCGCATGCGTATTATACCATTTATCCGCCGCGGATGCGTGCCGGGGCACAAGGTTCGCCGGGGGCCTCGCCCCCGGCACGCGGCGTGCAATCGGAAGACGCGCTATTCCGCGTTAAGCTTCTCGTCTGCGTCGAGCTTTACCGACTCGACGATGCGGAACTCGCCCGGCTTTAGCGTGACGAAGTCCTTGTCGCCGAACTGCTGGAGGACGAAACTGCGCTCGCGCCCGTAGTCGAGGTTGAGGAGATAGACCTTGCCTTCGTCGGGGAAGTAGGAGTAGAGTATCCAGCCGCAGTCCTCGTCGGGGTTCTCGAAGTCGCGGCCGGTGATGAAGACGTTCCCGCGTCCGAGCTTCGCCGCATACTGGTAGAGATAGCCGACCATGCCGACGTCCTCTATCTCGGAGCCGCAGCCGACATCCATGTTGGCCGCGGCGGGATAGGCCCACCAGTTCATGAAGAACACCTCGCCTTTTCCGTTCCTGCAGCGGAGGATAAACGGCTCGGCGTCTTCGTCGTCAACCGCGAGCTCCTCGAAGTTCTCCGCTGGCGCGGTGAACTCGAGTCTGCCGAGGGGCAGGCACATGTAGCCGAAACGGCGGCGCGCGGCAAAGCCGAGGCAGTTGCGCTCCTTCGAGGGGCCGGTCGCCCAGTACTTGCGCTGGGTCTCGCCGGTCACCTTGAAGCCGCAGAGCTCGGTGAAGTCGCCGCCGTTGACGAGCTTGCCAACCGAATTGTCCGTGTATTCGCGCCTGTCGTCCGTCGAAAGGTGGGCGAGACCGATCACGAGCTTCCCGCCGCCCTTCACGTAGTCGCAGAGTATCCTGTACTGCTTCGGAGAGCAGGTGTTCCAGCCCGCGAACATGAGGACCTTGTAGTTTTTGAGGAGGTGCTCCGCCGTCACGTTGTCGCACGCGAACGAGACAATGTCGCAAAGGCCGTATGGCGAGGCGGAGAAGTGGATGTTCTTGTTCGGGGCGAGCATCGGAGGCATCGGCATTACCGCCTTCCTGACGACGTCCCAGCTCATCTCGGGGATGCCGTACATCCAGTTCGGGTTCTTCCGCGCAAGGTCGTACGCGAGGCAGATGGCGTTGCCGGGGACATAGCTCGGCCCGCCGAGATCGAAACTGCCCTTCGCGATCGCCCATGTCGCCTCGGGCTGGCCCTTCGGCGCCGGATGCTCGCGGCAGAACGCCGTGAAGTCGCTGATGGCCCTGCGGTACTTGCGCGCGACGGGCGAACGGTAGTCGATGTACGAAAACTTCTTCTTCGCCTCGGGATAGACCGACTTCTCGGCCGCCTTCAGTTCCTCGGAGGTGAGCCCCGAAGCGAGCTTGCGCACAGGCGTCGGCAACTGCGACATCGGGGAGTCCTCGCATAGCGAGCTCTGGAGCTGCCAGTTGCCGCTCTCGTTGACGATCACCTTAGCGCCTGTCATGTATTTGAGGAGAAACGCCGTTTCGAGGGTCTTCATCTTATAGGGGTTTCTGTGCGGAATCCAGCTGTACCACTCGTGCGCGAGGTGCGAGCCCCACATCGGAAGGTTGTACTGCCGGTACAGCCCGCGGTTCAGCGCCGATGCAAGAGTAAGGTCGCCGAACGGGAAGTCCTCTGTGCAGGGAATCTCCGCGCCGGCGGCAACCTCGTAGTCTAGCGAGAAGTTCGACGAGGTGGCCATCACGTCGCCCCATCCCGCTGCATGGAGATCGCCGACATGCTTGTGGACGCGGTTCATGTACTCCTCGGCGATGGCGCGCAGCGACGCGCCGCGGTCTCCCCAGTCGGTGTAGAGCGAGAACGTAAACCTCTCGCCGAAGTCGTAGCCTATCCAGGATCCGCCAAGACCCGACGTAATCTCGCGAGCGAGCCCGTTGGTCGCGGCCGAATATATGCACGTCGAGTAGAGCCCGCGCGACTTCGCCTTGCACGCAAGATCCAGAAGACACTCGTTGCTCTGCCAGAACTGGAGCGTGTTGCCTACGCCTTCTTTCACGCAGAGGTCGATAAGCTCGTCATAGTTCAGCTTCTCGGGCTCCCAGTATGTAAAGCAGAAGCCGCCCATCCTCATGACGCCCCTGTTTGCATAGACGCCGGACGCAATGTACATGCCGGCATCACCGGGCAGCTCCGTCTTGACGGTACTGCGCCGCGGAGCAGAGACTATCTCCTCCATGGTCAGCGCCTTTTCGGGCGTATCGGACGCGACCCTCGCGTCCTCTCCGCCACAGGCAGTTCCGGCGATTCCCCAGGTCACCGCGCACGCGGCGGCAACAATCATACCATAAGAACATCTTTTCATTTGGTGCTATTGTAGCAAACGGACCGCCTTCAAGCAACTATACAGAAGTATAGGCACCGCAATTCACCGCTGCCTCAGAAACCGACAGCAATGCAACCGCACACGCAATCAGTCTCCCGAGCGCAGAATCATGAAGCCCTTCTCGGCATTGGCCGGGATTGGCGCGATGATCTTCGTCCCGTCTGCGCTGACTTCGAGATCGGACTTGCGAAACGCGACTGGAGCCCAGGAAGAGGTCGCTGCCGTGAGATCTCCGTTAGTGCAGACGCTGATGCCGAGAAGCGCGGTTCCGTCGGCGATTTCAAGCGTCGCCGCCTGCGCGGCCTCGAGCTCGGTCCGCGAGACGACAACCGATCCTTCGGGAACACCGGACATCCCGAGTCCGCCGAAGAGCTTTCTGTACTGTCCAACGTTCATGCCATTCACCGTCGCCGTGTCGGAAAGCCCCGCCAGCGCATTCTCTCCGATAACCACGCCGTCGCCAATCGTTACGCTCTTGACCGTCGAGGGATCCCACGGCAGATCCGCCGCGGTGGCGAAATCATCCATCGCTCCCGTTCCGTCAATGGAAAGTGTTCCGTCTGCATTCAGCGCCGCTATGACGTCGTCGCCAACCGGCCAGATGCCCGCTGTCGCCGCGCGGAAGAGCCACGTGTTGGGCCCGTCGGACTCAATCGGAATCTCGTTCGAGTTGTACTCGGTCCCGGTGAAAAGCTCGCGGACTTTCACGACGTTTTCTGGCAACGTGATCGTCGTGTGCACGACGTTCGTTCCCGTGTGAAACATATAGATGTCGCCATGTCGGCGAATGTAGTTTCCGGGCTCCACATACTGCCTGGCCCCACCCGCCTTCAGAAGCGCCGCGTAGACGTAAGGCCCGACTCCGCCGGTACCCGCAGGCATCTCGGGCACGATGATGCTGCGCACCCCGTCGGCGAGCGTCTTCACATAGTAGACGCTGTTGGTCGTGTACTTCCTGCTCGCATCTGGGTCGCTGCAGACGATGTTCGAACGGCGCGCAACGCCCGTCGCGGTCACGCCCGTGAGCGCGGACATCGCCGCGTCGTCGAAGCCGTTGTCCGTCACGCCTCCCGCTGGACCGATCCAGATCGCCGTCATGTCAGGCCTGCGTGTCCGCTGAACAAGCGCTCTGCGTTCGTCGGGCGTCAGGTAGAACGCATTCAGGAACATTACGACCTTGTAGTCGCGGGGATTGTCGATGTAGTCCTCGAGGGAAAGGAGGTTGAACGGAATGCCCGAGCGGTTCAAGTAGAGAAGCGAGGTCTGGTAGAGATTCCACGTGAAGTACGAGCACTTGCCGCCGTCGCGGCGAATGGCCTCACGCGTGCTGAACACGACCGCGACCTCGTTGCCTGATTCGGCCGGCGCGTTCCCCGCCTTCACGAGCGCGGCACGCGTGTCCTCGACCGCTCGAAACACGGCAGGATCGTCGAAGGCGTGCGGACGCGAGCCGGACTGCGTGATCGGATCGTTGAGCTGGATGCCGCCGCCGTCGAAGAACGGGTTGAGCATGTTGCGGCGCATGCACATCTCCGTCTCGCGCGGTGTCTCCGTGCACATGCCCTGCCCGTCGTTCTGGCTCTGCAGCCAGTCACGGATGTGGTGGAAGCGGCTGTCGTCCTCGAGGAGCGCGAGCTTGCCGTAGCGGCGGAAGAGCGACGGAATCGTCCGCGTCACATAGCTGCCGCCCGCGCGGCGCCCGTCCTTGCTGTAGTACGCGGGGCAGGAAAGGATGTCGACGTTCGGGCTCGAGAGGACCTTGTCGAGAAGCGACGTCGCGCCCTCCGGCGGATGGTCGTCGTAGAGATAGCCGTAGTAGGCGCCGACAAGGCGTCCCGGGAACGCCTGCTTCGCCGCGTCCGCCATCTCGAGGAGGAAATCGGCCATCGTGTTGATCAGGCAGTCGTAGTAGTCCAGCACGAGCCGATCCTCGGCCGGGTCCAGCAGGTCGCCGTTGCTGTTGTCATGTCCGCCTGGGTCCTCGTGCTTCCGCGCCGCGAGCGGCGGAATAGCCGCTTCGTCGACGTTTCGCTTCGCCTTCATATAGGCGCGGAACTTCTCCTGCATCCGCGGCCCGTTGTCTGGTCCTTCGTACATTCCGAAATAGCACCATTCGGTATAGGTGCCGTAGCTCAGGCGGAAGCAGACGAGCCGCTTCCGCCACGGCTTCGTCTCGACGTATTCGCCGAGCTTCTTGATCATGTCGACCACCAGCGCGCGGAAGCTGTCGCTTGCGGGCGAGGGACGCAGCACGCGCATCCGGAACTCGTCGCCGGCGTTCACGTCCGGGTCGCCGGTCTCGTAGCCGACGCGCTCGGTCATGTTGGTCTGGATCCAGAACTGCATCATGAAGCGCGGCGAGATTGCCACATATGCGTCCGGGTTGATCTCAAGCAGCCGCCGTACCATCTTGTCGACGCTCGAGAAGTCGTACGACCCGTCGCTTCGGCAGAAGTTCTCGGCAAGGAAGTTGAGCTGGACGATGTCGAACCCATGCCGCGCCAGCCGGACGATCGCGCTTTCGTTGTAGTAGTCGCCGGTCTGGCAGATGTTGAAATCGGGCGCGTGGAGCCGGCCGTTGATCTCGACGAACGGGCTGTGCCCGCGATACACGATGCGCGCGACGGGATCGGGCTCCTGCTCGAGCCCGGGCGGCAGCGAGGGGTCGTCGCAGTCCCCGGCCGCGAAGCGTTCCCGCTCCTCCGGGGTCGTGTGGTAGTTGATGTCGAAATGTCCGTACCAGGGATCCGTGAAGGCATCGCCCAGGATCTTGACGCCCGGCCAGGCCGAATCGTCGAAGCCCGGCTGCTCCCATCCGCTCGCCGGAGTGTCGACCGTTCCTTTGCCGGATGCGTCGCTGTGGACGTACGCGATCGCCTGCCGGGTGCTCTCGTCTCTCGAATCGAAGCACTTGAGCGTGAAGAGCGCCGCGGTGCTGGAGACCGTATTGGTCATCGCGATGGCGATCGTGTTGGTGCCCGCGACGAGAAACTGGTAGGCATAGGAGCCCGGACGCAGGAGCGGGTGTCCGTTCAGATAGACCGTTCCCTTGTCGTCGAAGTAGTAGTAGAGCGACGCGTCGACGGGCACGGAGGGCAGCTCGAACTTGTACCGAAAATACGCGACGGCGCCATTGGACACGACGCCGTCCGCCGCCCAGAAGAACTTGGCCTGGCTCGCGTTCCTCAGATGCGGCTCCAACGCCTCCGGCGCGAATTCGTACACATACGGGTCGTCTCCGAAAGCGCAGAGAACCACCGCGGCCATACAAACTGCTATTGCCCTTTTCATGTTTCCCGTTGGCCCTTTTTGGGAAGGATGTGTTTACGGAAAACATTGTATCAAACAGGCCCACGCCAGACAAGGATACGAAAGTATATCGTTGTTTCTGGCGCGTCAGAACTCCCAGCAGAAGCCGGAAGTCACCAAACAGGCGTCGAGCTTCATCGTCGATCCGCGTCGGCGGCGTTCGCGTATCTGCGTGCGAGTCCGCGAATCCAACGCGTCGTATCCGCCGACATCAAGATACCAGCTCATCCCCCACTCGAGCGGAACGCCCAGCCGCACTCCGTAGTCAACGGTGCCAAGGCCCGGCGGAATAGACCGGCCTTCGGCGAAGTCGCCGTAGCGATTCCTGTTCCACCGCCCCGAACCGCCATGAAGAGAGAGATGCGGTGCAAGGGAGAAGATCCCGCCGGCGATGTCGAAGGAGCGGAACGCGCCGATGCGAACATACGTACCGAGCCCGTCCACGACCCGAACCTGTCCACGCAGCGTCACCAACGGCGACTTCAGCTCCCCCATGTACGTCCATTCCCTGAAGAGGTGGGTGATGTCCACGTTGTATCCTTCGTTGAACACCCATATCATGCCGATCCTGTTCCGCAGCCGCCACCCATCTGCGAAGTTCCAGTCATATCCGTAGAAGAGGCTGGGGTCCGATTCGTAGACATACGACCGCCTGCTCCTGTCGCCGCTGCTGCCGAGATCGCTCAACGACCAATAGCCGAGAAGGACATGCCCAAACACCGAAAGCCGCTGCGCGAAATCCGCCTCCATCATCCAGACGGAGTGGTCAGCGCGGACGCTTCCCAGCGAGAACAGCTGCGACGACGCCGAGATGTCGGCATAGTAGTCTCGCCCCCAGCCGTCGTCCTCGGCCGATGCAGACGTGGCGACAAAGGCGAAAGACGCCGCAAAAAACGCGCTTACCGCCCTTCTCATGCCTTCGTCGCCCATAGCGCAGACAGGTTTCCGCGCCGTCTGCCTCTACATCCCGGTGTATTTCCTGAGCAACCACTCGCGGCGGAGGGCGTCGATCTCGTGGCTGAGCCCTATCCAGACCTTCGCGCCCTTCTCGTACACCTCGTTGACCTCGTCGTCGCTCATGTCGGGCCTGACCTTCGCCGCCTGCGCCCTGAGTCCTGCCTCGAGCGGCTTCAGGCACGCCTCGTAGAACTCGGGATCGCCCATGACCGGGTCTCCCCATCTGTCGAACTCAGAGAGAGCCCCGTGCCCCGAGCGGCTCCACGACTTGCATGTGCCGTAGACGAGCCTGCGGCGGATCGCCGCGATCTCCGCCGGCTTAAGGTTGAAGACGAGATGTCCCCAGCTCGACGATTCGTGCACGCCCTGCGAGCCGCCCCAGGAATGCCCGTCGGCAAGGCACTCGAAACGCCATTCCGCACCGGGCGCGGCGGGGAGCTTCTGGTAGAAGGCAATCCACGGAAGCGTCACCATGAGCACATAGTCTCCGTCCGTGAACGCGGTCTCCTGGCGGAGCGAGAACGGACTCTTCGCGTCGTCGAACTCCGGACGCTGCGAATACGCGCTCGAATAGGCGGTGTAGAAGACAAAGCCGACGCCCTCCTTCGGCGCGGAGCTGAAGCAGATATACGGCTCGCCCGCTCCGGGCGCGAAATAGCATTCCGTTCCGATTCCGCCCGCGAAGCCGTTCTCGACGGCGCGCGCATTCTCGTCGGCGACGCGCATGACGATCTTGACGCCCTCGACGTCGCAGAACAGCGAGACCTCCATGCGCGCGTCCTTCGAATCGAGCGCCGTCTTCTCGATCTCCGCGCGACCAGTCGCGACATCCGTCTCGAGGCTGTCGAGCTCGCCGCACATCTTTACGTCGACGTATGACTTCTCAATCGAATCCGCAACGCCTCGCCAGGCGGCGATCGAGCTCACCGGGCTGTCGAAGTACTTTACGGCGTAGCGGCGCTCGGGCACCTCCCTGAAGAGCGCGCGATATGCCGCGCTGTATCGCTCGCACTCGTCGTTGCGCTGAAGATTGAGCGCCCACTGCGCGGCGATCTGGAGCGCCTGGGCATACTCCTTTATGTCGAGCTTCGCCGCCTTCGCGACGGGAATGAGATCCTTCCCCTCGGCAAGCGCCTTGAGCATCTCGAAGCGGACGCGGTCGAACGGCTTTACGGACGGCTTCTGCGACGCCGCGTCATTCGCGAGGAATTCGTCCGCCTTCCTCGCGACTTCTCCGCCGCGGCCCGTCGCGACGAGCGAGAAGAGGTAGCCGCGATAGCGTCCCGGATCCCGGAACCAGGCAAGGCCCCGGAACGACTCGGCGATCTTCGCGAAGAGCGCCCAGTCTCCGAAGCGGTAGACGTTTGCGAATTCACCGAAGACTTTCCCGTCGAAGAACCCCGAGTAGTCCATGCCGCGTGCGATCTCCCGCGCACGGTCGCCGCGAGCGGTCTTGTCGGCGCCGAAGCAGCGGATCAGCACTTCGCGGCGGCGCAGCAGTGGGTTGCCCGCGTCGGAGACATAGGCAAAGGCATCGTCCGACACCTCTTTCGCACGGCCCGATGCGCAGTACCACGAAAGCCGGGGATAGGGATCGTCGATCGCCGCCCACGCAGCGTCGACATCCGCTTCGCTGCAATAGTCGACGGCGAGGTTCGCAAGCGCCTTAGCCGCATCGACGGGATCCGTCTCCGCGGCCCTGCGGTACGCGGCCTTCGCATCCTCGTAGCGATCGGCCCATTTGCAGGCGTCCGCGACAAGGCAGTGCGCCTTGAAGACATCACCTTTCTTGAGCCCCTCGAGCGCCAGAGCCCTCTCGGCGGTCGCGAGCGACGCCGCGTAGTCCTTCTTCCCGGCCTGCAGGCGGGCGAGGGCGCGGAGAAATTCGATCTTGTCGCCGGGCGGGCAGTCCGCAGCCGCGATTTCGCGCTCGCATACGGTTGGTATACATCCGTCAGCCCACTCCTTGTCCCATCTGCCAAGTCTCGTCCAGCCGGGCGTCGCGCAGAAGGAGAGGATCTTCCTGTCGATGTGGACGCGGAGCGCGGCATTTGTCCTCGCATCGTCGGATGCAAGGCGCCCTTCGAGGAATCCGACGATGTCGCGATAGCTCGCGTTGGCCTTCTGCCGCGCGTTGATTTCCGCATCGATCTCCCTGCGCATGTCCTGCACCGAGGCGTAGGCCTGCACGCCGAACACGCCGGCGAGCGCCGCCGCGGAGAGCAGGGACCTGAAAACCGTTGATTCGAATTTCATAGCTTTCGTTCCTTCCTCTCGATTACTTCGTCTCGAACGCGAGGAGCTTCTGGATGTGGTTGATCATCTCGTAGCGAAACGCCGCGAGGTCGAAGTCGTCGCCTTTTGCGTCCGCAAGATGCTTGAGCGCGATACGTGCGGCGTAGCGTGCCCTCGTCGGCCCGTCCTTTATCAGTCTCAGCGCAGTGGTCTTCAGCAGCGTCGCGTAGCGTATGTCGTCGATCGCCTCGCGGAATCCCTCCCACGCAAGCGTGTCGACGCAGCCGTTGCCGGAGCCGTATACAAAGTTCATCGGGCGGTAGAGCCCCATCTCGACATCGTTCCATCCCTGGAGGTGGTGCGCGTAGTTGTAGTTGCAGCCGTGTCCGGCGAGGTACGGGCCCATCCCGTACTGCCTGCGCGCGAAGGCGGGATTCTCGGCGCCGACGTGCTGCGAGGCGTACCACCCCATGCGTCCGTCCGGCGCGGCCTCGTTGTACTTCGCGACCTTCGCGGCGGTGCGCTGGTCGGGCGAAAAAGGCGGCCACCAGAGGTCGGCGAGGTTCGCGCCGGCCATGTAGCCCGACTGGGAGTTGACGGCGAAGGTGAAGCCCTCGTCGTGGTATATCTCGACCATGGAGCGGATCCCGCGCAGGGTCTTGAGTCCGTATTCGTCTCCCCAGGAGAGCATCATTCCCCTGTGCGAGCCGAATGCCCTGTCGAGCGAACGCGCCGTGTTGCGCGCGGCGTAGCGCACGTCCGCGTCGTCCGCGAGCTTCATGAGCCCCATGTATGCGCCCCTGAAATCCATGCCGACGCGCCTCGCCATCTCCCTGTACTTAATGCTCTCGCCGAAGCTCGGAGTGGTCTCGTTGTGGCGGACGAAGTCGGCGAGAATCGCCTCGAGCTGGCGCTCCGCGAGCTCGGCGTCGTTCCCGTTCGAGCAGAGGATCCACTCCATGTTCACGTACTCGCAGAAGAGCGAAAGGAAATCCTTCTCGACGTCGTGGTAGGTCTTCGGCGCGGGTAGCTCGAAGTCGAGGACTCGCAGGCGCACAGGCACCTCGTGGAGAAGCGCGCCGTCCTTGCGCGAGGTCACCGCGATCGTGCCTGCGTACAGCCCGCTTTTCGCGTCCTTCCCGACATGGGCCGTCAGCATGAACTGCTTGTTCTTGCCATTCTCGAGCGTCGCGCCTGCGAACGAAGGCGCGTCGGAGAAGCCGGGCTGCATGCAGAGGAACGCATCGTCGATGCGCCCGACGTTGAAGTCGACATTGCGCTTGTGGATTCCGCGCGGCGCGGTGAGCCAGAAGTGGCTCACGGACCCGTCCTTCGCGGTGACGCGCGCCCAGTTGCCCTTCTTCTCCGTGTCGACCTTCACGAGGTCCTCGTCGTGGAGAAGGAGCTCGGGACAGAGCTTGAGACGCGGATCCTGGAAGTAGCTCGTCCACGCGTTGGAGTTCTGGTACCACACCTTCACGGTCGTGAGGTCCAGTTCCTTCGCCGGGAAGATGTCGCCGTTCTCGTTCTTGAGGTCGCCGACTTTCATGTCGACCTTGCCGAGATCTGCGTCGGACCTCAGGACAAACGAGCCGCCCTCGTATTCACCCTTCGCGGCGACGATCGCGCACGGCGCGTCCTTCACGGCATCTCGTGGAAGCGAATCGGGAAGGACCTGGCCTTCGCCGGTCGCGGGGACGGCGAAACGGACGATCCCGGCCAGCAGCAGCATTGATGTCATATTGAACGTTCCTTGGTGTGAAGAGTCCTCTTTTTCGGCAATTATACCATAAGACGAGCCAACCCGTCATTTATACGAAAGTATAAATCGGTTTCTCCCGGCTGTTCTGGCCGAACCCGCGCGAGCGTGCCGTCAGAGTTCCTTGACCTTCAGGTTGCAGAACGAGACGGTCGAGTCGCTGTGGTCCTGGAGGAGGATGCGCCCTTCGGGAATCTCGCCCCAGTCCTGCGGCTTTCCGGCGGCGTCAACGCCCCAGTCGGCGTACTTCGACGCCTTCACCGCCGCCTTGAACGCGGGCGTGCCGCGGTCGTACTCAAGGACCTTGACGCCATTGAGCCAGTGCTCGACATGCGCACCCTTCGCGACGATCATGCCGCTGTTCCACTCGCCGGGGCCTTTGAGGATGGAATCGGCGTTCGCGGAGATGATGTCGTAGAGCGAAGCGGACTTGCGGTTGCCGTCCTTGCCCTTGTCGGAATCTGGATGCCCGTTCTCGAGCACCTGGTATTCCTCGCACGTGCCCTTGTTGAGCGTCTCGTCGTAGAAGTACTTGACGCCCGAGTTGGCGTTCTCGGTGAGGCGGAAGTCGAACTTGAACGCGAAGTCGCGGTACTTCTTCGCCGTCACTATGTCTCCTCCGCCGCCGAGCTTCTGGTCCTCGGGAGGAAGCGGAAACCAGTTTCCGTTCGCGATGCCGTTGACGGGGCGCATAGTGAGCGTGCCGTCCTTGATGACCCAGCCCTTCTCCGGCGGCGCCTTGCAGCCGCTCTTCACGGCGAGCCAGCCGTCAAGCGTCTTCCCGTCCCACGCGAGCTTCCAGCCATCGGCCTTCTCTGCGTCGGTGAGCGTGTTCGCGCCCTCGGGAGCCGGCTTCATCTTGGCCTTCACCTTGATCGCGTCGCATACGCCGCGCTCATAGCCGATGCACTCGACGACGGCGAGGAGGTTGTCTTCGAAGTCCGACTCGTACTCAAGCGAGCAGACGCCCGCGTAGCCCACCTCGGCAAACGCCTGGAAGACCTTGACGAGATCGATCTTGCCGCGCGGGAGCGGAACGGACTTCCCGTTGGGCGCGTCCTTCTTGAAGTTCTTGATGTGCGCATCGTATATGCGGTCGCCGTACTTCCTGATCGTCTCGGCTGGATCCTTGTCGCAGCCGTACTCCCAGCCGACGTCGATGCAGAAGCCGACGCGCGGATCGAGGTCTTTGACGAGGTTCCATCCGTATTCGACGTCTGGATACATCTCGGGCGACGCAGGACCGTGGTTGTGGATAGCGTACTTGATGTCGAACTCCTTCACCAGCTTGTCGATCTCGAGGAGCAGCGCGCGCGAGCCGCGGCGCTTGTTCCACGAATCGTTTTCGTCCGTCGGCTCGTAGGGCACGCCGACGATGGTCTTCACGCCGAGGCGCTTCGCGAACTCGAACTGATCGCGCAACTTCGAAGCGTCCTTGACGTAGACCGGGCCGATCGCATAGGGAGTGACGCCATACGACGCACACTTCTCCCTGAACGCGGCCATGTCGGCGTCAGTCGCAGAGAACGGGAGATGGAAGTCCTTTACGCACAGGTAGTGGACGTCGGCCTTCTGCATGATCGAAAGCGCGTCGTCGAGCGTCCGCTTGTGGAACGTATACCCGGCGACGCCGAGCCTGAACGGAACGGCGGCAAAGGCACCGAGCGAGGCAACCGCAGCAGCGGCAAGCAGTATCTTCTTCATAAGTTTCCTTTCAACTTTAAACTTCAGACTTTAAACTTCAAACTTCAAACTAATATGACCTACGCCATCGGCTTGAGGAACTTCTTATAGTCGAGCCCTGCCGCCTTGAGCGATAGCGAAAGGTCGAAACGTCCGCGCGCGAAAGGCACGAGCATCTTGTCCGCCGTGGCGTCGCCGGTCGTCTCCTTCGCGGCATCCCACGAGAGTCTCCCTTCCGACTTGCCGCGGCCGACCTCCATGCACATGCGGCCAAGCGAGCAGAACGCCGTCGACCTGTGCGCACCCTCCGCGTCGCACACCGTGTACTGCGGGTCTTCGCGCGCGACCGCCTCGAGGAAGTTGAGGAAGTGGTCGGAATCGCGCAGGAATCTCTCGCCGCCGTGCGCAAGAACGTTGTCCTTGACTTCAGAAGGCTTGAGATCCGCGAGAAGCGAAGGCTTCGACGCCTCGATGGGCCCAAGCTGCCCGGGCGCGACCTTCGGGTCGGGATCGCTCGGCGTGACCTTCATGGCGCCGCGCGTGCACCAGAGCCAGTCGCCGTTCTCGCCGATGAACTTGACCCCCATCTGGAACTTGTTGTTGACGTGCACGTCCGTGCCGCCGCAGTCGTAGTGGAGATCGTACGTCGTGTGGACGTTCCAGAGCTTGTTGCCCGAAAGATCCATCCACTCGCAGGTGCCGCGCACCGACGACGGATCGCAGCCAAGCCCCCACGCCGTGATGTCGAGGTGGTGCGCACCCCAGTTTGTGATCATGCCCCAGCCGTAGGGCGCGAGCTGTATCCAGCCCGGACGGTCGCCGATGTGCTTGATGTCGCGGTTGTGGCAACGCGTCCAGTTGTACGGAACAGCCGGGTCTGTCGGGCCGAGCCACGCGTCGTAGTTGAACGTCGCAGGGACGGGCTCCGGCCGGCGGTCGCCGCCTGAACGGTCGCAGCCGATGCCGACTTCGACGCGCGCAACCTTGCCGAGACGCCCGTTGCGGACGAGGTTGACGACTTTGCGGAACTGCGGGCACGAGCGCTGCCACGCGCCGACCTGCACGACAAGGCCCTTCGCCTTCGCGACATTGGCGACGACGCGGCCTTCCTGGATCGTCTGCGCAAACGGCTTCTGCAGAAAGATGTGCTTCCCCGCGAGCAGGCAGTCCGTCGCCACGATCGCGTGCTGGTGGTCGGGAATGCACAGGAGGACTGCGTCAATCGACTTGTCCGCAAGCATCTCGCGGTAGTCGCCGTAGGTCTTGACTTCCTGGACGATGCCCTTCTTCGCGTAGCGCTCCTCGATCACCTTCTTGCCGTAGGCCGCGCGCTCGGCGTCGTACTCCGCGACTGCGGTCACGACGCAGCGGTCGGTGAACTGCTGAACGCCAGGGACGTCCATCGTGTGCGCGATGCGGCCGTAGCCGACGACGCCGATGTTTATTTTCCGGTTCGCGAAGAAACCATGCGCGCAACCGCTGAAAAGAACCGGCGCCGCGCCTCCTGCGGCGATTCCGGCGATAAACTGCCTTCTATTCATTTCCGATGCTCCTTATGGTGTAAGACTATCTGGGTGAATCAACTCCCTCATTTCGTCATCACGACCGGCTTTATGTCGCCTTTCTCGTCGAAGTACATTCTGTCGAGGCATGTGACGCGGTGGTTCGGCGAAAGCGACGGAATCGGACGCCTGTGGTAGCAGATATACCACTCGTCCGTTCCGGGGATGTTCAGGACCGAGTGGTGCCCGGCGCCAGTCGCGAGCGGGCGCTGCGAGCTGAGCACCCTGCCCTTGAACTCGAACGGCCCGAACGGCGAATCGCCCACGCTGTAGTTGACGCAGTAGGAGTCTAGCGTCCAGACTCCGCTCGAGTACATGAAATACCACTTGCCCCTGCGCTCGAACATTACCGACCCCTCGACGTAGTCCGTCGGCGTCATGTCGCGCCATATCGTGCCCTTGTCGTCAAGCGGAAGAAGCGACTTGAAGTCGGGCGCGAGCTTGACGAGGTTGCAGCGACCCCAGCCGCCGTAGATCATGTACCACTCGCCCTTGTACTTGAAGACATACTGGTCGATCGGCTGCGCGCCGTTCCAGAACTGGTCGATGAGGGGCTTGCCGATAAGGTCGCGGTACGGCCCCTCCGGCTTGTCTGCGACTGCGACTCCGATGCCGCCGTACTTCATGTCGCCGAACGCGCGGACGACAGTCCCCGTGCGGGAGTCGTCGACGGGATACGTGTCGTTCGCGGAGAAGAAGAGGTAGTACTTGCCGTCCTTCTCGTGCGCGTCGGGCGCCCACATGCAGCGACGCGCCCACTTGACGTCCTTCGCGTCGAGCGCCTTCGGGTGCTTCGTCCAGGTCGCGAGGTCCTTCGACGAGAACACGTCGAGGAAAAGCTGATCGTTGTAGCCATGGGAGTACGTCGGGAAAATCCAGTACGTGTCGCCGTAGAGACGAATCTGCGGATCGGCGTACCAGCCGTCGAGGATCGGGTTCCTCCATGCGTGGCCGCCGTCAGCGCGAAGACGCGCCGTCGCCCAGCGCCCGAGCTCTTCGTAGAATTTCCCGAAGCACGAGTGCGTCATGCCGATGCCGTGGACGATCGCCTTGTCCTCAACCTTAATTTCGTTGTACGCGGCGTAGACGGCGCATGGCGGGCATGTAGTGTCGGAAAAGCCGACGGCGACCCTCACGGGGCACTTGATGCGCGACGCGAAGTTCGCGCCGTCAAAATAAGGAGCCCACTTCTCCGCGGCGGCACGGCGCTCGGGCGTTGACGAGTTGTTCTCGACGATCTTCGGCCAGCCGCTCTCGCGGCCCGCGAGATAGCCCATCGTGTCGGTAATGGCCGGAACATAAAACGCCGCGCGGGTGAAGCGGTGGTTTAGCCCGCAGAGGTAGAAGCCGAAGCCGCCGCCCTGCGAAGTCCCCTGGTACGAGAAGCTCGCCTCGTCGACCGGGAACGCCCTTGCGATCCAGTCTACCGCGCGGTCGACGCCAAGCACAACAGGATAGTAGAAGTATTCCTCGCGCGACTCGGTGATGCCCGACGACGCATAGCCGCATGAATACTTCGCCCTCTTCGCGGCGTTGAACTCGTCGTACTTCTTCTGCAGACCCTTCTCCTTCCACTTCCAGTCCATCGGCCAGTCGTAGACCGCGAACTGCGCGCAGATCGCGTCGGGGCTGCCCTGCATGTCGTTCGTCCAGTTGCCAAAGCCGGCGGCGTTGACTCCGATGCGTACGGGGAAAGGCCCCTTCGTCTTGTCCTTCGGCACCGAGAGGAAACCGTAGACCCTGCGGCCAAACGTCGCGAACGAGATGCGATAGAAGTCGAACTTGTCGGTCGAGCGCTCCGCGACTAAATCCATGCGGAGATCGAGCGGGACCTCCGCCGCAAGCGTTTTCCTCGCGTTCGCCCAGAACTCGTCGAAGTCCGCCGGCGACGGGCTGCCCTTCTTTATCTTCTCCGGCTCGAACGCGGCGCCAAAGACGAACGCCTCGCTTTTCGTACGCGGAAGCGTAAGCCGCAGAAAGCCAGGGCTATCGAGCGTTCCCGAAACCGAGAACTTCGACCCCTTGGCGATTTCAACAGTCTCCTTCGCGATGGCCTTCGGTCCGAAGTTGTCGAGCGTCACTTCCTGCTTCGCGGCATCGCTGCACAGATTCGCCGTGTCGAGCACGGTCACGGTAAAGGTCGCCGTCTCGCCGCAGCGATATACGCATCCGGGCTTGTCCATCTCGACCTTGTAGGTTGCCGCAAGCGCAGAGAGCGTGGCGAAGACCGAAAGCGCAGCGAAAAGACGTTTCACCATAGTCTACTTCGCCTTCATCGTGTAGCCGTTGAAGCGGTGGGTGTTGTAGAGCTTCTGCCCCTTGACGACAGAAAGCCCCATCGCCTTGCGGATCGCGACGATGTCCTTGACGAACTTAGGGGCAAGCTGGTTGACCTTTCCGCCGTGCCCCGAGGCGAGGAGAAGCACCTGACAGTAGGCGTCGGCGTTCTCGGCGAACCACTCCGCCTCCTCGATGTCGCGCCCGCCGCAGACAATGCCATGGTTGGCCATGAAGACTACGTTCGACTTCTTCGCGGCCTCGGCGACGCTCTTCGCGACCTCGTCGGTCCCGGGCGTCGCATAGGGCGCAAGCGGAATCTGCGAGAGGAAGATGTCGGCCTCGGGATTGATGCCGTTCGGCGGCACAAGACCCGCGAAGAGGAAGGCGTTGCAGTGCGGCGGATGGCAGTGCATGCACGCGTTCATGCCTGTCGCCTTCATCATCGCGATGTGGACCTTCACTTCGCTCGTGCGCGGACGGTAGCCGCACAGCTGCCCGGCCGCCATGTCGACGAGGCAGATGTCCTCGCGCTTCATGAAGCCTTTGCAGCAAAGAGTCGGAGAGCAGAGGACAAGATCCTCTCCGACGCGGACGGAGAGGTTGCCGCCGTTGCCGTCGGTATATCCCTTGTTGTAGATGCGCCTGCCCATTTCGCAGATCTGGTCCTTGACCTTGTTGATCGCGAGGGAGTTGAAAAACTTGTCGAGCTCCTTGCGGGTCTTCGGCTGCGGACCGTTCTTCCAGTCGTAGGCACGTTCGACGAGCGGAGGGTTGATGTAGAGTTTCTTGTCCATAAGTGATTGTATTATACCAAAATCTGCGGCAGTTTTGTCGCAAGTGTTCTAGCCCGCGAACACACGGTTTTTGCTTTTGCATGCTGCGCACGCGAAATGCTACAATACCCGCCGTGGAAGAGCAGCCAGAGACAAAAGACGACATCAGACGGCGGATGCGCACAATCCGCAGGGCGCTTACTCCCGAAGAGCGCGAGCGCGCGTCAAAGGTCATTTGCGCCAAGCTGATCAACGACGACCTCATTTCGGTCGCCGTCGATCCGTTTGAGGGCGGAGGCGCAGTCGCGGTATACCTCGCCTCGCCAGATGAGATCGACCTTTCGGAATTCATCCTCGAGATGCTCGACATAGGAGTCAAGGTAGTCGCGCCGCGCTGGAACGGCGAGACCTACGAACTTGCGAAGTTGAAGAGTCTTTCCGAAAGCGGCCTCAGACGCGGGCCAATGAACATCCTCGAACCGGCGGAGGCGGAAATAGTCAAGCCCTCGGAAGTCGCCGTCTGGATCGTCCCCGGACTCGCCTTCACAATCATGGGCGACCGCCTCGGCTACGGAGGCGGCTGGTACGACCGACTGATGGCCGGCGCCAAGGGATCGTTCAAGATCGGCGTCGCCTACGAATTCCAGATCGTCAAGAACCTGCCGCACGAGCCACACGACATCCCGCTGATTCGCATAGTGACAGACGACCTCTCCGACAGGCATGTGGAATTCACCGAAACCGAGGACGGATTTCGCGCATCCGTGTCAATCGGCGCACAGACTATGCGCCGCGTTTTGTTCATATTGTCGCTCCTCGGCATCTGCCTGTTTCCTTTCATGCTGCGGTTCGCCGTGGGCTTCACGCACGGGAAGATTGCGATGCCGATGTGGGCGTGGCTCACGGCTCTTGTTGCAATGGCAGTGGCGATTCTTGCCTCCGCCATCGCGCTGCTGTATATCTTGGGCGGGCCCGAGACGGCTGAAATCGAGGTCAAGGGAGAGGAAGGCGTCTGCCGCAGGCGGTTCCTTGGGCTGATTCCCCATCGCACAATCCGTTTCCGCTGGAGTCCGTGGTCAAAAGCCCGCCCATATGGATACAGCTTTTATTCCGCGCCGAGGAACACAATGCTTTCGATTGTTGAAGGCAGTGTTGAGCGATGCCTGTTCAGGACATATAGTCAAACAAGTCTCGAGCTGTCGATTCTCATGAACCTGTCCCATCGTATCGACCAGCCCCAGGAGACGACTTCTGCCGAAGCAATTCTTGCCGTTCTGCCGCGCGGAATGCGCATCATCCGCGACGGCGATTCGGAGACGATGGAAGCGAAGGTTCATTCGCTGACTGGCCTTGGCTCGGCGCTTGGATGCTGCGGCTTGCTGGGGCTTGTCGCGTCTACTGTCTTTTTGTGGTTGTCGGACTGGACAATCTCCTTGTCGGCCACTGCGCCATTGCTCAACTGGCTGTCGGCGTTGTCAGTCGTTTTCATTGCCCTTGTGCCAATCGCCTGGACGGCGCTCTTCCTTGCCGTCGGCTATCATGCGCTTTGGACGCTTTTCGGCAGGCACCGGCTGACTGTCGCGGGGGCGAACTGCGAATACGAGGCACGGCTTGGACCACGCGTCAAACGAAAAAGCTTTGTGCTGAGCAGCGGCTCCCATGCGACATCGTATCCGGGCAACTCGCTCTGCGTCACCGCCGCAGACGGCGAACACCACTACTGCTTCGACAATTTGCCGCCCCGCTGCTACCTTCCGCTGACCGTCTTCGTCAGAAAACACGCCTTAAAACTTGCATAGCCACAAGTCTTAGCCAACCACGGGTCTTTGCCTATTCCACCTTCCAGCGCGCCGCCTTCCTGGACACCGTCTGCTCTAACCCGCCAACCTCGCCGTCTTTTCACCAATCGCCTTCACGAGCCGCCTCCACCACCGCTTTTTCGTCCGCTCCGTAATCTCATTCGCGTACTTCTCCCTCCACGCCGCGAGCATGTTCGCGTCCTCCACCCGCTCCGGGTCCGTCAGCGCGTCCAACCGCGCCATCAGCGCCGTCGCGCTCAGGCCGATCCCGTCCACGACTTCCAGCCATATCGCCCGAGCCCTAACGACCGCCAGCTCCGGCACCGCCTCATCCTCTCCTCGTCCCTTTGCGTGCCCCTTTTCGCGCCCCTCTCCGCGCTTTCCCGCACATCTCTCTCCTCGTTCCTCTGCACAACCCTCTCCGCTCCTCTCTCCTATCCCCCCTGTGGCCTCGCAAGAGCTGCCGCAATCGTCACCCATGGCTTCGTCCGCACCGTAATCTCGTTTTGCCCCATCCTTCCGCTCCGCCGCACCCCGCGGCAGCACCACGTCCGCAGGCGTCGGGTCCGCGAGCTCGACGACCTGCTTCAGTTTCTTCGCCGCGGCCTTGTAACGCATCGCGGTCGTGTACTTCTCGTAGATTTCCGGCAGGTTGTCGCAGAGCCAGCCCTTTATCCCGGGGTTGCGGCCTATTATCACCCCGTCCTCGTTGCGCCTCAGCGAGTTGTCGAGGTAGCACTCGAGATCCTCCAGCATGCTCCCGAAACTGATCGCCGCCTCGTGCGAGTCCCTGCGGTGCTTCCACGCCTCGAGAATAGCCTCCCGCGTCGGGCAAGTGTTTGTCGTCGCCCGCGCGCGGATCTTCCGCCGCTCGGCCGCAAGCGCGCGGCGCCTTTCGTTCTCCGCCTCGTAGTACCTGGGGCGCCTCTCCGCGGCCTTCAGCCTCGCTACGCGGCGGGAGCAACATCTGCGCTGAGCGTCGAGGCACATCCACCAGTATTCGCCGCGGGTGAGGTACTCGAAAACGTCCCACGCGCGGATGATCCCGTATGGGCCGCAGCCCATCGGACGGTTCATGTAGTCCTCGAAGTCGCCCAGCCTCGGCCTCTCGTCGCCAAGCTCGGCCCACATCTTAACTGTCTTTGCACGCTTCATGCCGGACATCATACCAAACCCCCGACGAAAAGGCAACGATAAAATGAGATTACTGTGCGGACGAAATACAACTGTAATCTAATATCGCTGATTTTCTGTCCCTGCTAATCCTCCCTTTGCTCAGAGAGGCCAATGCTGAACTACCGCTAACTCAGTCGAGCAGAAACTGAGCCGCAAATCAAAAACTTAATCTTCGCTATCTCAGCCGACTAATACTGATTCACCACTCTCTCAGCAAGGATGAAAACAGCCGCAACGGCTTCGCAGAGGTTCTGAACGACAATCATGGACCGAGCGGACATGGAGAACTTTGCGCAAAACAAATCTTTTATGTCAGCAGCGAGGGAGTCGCGCGTTCGAGATGCCACCGCATTAGCGGCTGCAGTTCCTCGCATGTGAACACGCCCTCACGCATCCACTTCGAGAGAAACGCGACAAGCCATCCCGCCTCGCCTGAGCCTCCGCCCCATGATGGGTCGCCAGTCGTCCATTCCTCGAACTTCCTGCGCAGCTTGGTCTGCACCTTGGCGCTGGCCAAGTGCCAGCAGGCGACGAAAAGTCCGTCTCTGCCGTCCTCGGGAACGATGTCGAGAAGCCGAAGCACCAGCGAGCCGCCATGCTTCCGCGACCCAAGATACGACAACAGAAGACCATTGCTGCCGTACGAGCTCCAGTCCGTCTTGGCGATGACGCGGCCCATCCGCGCACGCACAAGCGAGCCCTTCTCCGCCATTAGCCGCGCGAGCTGCAGCGCGAGGTCGTAGTGATACAGGCCCTGGAAATCCATAAAGCTCTCAAGAAGCGTCTTCGCCTCTTCATCGCCGCATTCGCCGAAGATGTATGGTGCGTCCAGCCCAAACTGGATGATGCCGTCGAGCCGGATCATCGGCGAACCACCGTCTCTGTCGCACTTCGCGCGCCCGAGGCCATGCCGCGCGGCGGCCTTGTTCACAGTCAGCAGGCAGAGCCGGACGCACTTCTCGTCGATCTCGGTCTTTGCGTCCGTCGGGGCTGATATCCTCGCGTCGAAGAGATCGGCCCCTTCGTGCGCGAGGAGCGAGACCTTGTTGCCGAGCCCGCCGCCGTAGCCGGTAAGCCCGCCGTCCGAGCCAACTACGCGGTGGCACGGGATTATTATGCCGATCGGATTCCAGCCCACCGCGCCGCCGACAGCCCTCGCCGACGCCTTTTTCCCGCCACGCCGACGCGCAACCGCCTTCGCTATGTCGCCGTAGGATGTCGTTGCGCCAAACGGAATCTTCATCAGCTCGTCGAGGACGTCGCGGCGGAACTGCGTCGCCCCCTCGATTCTGAAAGGCGGAGTGAAGCCAGGGTCACGCCCGGCGAAATACGCGTCAAGCCAGCGTCGCGTCTCGCGGAAGGCCGGCGTCTCGCGCCGCTCTCCCACCTCTCCGCGCCACCAGTCGCCGCGCGAACCCTTGAACGCAAGGCCCGTCAGCGCCTCGTCGTCGCCGACCATCACGAGGTCGTCAAACCCCTCCGGCGTCTTGTATGTCCAATGGCATTTCATTGTCGTTCTTCCTGGATGGAGACAACTATGCCGTGAAATGCCTCTGCTGGCCGCGGGCCTGTGCGCGAAGCATGGAAAAGCCGTTCTCGACGCGACACCCCGCCTTGGCCGCACGGGCCATAAGCGGCGTGACTTCGGGAACATAGCGAAGATCGTATACGAGTTCGCGCCCTGTAAACTTGTAGTCCGGAATCGGGTCGACAGGCGTGGCGTTGACGAGAATGTCGAACCCCTGCGGAGGCGTCTCGCGGTGAAACACCTTGAATTTCACGCCGAGTTCTTTAAGCGCGACTTTCACCGCCTGCGCAGCGCCGCCGTCTCCGAGAAGCGCGGCGGATTTGCCGCGCAAATCGCCCGCGAACGACGCAAGCGCCTCGGCGAATCCCTCGACGTCCGTGTTGTATCCGACGTACTTCCCGTTCTCGCAGACCACTGTATTGACAGCGCCGACTTTCTTGGCGAACTTGTCGATCTTGTCCAGAAGCGGCATTATCTCGAACTTGTGGGGAATCGTGACGGCCATTCCGCGCATGCCCATCGCCTTCATGAAGTCGAACGCCTCCTTCGCCGTCTTCGCGGGGAACGGAACCATCACCGCGTCTTCGTCCTCATTCGCGAACGCCGCATTGTGAAGCTCAGGCGAGCGCGTCTTCTCCAGGGGCCAACCGGTGACGCCGTAGAGCGCGGCGGATTGCGACACGGAACGAAATCTGAAGTCACGCACCAGCTCGTACGGCGTTATGTGTCCGATCGAGCCAAGCCCGCCGACGGACGCATACGTCCATAGCGATCCGAACCTTGACGCGAGAGCCCTCGTCGCGAATCCCTGCGCGCCCATCGCGCAGACGACGCGCGGAACGTCGCCCAAATCTTCGGCAAACACCTTCGCGACGTCGCCAAGGTTCCGCGGCATGAACGCGACCTTCGCGACATCGCCGCTCTTAGCAAGCTCGCGCAGCTTTGCGCCAAGATTCTCAACAGGCCCGTCGAACTTGTGGAGCGACCTGACGACATTCGCGCCCGCCTTGTGCGCGAGCGCAACAAGATGCCCGTCGCCGAAGCCTTCCTCGAAATCAACATAGTCAAAACTACCCTCTGCGACCTTTGCGTTCTTTGCGGCTAAAACCTTTTCGAAAAACTTCACCCTCTCCGCTTCATCGCCCTCGAACGCGCCGCCGTCGCACTTGCGGCGGAACGTGAGCAGACACGGCACGCGCCATGTCGCCTCCTTCGCAAGCATCGCCGGGAACTTCGCAACCTTCGCGCGCTCGCCCTTCTTAAGCAGGTCGACGCGAAGCTCCACCATGTCCGCGAAGTAGCGCTGCGACCTGTACTGCTCGATGTCCTCTTCCAGCGTCTTCCCCGTGAGCGTGAGGCAGATTTTCGAACGCTCCGCTTCCGCCGCGAGGAGCGCGTCCACGACGGCAAACGCCGTCACTGCCTCTATGACAGGCACGGCACGGCGGACGATGCACGGATCGTGGCGTCCCTTCATCGAGAGCTTCGCGGGCTTCATTGTCGCGAGGTCGACGGAATCCTGCTCGACGAACACGGTGGGGGTCGGACGCATCGCCACCGTGAAGCAGACGGGCTTCCCGTAGGTGCGTCCGCCCATGATGCCGCCCTGCTGATTCGTATCCGTCGAGACAAGGCCGTTGTCTTTTACGGAGAACTGGTCGTTGTACTTTGATCCTGGAGTAGTGCCTATGAATTCGCACCCAAGGATATCACCGAAGACGATGCCCTTCACGCCGGGGACGCCGAACACCGCGGCGGAAATATCTGTTTCAAGTCCGTCGAAAAGTGGCCCCCCGAGCGCTGGCGGGAGCCCAGAAATGGTGCATCCGACCATTCCTCCGATGGAATCGCCGGCGTTGCGCGCCTTTAGAATTTCCTTTTCGTAGTCCTCGTCTTTTCCGCAGACTGCGTTGCCAAGCGCCACGATCTGCGCCTGAACAAAGATTCCTCGCCGTGCGAGATATTCGAGGCACAGCGCGCCGGCGGCGCATAGCGGCGCGGTGAGACGCCCGGAGTTCTTGCCGCCCCCCGTCGGGATGCGGCCCATCTCGATCCACTGTCCGAAGTCGGCGTGTCCCGGGCGCGGAATCGTGCGCTCCGCGCCATAGTCGCCCGGGCGCATGTCGCGGCTCGCGATTTCGCCGACGATCGTCTCGCCCGTAGTCGTTCCGTCCGCGGCAAATCCGCTGCGCCAGACGACTTCGTCCGTCTCTCGGCGCGCGGTCGAGAGCTTGTCGCGCCCGGGTGCGCGTCGCTCCATGAACTCCGCGACCTTCTCCGCGTCTACGCGCACGCCGGCGGGGAAGTTCTCGAGGGTGAACGTCATCTTCCGTGCGTGCGACGCACCGCGGACGTCAAGTCTGAGAATGCTTTGCATCAATCGAGATTCTATCGTGTAAGAGGTAATTCGCGGATAGGTTACTTGCCGAAAAAGGAGGTTATGTCGAACCAGCATTCTGCGTCGTATGTGAAGACCACGCCATTGGTCAGCTTCACGCAAACTTCATACTCAATGCTGTCATACGACCTGCCGCCGCTTGAGATCAGCCCCTGGGACTTGACCGTCGGAACGACTGCGTCAATGTCATCCTTCGTGCCGAGTTTCGTCTTTTCCAACGCGGCAATGACTTCGCTTTGGCTGCGCAGGAGCAGGAACGGCCGCTCAAGTTCTACTCCGGAGATTTCATCCTCCGCCGAAATGACAACAGCCGTTTTCTCGTCATAGCCCCATCCGCCGGAATACGCCTTGTTCTTGACGATTTCGCTCATTGACGTCGCAAGCGGCGCAATGGCAGCCTTCAGCGCTTCTGCAGGGGCTTGGGGATTCCGCCCTTCGGCACCACTTTCTTCTTTTGCCGGGACGCGGCGGTAGTGGTAGCCGGAGAACGCCGTGTTCTTGAAGAGCTTCCACACCGGCAGGACGTCGCCGTTCGACATGATGCATTCGCCGAACTCATACGACGCGAAGAATTCCTTGCACGGACTGGAGAGGATCTCGTTTCCGTCGACGGTGATGACGACATTCTCGGGGCCGGTCTTGAGGTTGAAGCTGTGGGACGGCTGCTTGGCGAGATCGCGGACGAGTATCTGGCGGCTGATGTCCCGTCCGTCCTCGTGCTTCGTCGCGGCCTTGTACTTGGCGCCCGCGTTCTCCTCGGTGTACGACTCGACGGCGACATGGTCGCCATTCTTGTCGCGGAAGAAGTGGATGTACGGCACGGCGCCAGACGAGATGGTGCGTCCATAGGTGGGACGGGCGAGCCCCCATCCGATGTCCCACTCCTTCTGATTCGGATCTTTCTCCTCGAAGTAGACGGTCGCCTCGAACTCGCTGTTGAGCCCGTGCAGAGGCGTCAGCAGGAAGTAGTACGACCGGAAGTTGTGGCGAAAGCGCGCCCGTCCGTCCTCGTCGAGATGCATATGCCCCCACCATACCTCGGCCTCGCCCGGGAGTCCGGTCGGCATGAGGTCCATCCAGCCGCCCGCCGTCTCCTGGGAAAAGAGCCTCTCGCGAAACAGCTGGCGCCCCGCCAGCTGCCGCTCGTTGATGTCCAGGTGCTCGCGCTTGCTCATACCCTCGTAGTAGCGATACGCCTCTTCATGGCGTCCGGCGTCTATCGCCTCCTCGGCGGCGATGACACCCTTCGCGTCGGGACCCTTGGCAATTGAATGCGCGAGGTCGCCCATGTAGTATTTGTCTTCCCTCGGCGCGACGCGCCGTATCCAGTGGTGGTCCTTCCAGCTCCTGACCGGCTTCTCGAGCGCCGCGGCATACGCGCGCACCCGCGCCCAATCCCTTGTGGACACGGCGAGGTCGAGGCCCATGCAGCGGAATATGTCCGGAGACGGCATGTTCGGCTGAGGTCCGGCGGCGACATAGGTGTCGAACATGCGGTACATGGCGGCGCAGACCTCCGGGGTCAGAATGCGCGCGACTTGGTTCGTCGTGGACGAGCCGTCGGTTTCGAAGCGGAATATCTTGTTCAGCGCAGCGGATGCCGCGACGTAGGCGAAGCAGGAGTCCGTGCGAACGGTCGCAGCCGCGTTCGTCGCAAGGTCGAGCAGCATGCGCGTCGAGCCGCCCCAGCGCGAGGTCTGGTAGTGGACGAAGTCGTCGACGTATTGCGCGGCGACGTCGATGGAATTGGATACGCCGCGGTTGAACCATTCAAACGCATCGCCATTCCCGCAGCTGCGCCCGTACAGGCTGGAGAGCATCAGCGCCGGACGCGCCTCCTCCGGGCGCATCGCCACGGCGGCCAGGAGGTTCGACTCGGCCTGGTTGTTGTTGAGCTGCCACCCCTTCCATCCGTCCTCCGTCACCTCGCTCGCCCATCCTTGCCCTCGGGACTCGAACGCGGCGCTCATGCAACGCTCGGCCCATGCGCAAAGCGCCAGGTACTCGTTGTCGAGCTGTTTGCCGGCGTTCTCCGGAAGCAGATACTCGCTGTCGAGCCGCTCGGCGATGCGCCGGTCGGCCGCCTTGAGGATGGGGACGACCTTCTCGAACGCCTCGACATACGGGCCAAGCGCGTCCTTGACCGGCTGGGTGCGTTTTTTGTCAAGCGCCTTCATGTGCCTTGCCTGCCGGTACGCCCAGCGGCGGAGAAGAAAGCCCAGGAACGGCTCGGTCGCGTCGTCATGCGCCTCAATGGCCTCCTTGAACAGCTTCTGGCCTTGGAAGAACTTGGGTTCGCTGTCCAGGCCCATGTAGCGCACAATCGCGACGGCCGCGTCGCGGCAGTTCTGGCCCCACAGCCAGTTCGCGTCGCCAACCGCCTTCGACGTCGGGAACTCGTCCCGCATCGTGGCCATGGCAATCGCAAGCGACTCGCGCACGCGCAGCATGCGCGTACGCACAGAGTCGTTCGTCTCAGACGCCGCGTCGTACGTCTCGACTATGTGCTTGCGGTAGAACGGAAACGTCACCTCGTCGATGAGCTTTTTATCCGTCTTCGCATCCGCGGGAAGCGGCAGCACGACCCTGGGTTCGACGCGCGACGACATCCGCTCGTCGTCGTCATCATCGTCATCATCGCCTTCTTCGTCCTCCTTGTCGAGCGTCCCGTTCTTCTTCGCCTCCTCGTACGCCTTGAGCGCGGTCTTGAGCATTTCGAAGCGCGACTCCTGCTCGTCGATTAAATCCTTCTTGCGCGACTCCATGTTCGCGGGGACCTTCATCGCCTTCGCCTCGGCGAACGCCTTGTCGTAGAGCGGAACGTACTTGGCGTAGACCTCTTCAAACATGACCTGCTGCGCGTATTTCATCGCCTCGCGTCGATACTTGCGAAGCTCTGATTTCGACGCCCCCTCTTTCGGCTTCGGAAACTTCTTCTCGACCTTCTCCATCACGGCACGGGACTCCTCTTCCATCTTGCTGTCATGGGAGTTAAGGACATCCTCTATCGGCTTGATGTACTTCTTGACGTCCGGCGCATCGCGTATCTCGGCGTCGAGCTTCTCGATGTACTTCGCGGGCCCGCCCTTCTCATAGCCAAGACGGCACACCTCCTCGCCCTTCGGGTCGAGGACGACGACCGTGGGGAAGCCATTCACGCCGAACTTCTCGACGAGCTTCGGGTTCTCCTTGGCGGCCTTCGGCGTCAAAAGCGACTTTTTCATCGGCGAGTCCACCATCAGGAGGACGTACTTCTCCGACGCGGCCTTCTTGAATTCGTCTGTCGCAAACACCTCCTTGTCGAGCCGCTTGCACCAGCCGCACCAGTCGCTTCCGGAGAAATCGACGACTATGTGCTTGTTCTCGTCCGCCGCTTTCTTGAGCGCAGCGTCGTAGTCGTCGAGCCATCCCTCGGGCGTAGAAGTCTTCGCGTAGACGGCCAACGCAAAAAGCGCGGCCAGAGATGCAATCATCGTTTTTTTCATTTTAGTCCCTTTCCAAACTGTGCCTTTGCCGCGACGCCGTCTTCAAGCGCGGCGTGGAGTCGCGCACGGTCGTTCGCGGCAAGTGCGCCGCGGAAGTCGTCGAGGCGGCTGATGTAGCGCTCGAGAACGGGCAGAAGCGCGTCGCGGTTCGCGAAGAAAAGCTCCGTCCACGTGTCTGGATCGGGCGCGCCAACGCGCGCCATGTCGCGGAAGCTCCCCGCCGAGTAGCCGACATGGTCCTTCGCGAGCGGTTCGCGGACGTATGCCGACGAGATCAGGTGGCAAAGCTGGCTCGTAAACGCAATCATCTCGTCGTGGTGCTTTGGGTCGGTGTAGACGATCCGTGCGAAACCGAGTTCCTTCAAAAGCTTCTCGAGCTTGTCGAGAGGTGCGCGGCCGTATGTCGGGTATGGCGTCAAGATCATCGATGCGCCGTCGAAGAGGTCTGCCACGGAGTTTTCGTAGCCGTTCTTCTCCTTGCCGGCCATCGGATGCCCTCCTACGAACACCCAGCGCGTCTCGAAAGCGTATTTGCGAAGCGCATCGCAGACGGGAGTCTTCACGCCTGTCGCATCGACCACGACGGCCCCTTCCTTGAGGCGCGGCGCAATCGCGTCTATGACTGCGACGACAGCCGACGGCGGCACGGCGACAAAAACGACATCCGCGTCCTCGACGCGAAAATCCTCGCCCTTGTCGAAGATCGCCGCCTCGTGTCCAGCGCGCTTCGCCGCCTTCTCGAACGACCCTCCGATCAGACCTTTGCCTATTATCGCTATTCGCATAGGGCAAAAATTATCTCATTTTCGGGGGAAAAAGGCAATACTGACATCAGCGATGCTCGCAGCTGTTCCGTGTTGTCTCGTGCTGGCTTTACTTCCTACGCATGGCTTTATTTCTGGCAACCTGGCTCGCAGACTTATTGTCGGCTCGCTTAACTACTTGCGGCCGCAACCGCGCTTCTATCCAACGCCAATCCGACACTAACCGCCACTAAATCAGTCCTTCTCAAATCTATGCGACCCTCCCAATCCCCACAACAGGGCCTTCTTCATTTGCGTTCCCCTTTCTTTCCCTGGTCCTTCCACGCTCCGTCCAGCTCGCCGAGCGTCGCGCCCGTCAGTTCCTGCCAAAGCGTATCGCGATAGCGGCGCGCCCGGCACGCGGCGTTCACCTTCTTGAGCACGTCGAGTCCGTGCGTGCGCGCCACCCAGTCGAGAAAATTCGCCGACACGCGGTAGGAAGCGTCGTACTTCACCGTCGGGTCGTCCCAGTCGAGAATCACGCACCCGTGCTTCTCCGGCTCGAACTGATACCAGCGTACGTAGTCCGCAAACCCTTCCTGAAACCAGCCGGGCGCACCGCCCGGATACTGCTGGACGACATGCGTGAGCTCGTGAATCGTCGATCCGAGGGACTCGCCCTCCAGCTGGCTCTTGATCCACGCCTTGTTGAGGCAGATCTCGTCTCCCGCCGCCCATGCCGGGATACCGCCCATGTCCGTACGGAAACGGAGATGGATGCGCGCAAGCGGACGGAACTCGGGCGAGGCATACATCTCGGAAATCCGCGGATACCAGGCCTTCAGCGTCGGCAGCAGCGTCTCCTCCGCCCAGGCATCGAGCTCGGGATCGTCCGCCGGACCGACCGTGATCACCGGCCCCGCCTCGGCGACAGGGTGATCAGTCATCTCGAGCTGCAGCGTCCGCCCCGCCAGAATGTCCTCATGACGGAACCACGTTCCGCCCAGGAGATGTCCGCCGACCGATCCCTTCGTCCAGTACTTCGCCTCATACGACGCGCCGGGTGCGGACACGACGAAGTCCTTTCCGTTCTCGAGATGGATCGTCACCTTGCTGAACACGGGCGAGCCGATCTCGTACCTCGGCAGGCCTGGCGTCACAGGATAGAAGCCCATCATCGAAAATACGGCATAGGCGCACATGCCGCCCCCGTCCTCGTCGCCGCACATGCCCATGCGGTCGTTGCGGAACCACGCCTCGAGTGTCTTGCGGACGAGCTTCTGCGTCTTGTGCGGCCGTCCCGCGAGATTGTAAAGGTACGGGATGTGGAAGGACGGCTCGTTCGCCATCGAGAAGTTCCCCATGAGACCGGTCGATCCGTCCGGCATCGCCTGCACGTGGTCCCACCGGCAGCCGACGCCCGTGTTGAACATCTCGTCGAGCCGCCGCTCCATCCCCTTGGCGCCGCCGAGCAGCTCACGCAGTCCGCGCAAATCATGCTGCACGTCCCAGATGTACGTCCAGGCGTTGTTCTCCGTGAAGTAGTTGCGCGCACCGTAGCCGCCGCAGCGGATCGGATCGAACGGCGTGACGAAAGCGCCCGTCGCGTCCTTCGGACGGAAGAAGCGCGTTTCGGGATCCCAGAGATTGCGGTAGTTCTGCGCCCGCCTGCGGTAATACGCCTCGCCCTCCCTGTCCCCGACCTCGCGCGCCATCCGCGCAAGCGCCCAGGCGTCGTAGCTCGCGCCCTGCGTGACGGAAACGGCCTGACGCCGCTCCCAGCCGACGGCCTTGCACGTCTCCTGCTCCCCTTTCGCGAGCGCCGGGAAGTAGCCGTGCTCGTCCATGAATCGGTCGAGTTCCGTCCACGGGCCGCAATGCCAGGGCACGAGCGACTCCGTGCGTTCGGTGTGGTCGAGCGCCGCGTAGGCGGCCTTCAGGTCGAATCCGCGCACGCCCTTCGCCCAGGCGTCGAGGAACGCGATCGCCGCGTGGTGGTTGACCATGCGGTTGCTGTCGTGCGACAGCTCGGGGAACGTCGGCACCCAGCCTTCGCGGTTCTGCGCCGCGAGGCGCAGGTAGCTCGTCAGCTTCGCCGATTCCGCCGTCGGCTCGAGGATCACCATGAGCGGATGATGCGCGCGGTAGGAATCCCAGATCCAGTCGTCCACGTACTGGTCGATGCCGTCCGTCCCGTGCACATGGCGGTCCCACCCGCGATAGCGTCCGTCCTCTGTGATGTCGACCATGCGCTCGTACGTGCGCCAGAGCGCGGAGTAGAAGACGGACCGCTCGTCCTCGGTCCCGCCCTCGACCTCGATCTTGCCGAGCTTGGCGTTCCACGCCTTGCGTCCGGCATCGGCCAGCGCCTGCGCATTCCAATCCGGCACATACGCCGCGAGATTCGCCTCGGCCTGCTTCGCGTCGATGTAGGAGATTGCGTAGCGGAACTTGACGGACTTCACCTCGGGCGCGAAGACGAAGGCCGTCTGACCGCCCTGGCGTTCGACGGACACGGGGCGCACGTCGAAAGCACCCGCGAAATGGACGGGGATGCCGTCGAAACCACCCTTCATCACGACGGACTGCCCATCTTCGGAAACCGCGATCTCGTCCTCGCGCAACACAACGGCATGAACCGCGTCGGGGCGCCGGAAGGTAAAGGTCGCAAGCGCACCGCGCACGGCGGGGACAAGTTCGAAGCGGACATCCCAGGTGTCGAAGACGACGTCATACGCATACGGCGTCGCATGCTCCTGGTCCCAGGTCGAGGTCCATGGCGCGAAGAGCCCGTCCTTCGGTCCCGAATACGGATAGCACCCCGCAACGCCGCCGGCACGGTGCCCCGGGCGCTGCAGCGCGAGCAGCCCCACGCGGTCCTGCGTGAAGTCGTGTTCCGGCGGAATGAAGCGGAACATCGCATTCGGCAGCTGCACCGTGCGGAAGCACGGCACCAGCAGATGGCTGATCGTCCCGATGGACGTGTTGACGTAATCGACGGGGTCCTTTGCGGACGCACTCACGGCCAAACCGACCGCCAGCAGACAGAATATGTTCTTCATCATCGTTTCTCTTCGGTTTTGTCTCAAGTTACACGCGTTCATTCGACGACGGCAAATGACGACGTGGCGTCGTAATCCCAGATGAGCATGTCGGAATGTACGGCGACCGGACCCGCAGCCGCCGAACAGCAGGCAAAGACCAGCGCGACAGACAACCTCGACATGCGCATGCTCATTGTTCCTCCTTGGCAGGCGTCGCCTGCATCGCAAACTCCAGAACGCCGCCCCGCAGAATGTCGTCATGCCTGATCTTCCAATCGGAGACCGGCCTGCCGTTCAGCGTCACGGACTTCACGTACTTGTTCTCCCGCGAGAGGTTGCGGGCAATGACAGTGAATGAGCCGGAAGGGACGCGCAGCGTCACCTTGGACACTTGCGGTGCGCCGATCACGTACTCGCCGCCGCACGGGTCGAACGGATAGAAGCCCATCAGCGAGAAGAGGTACCACGCGCTCATCTGTCCGCAGTCGTCGTTGCCGCAGAGTCCGTCGGGACGCGGTGCGTAGAACTTGTCCAGCACCTCCCGCACGCGCTCGGCCGTCTTCTCGGGATGGCCCGCGAGCGTGTAGAAGTAGGCGACGTGATGACTCGGCTCGTTGCCGTGGATGTACTGTCCGATGAACCCGGTGCAGTCCTCCTCCCATCCCTGTCCCTCGGCTTCGGACGGCAGCTCGAAGAGGTCGTCGAGCTTGGCAACGAACTTTTCGTTTCCGCCCATCATGCCGATGAGCGTCTTCGCATCATGGAGCACGTGCCACGAGTACTGGTAGGAATTGCCTTCCGTGAAGTCGTTGTCGGACATCGCGCCCGCACCGATGGCGAACGGATTGAACGGTTCGCGCCAGTTGCCCTTCGTGTCCTTGCCGCGCATCATCTGGATCGACGGATCGAACACGTTCTTCCAATAGCCTGCGCGCTTCTTGAAGAATGCCGCATCCTCGGCATGCCCGAGCTTCTCTGCCATCAGCAACGCACACCAGTCGTCATAGGCGCATTCCAACGTCCGCGAGACGGACTCGCCGCGGATGAGGTCGCAGGGATAGTAACCGTACTGGTCGTAAAGCTCCCAGTCCTCCTTCCGGCGGCTTTCGTGCTTCTGCGTCAGCGACTCCTTGATCTGCTGAAACGCCGCTTCGGCATCGCCTTTCCACGCGCCCTTCAGGTACGCATCGACGATCATCGGGACGGAATGCGTGCCGATCATGCACTGGTTGTCGCGTCCCCACAGCGTCCAGACCGGCAGGAAGCCCGTCACCTTGCCCTGATCGAGCATCGCCTCCACGAACGTGCGCGCACGGTCCGGCGAAAGGATCGTGTAGAGCGGACCCGCCGCGCGGAACGTATCCCAGCAGGAGAACGTCGAATAGAGCGGCTTCGCGCCCGCGTCGGCGATGTTGCTCGGCTGGAAGTAAAGGTGATAGAGCGCGGTGTACCAGGCCGTGCGCTCGGCATCCGTTCCCTCGACCGACGCCCCCGCCAGAACCTCGTTCCATGCCGTGCGCACCGCGGCCTTCACGCCGTCGAAATCCCATGCGGGGATCTCCGCCGCCAGGTTTGCCTTCGCGCGCTCCGGAAGATCGAGCCCCCTGGGATTTTCTCCGCACCCGGACGACAGACCGACCTTGACCATAAGCGTTTCACCCGGCGCCATCTCGAAGTCGAACACAAAGCGCGGCGCCTGTTCGCCCTTTTTTCGCGGCAGCTCCGTCACGCCAGTGCACGGACGGTCGAAGACAAGCGTAAAACCATACTCCCGTTCGACCCAGTGCTTCGCGTGGATCCGCCCCGAAAGGCCCGTCAGCCCCTCGACCTTAACGGCGCTTGACAAAACGTGCTTCGCCTGCCAGGCTTCGCTCACGAGGCCCCACTGCGTGTCGACGACGAGACGCTTGACACCTTGTCCGCCGAACGTGAAGCGGTAGAGCGACGCATGCGGCGCAGCCGTGACCTCAACGGCGACATCGCCCTCCAGCCTGACGGCATAGTATCCCGGAACGGCCTTTTCGGAGGTGCGGTCATGAACCAGCCCCTCTTTCAGCACCTGATCCACCGGCTGCCTCTCGTCCCCGAGCGGGACCAGCCGAATGTCGCCGAGGCTCGCGCAGCCCGTGCCGCTCAGATGCGTCTGGGAGAAGCCGCGGACGCGCGCGTCCTCGTACTTGTATCCGGCGCAGTGCTGGAAGTCGCCGATTCCGGTATCGGGTCCCGCCTGCACAAGTCCCATCGGATACGCGGCGGCAGGGGTGGTGTGCCCGTCTCCGCCCGTCCCGATGAACGGATCGACCCAGTCAACGGGTGTGGCGGAAACGGAAGTCAGGATGCTGGAGACCATCATCAGAAGAGAACACCATTTCATCAACGAATCACAATCGTAAAGCCGGGACGCGGCAACACGCGAAGTCCGTCACCCGAGCGGACGACAATCGCATTGCCGACTGCATGCCCGTCCACCGCCACGGTCCAGCCCTTCAAGATATCCTCCGCACCCTGGGCGAAGGTTCCGATTGTCAGCGGCAAGGCGCGTCCCTTGACGGACGCCGGACCGCCGTTGACAAGTTCGAGGACACCCTCGGGCGTCGGCCTGAAGTTCGAGAGCGAACCGTTCGTTTCGGCGGACAGATCAATACGCAGGCGCGGCACCTCCACCGTCGCCGCGAGTTCAACGGCACGCCCCTTGCAGACGCAGAGTGCGGAGGAACCCCATTCCACGATTCCGTTGCCGTCGATCGACGTCACGTGAATCTCGGCACCGAGCTCCGACAGATCCAGCGTCGCCCCGTCAGAGACCGTCACCGCGCCCAGGTCGCAGGCAATCGCATGCGGCACAGTCGCGAGTGCAAAAATCTCGCCCTCTTCGCCGTCGCCAACCCAGGTCTTGGGAGTTCCCTGCTTGTCGTAACCCGTCACCTCGCTCAAGACCGTCCAGTTCTCGCCGTCCATGCTCGCCTCCAACACCCAGTCCGTCGGTTCGCGGTTGGCATTGTCGGAGTTGGCCCACTTGTAACCCGTCAGACGCGTCGGCTTGCCGAAGTCGAAGCCGATCCACCAGGCATGACGGTTCTCGTATCTGCGGAGATCGCAGAGCTTCGTTCCGAAATTGCCGTCAACGGCTCTATCCGGCGTCTCGCCGTTGCCATAAAAGCCGCCCGTAAAACCTGGTGTCGTCGAATCCCACTCGAGCGTCGCACGGCGCGTCATGTCCGTCTCGCCGTCCAGGAGCTTGATCTCGCAGAACTCCATGATGTCGTTGGCCTTCGTCGCCATGACGCGGAAGCGGTACTTGCGCCACATCCGATTGGCATCCGCCCCGGGCAGCAGCTTGAGCGTTCCGCCGTTCACGATCGTTTCCGTCGCCGTAAGGCCGAGCACCGGTGCGGTGAAGGTCCCCTCGCTCACCTTGGTGAGATTGATCGCGCCCGACAGCGTTGCGGCGGTCTCGCCCGCCTGCACGCCGAGCGTACCCGACGAAGTGGACGCCGTCACATCACCCGCGCCGCCCATCGGATCGACGAAGGTCGCCCACAGTGCGCCGCCGGAAATATCAAGTGCCGCGCCCTGCGACACGGTGATCGGCTGCGGCGCAAGACCGGACAGATTCCACTGGCACGCGACCGTGCCGGAATCGACCTTGATGCCGTTCATCTTGAGGCCCGGCGGATTCGGCGCATTGAGTTTCAACGTACCCGTGCCGAGTTTGCGAATCGCTCCCGTGAGCTCAAGCTGGAACTCCTGCTTCGCGTTCCAGAAGCTATTATAGAAATCGCTGACGAAGTCCGTCTCTACCACGCAGTCCTCGCCTTCCGTGTTCTGGACGACATAACGCGCCGTATTGTTGCCGGAGTAGTTGTCTGGATTGAAGATGCAGCCGCTATACTCGTTGTTCGTCCGCTGGACCTTGCCGCCGTCAAAGAGCACCAGGGCCGACGAACCATTGTAACGGGTCAGCCCTCGGAAACCGTATTTGACTGTCGAGTTCTTGCCGATGACGAGGACATTCGTCACGTAGCCATAGGCGTTGTCGCCGGATGCGACATCGCGCGAGATCTGCAGGAAGTAGGCGTCGAGAACGGATCCGTTACGCAACTCGATGCGGCTGACGGGAATCTCATTGGCCGATCCGCCGTACGTCGTGCCGCAGCTGCCAATGAACGATCCCGTCGTCCTGACCGTCGCGTTATCGAGGATGAGCGTACCGTTGCCGCCGACATTGACACCATCTGCCGAACCTCCGGCCGCCACGGTGAACGTCTCGTTCCCGAGATTGAGGTCCGTGTTCGTGAGCTTGAGGACGGCCGGACGGTACACCTGCCCGGCCGCATCGCGTCCGATGCCGTCCACACCCGCCATACGGAACTCGCCATTGTGCGTCCACGCGAGACGCGCGTCAGCAGAAGCCGGCTCCGCACGACCGGTCTCGGCGTTCGAGATCGAATATTCAAGCAGACCCGATGTCGTCTTCTCGTCCGCCACCAGCGGGAACATCGTCTGCTCCGCATGCACCGCTTCAATCTCGCCGTTGCCCGGCGTGCGGGACGCCGTATCGGACCGGATGCCCGTCACCTTGACGGTCACGGTTCCCGTGGCCGCAGATGCGAGCGTCAGGACGACCCGCGACGGATCGCCGGCCGCACGACGCGCCGCAAGGACCGACGGACCATCGGCAATCGTGAAGACGGACGCCAGATCCGCAGCCTCATACACCGGCGAGTCGAACTGGACGACGACCTCGTCACCCGTGCCAACCACCGTGGAGGAGACGAGCTTCGGTGCCGGCGCTATCACTTCGCCGCGGTGCACGTAGACCTCGAGGACGCGCCGCGTGTATGTATCGGCATTGTTCATGTACGTCCAGTCCGTGTGGTTGTTGTTCGCCAGCGACGGCCCGATGCCGAGCGCACCCTTGCTGTCATAACCGCCCCAGCAGTTGTAGCAGATGATCGGTGCCATGTTCTCCGTATCGTGAATCTGCAGGCTACCGTATTGGCCGTTTCCGTTATGCGTGTCGTCGATGTCGCAGAAGTTCCCATGCGCTCCCGGCAGACCGAGCTTGTTCGCGGCACCGTAGTCGTACGGCCAGAACTCGATGTTGCCCTGCGTCCGTACGCCCGGTGTCACAGCCTGAGCATTCGAGAAGATCTTCAGATTGTCCACGGTCTGCTGGAAGAGCGCCCCGGACATCACGGTCGGTATCGCAATCTTGGACGCGTCCTCCGTAAAGGCGTCCATCGACACCCATGCATACGTTACCTGACCGCGCGCATTCACGAGTTCCATATAGTAGGCGATGCGGTCGAAGGAACCCTTGTCCCATTCGGCATGGGTGTCCGTCGAATAGGCGGGCGCACCGTTCGCCTGGTCGTACCGGGCGACCACGGGGATGTCGAGCGCATAGACCTTTTCATAGGAACCGAATTCCTCGGCCGGCACATGCTTCGCCGCGCCGTAGGCCTGCTGAACTTCCATCGCCTGCGGCATGATTGTCTTCGCACCGGACAGGTTCGTCACGCCCGAAACCGTGAGACTGACATTCGCACTGTGATCGAGCAGCGACGAGACGGTGACAACGGCGGACCGGCGATCCTCGGCCAGCGTCACAGCCGTCGCGGTCAGGGTCTCCGGTGTCAGGACGTAATTGGCGGCGACGAGCGCCGTGTCGGAGACGGGCTGGTTAAACCAAACCGTGAAGGACTGTCCGTCCGCCGCCGGAAGAACATCCGTCACCGCAAGTTCGTTCTCCACAGGCGCGGCGAAATCAGCGACAGACACGACCTTGGCAATCCCCTCGAACCAGGCGTCGGCCATCTTGCGGTAGCCGTTCGCGTTCGGGTGCAGGGCATCCGGGAGATCATCCCAGTAGGCTACCTTGGAGCACATGTCGACGAGCGTCACGCGCTCGCCATTGGCCTGTCGCGCCGCCACACGCTCAGCCAGCGCCGCATTGAACGTCGGAATGTAATGCTCGTTCAGATTGACATACCACACCTCGCCGCGATACATGAGGGTCGAGACGATCAGGTGGGCGGACGGCTGACGCGCGATGATTTCGCCGATGAGCGCGTCATAGCGGTCGATCAGGTGCTTCATGTCATAGAACTGACCGAGGTCGTTCGTGCCGAGGTGGAGGAGAATCACATGCGGATCCTCAACCGTACGGAACCACTCGGGCAACGCCTGGCGGACCTGATCGACCGACCAGCCGCTGTGTCCTGAGTGCTCGAGATCGGAAACCGGGACGGGCGAGATATCCGAATTCGAGAAGCCCTTCGGGAAGGCCGTCCAGTCACCGACCATGTCGACGCGAAAACCGGCGTCGGCCAGTTTCTGACGCAACACGGCACGATAACCGCTGCCGTCTTCCCAGCCGACGCCTTGGGTGATTGAGTCACCGATCGGCATCACACGCAGGGGGCCGCGCTCGTCCCGCGTTCCCGTCTTGTGGGCGAACGCATAGAACGCGCGGACAGAATAGGCGTCGATGCCGGGCGTGAGCGTGTAATCCCAGTAGTAACCGTAGTTGTTGATGCCGATGCCGCAGCTCATCGAATCGCCCGACCCCCAGCCGTTGACGCAGAGGAGCGGAACGCCGTTGTTCATCATGTCGGTATCGACCTTGATGAAATTGAAACAGCCGTACCCGTCGCCAACATCCTGGAAGGTGTCGTTCCAGTCAAAGTAAGGGTCGTAGCCGCCGAACTCCTCGCCATTGCGGTATTGGTTGTAGTTGCTGTACCACGACTCGATGACCAGAACGTACGGATTGGCGGCATTCCGGAAATCGCAGTTCGGAACGTTCGACGCAACCTTGACATGGCTCTCGGCGGAATTGAGCTTGAAGCGACCGAGCGTACCCGCACCACGGAACGGGATGGAGAGTTCGTGCGTGGACACGCCCGCCGAATACTTGTCCGTCGCAATCCAGACCCAGTTCGTCGCCGTCCCGTCGGCCGAGACAAGCTGGAAATAGAATGCCGCTCGGTCAAACGCCTCGTCCGCACGGTTGTCAATCGAATAGACCGCAGCGCCGTTCCGCCAGTCCATCCCGACGGGGATGTCCGACTTGTACACAAGGTCGAAACCCTCGGTCAATTCAGACGGCACATTGTCCGTCACATCCTTCGGCAGCTCCGCACGCGCGGAGACCATCGCCAGGGCCGATGCGGCCAACATCATGAGTCTATTCATGTTCGTTTTCCTCCTATTAAGTCACCACCGTTTGCCGACGAGATTCGTTTCGCCGCCGCCCCAACCCCAGAGCTTGTAGGCGAAGGCGAGCTTTCCGTCGGGCTTGTATTCGAGCTTCACATGCATCCACACCGGCGTGCCCGTGAGATAGACGCGCGCCTCGAACGTATTCTCATTCATCCAACCGCCTGAAGCCGCCGTCGGCTGTTCGCCGATGAGGCTGCCGAGCTTCTCGTAGTAGTCGCGCTCGAGACGGATGCTCCCGCGCCACCATTCGTTGTGACCGATCGGCAGCTCCTGACGTCCGCACTGGTCCATGAAGACGAGCGTCCATCCCGTCCCGCGGCGTTCGAGTGTCACGTCGGAAATGTGGAAACGCGCCTGGCTCCCCTGCAGGGCGTAACGGGCGCCGTATTGATCGACGCGTCCCTTCGCATCGGCCTTCCACGGATTCATCTGGAGCGTCGCGCAACGGCGTTCGAGGGACGCATAGGCCGCATCGTCCTCGGGCAGCGCGCTAGCCTGCATTGCAGGCAGCAGATGCCTCCAGACGAGGTCCTGCTCCTTCGCCATGTCGGAGAGTCCCGCCGTGATCGACAGGACGGCATCCTGATCCGGCATGACGATCGTATACTGTCCGAAGGCACCGTCCGCCCGATAGCAGTTGTTGCGGCAGCGCCAGAACTGGAAGCCGTAGCCCTGCGACCAGTCCCCGTCCCCGGGACGGTCCGTCCTGGTCTCCAGGCTGGTCGCGAGCCGCACCCAGTCGCGTGAGAGGACCTGCTCGCCCTCCCACACGCCGTGCTGCAGATAGAGCTGTCCGAGCCGCGCGAGGTCGTGCGTCTTGAAGTTCATGCCCCAGCCGCCGCACGCGACGCCGTCGGGTCCGACATTCGACCACGCCCCCGAGATGCCGATCTTGCGGAAGAGCTTTTCCTCGAGGTAATCCATCAGCTTCTTTCCGGTCTTCCGCTCGACCACGGCCGCAAGGACGTGCGACGCACAGGAATCGTAGCGGAAGCCCGTGCCCGGCTTGCGGTCGAAGCGGTTGTGGAGAAACGCCTTCACCCAATCGCCGTCAGGCTCCACGAAAATCGCCTCGGTGTTCTGTCCCGCGTTCATCGTGAGCAGATCGCGCACACGGACCGCCTTCGCCGCGTCGCACGGATCGGCCGGTGCCTTCTCGGGGAAGATCTCGATGATGCGCTCGTCCAGGTCCAGCTTGCCCTCGTCGCAGACGAGCCCCACCGCCGTCGAGGTGAAGCTCTTCGAGTGCGAGAAGACGTGCTGGGTGAGATGGACGTCGAACGGATGCCACCAGCCCTCCGCCACGCGCTTGCCGTGGCGCAGCAGGACGAACCCGTGCATACCGTCGAGTTCCCTTTCGCAGGCGTTGACGAAGCGCTCGATGGCGGCGGACGGAATGCCCTGGGATTCCGGGGTAGCCCGTTCGAAGACGGCTTGGGCCGACAGCGCGGCTCCGACCACGGCAAGACAGGCGAGGCGCTTCATTTACTTCGCCTCCGGCAGCGGATCGCCGCAGCGGTTGCCCTTCTTCGGATCCCACACCGCGACGCCCACGAGCGAGTCGGCGCAGCCGTAGTACATGTACCACTTCTCCTTGTAGAAGACGAGTCCTTCGGTGAAGACCGTGCCCTCCGCGTACTGGCCCTTGCGCTCGAAGTCTGCGAGGGGACGGAAGTACGGTTCGTCAAGACGCGCCGCCGGCATGTAGGGATCGCGGTTGTCGAAGAGGACCTGTCCGCCGCAGTAGGTGCCCTGTCCGTAGCGCTTGTCGGCGATGTCCCCGTGTCCGTTCTTGCCGTTGTAGAGAACGACGATGCCGTACTTCGTCTTGATCGCCGCAGGGCCGACCTCGGTGAGGACCGAGTCGAAGAAGCCGGGACGCGGCTTCACGAGCTCGCGCAGCGAACCGTCCTGCTTGGTGACGGGATTCCAGTTGACGAGGTCGTCGCTCGTCGCGGCATCGATCGCCGCCTCGCCCCAGTACATGAGATACTTGCCATTAACCTTGGCGATGACGTAGCGCGAGGGATCCTTCGCGGACGGCTCGGTGACGATCGCGCCCGACTTGCACCCCATGTTGAGGAAGCGTCCGTTCTGCGCCTTCGCGAAGGCAGGGCCGTGCTTCGTCCAGTGACGGAGGTCGCGCGACGTCGCGATGCAAAGACGCGGACACCGACGGTTCCAGGACGTGTAGGTCATGACGTAGAGTCCGTCCTCCGTCACGGCGACACGCGGGTCTTCGCAGCCGCCCGGGCAGTCGAACGTCTCCTGATCGTCCCCGCCGGGGAAGAGGACCGGCTTCGGCTCGCGCGCCATCGTGACGCCGTCCTCGGACACCGCGAGGCCGATGCGCGACGTGCGGCTGCCGACGCCCTGGGCCGTATTGTCCTCGGCGCGGTAGAGGACGTGGATCTTCCCGTCCTTGATCGCCGCGGCCGGATTGAAGGTATCGCTCTCCTCCCACTTGATCGGACGCTTCTGCATCGGGCACGGGAACTCCGTCGCCGCATTCGGCTTGATGACGGGATTGACGCCGGCGGGACGCTCGAAACCGCCGAACGCCCACTTGGGAAGCGGATTCTCAACACCCAGGGCCGCAGCCCCCATCACACAGGCACCCAACGACAGAACAATCTTCATCATCTTTTTTATCTCCTTTTTCGGTATATGAGAGTCGTTTTCGCCTACTCGTCCTTCACCTTCCGCCAGCGGATCAGCCCCAGGTCGAAGCAGGCGCCCCATTCAGTATTGTGAACCATCACGGCGAGCGTGTTCTCGCCCTTCTGGAGCACGTCGAGCGTCACGGGCAGCCGAATGGCGTCGTACGTCTTGTTGTATCCGCCGACGAAGGCGATCCGCCGTCCGTTCAGATAGACGAGCGCCTCCTCGTCGTGCAGCAGGTCGAGTCCGAGCCGCCACTCCCCATCCGCCGCCGGCGCCTCATCGAGCGTGAACGTGCGACGCGCGTAGAGGCGCGCGGCTTTGCCCCAGTCGGTATGCGTCTCGATGCCCGTCTTCAACTCGCGGAAGTCGCGGTTCGCGAACGGCGCACGACCATCCGACCAAGCCGAGTCGTCATAGTCCGGATTGTACCAGCCCGCATCCATCGTGTCCCCGATCCACTTCCAGGTCTGGGCACGGCCGAAGACGGCGGACGGGGCAAGCGGCTCAACCTCGTAGCGCGGCGGTCTGGCGTACGGCCCGGCGAACGGCGCCAGCGTGTCGCGCGCGGCGTACTTTGTACGGGCCTCTTCGTCGAACAGAAGCGGAATCATGATGCCGCCAATCACGCTGCGGGCGATGAAGCCGCACCAGCGGGAGGTGTCGGCGTAATACCAGTCGCTGAACGGAAGGCGCTGCTGCGTCTCGTCGGCAAAGCGGTAGAGTCCGTCGATCAGCGCCTCGAAATCGTCGCGCTTGCCCGTGAGCGTCGCGCACCAGACGAGCCAGTCCACCTTCGTCCAGTTCTTGCGGCTGTCGAGCGGCAGGCCGTACGGCTGGAGGAGCTGGCGGTAGGCCGCGAGTTCGCGCGCGGCGACTTCTGACGGAAAGAGGTTGAAGCCCAAGAGGCGGTCCCAGACGAGGTTGTACTTCATCGACCACGAATCGGGCTGGTCGAAAGTCAGCTTGTAGGAGCCGCAGCGCCCGCCCTCGGCGGCCTTGAGCCAGGCGGGCACCATCTCTTCGGCGGCCTTCTTCCAGTCCTTCGCGACGTCCTCGTGTCCGAGCATCTCCGCCAGGAGCGCGTACGAACGGATGCCGAGAATCGATTTGATCGACAGGTTTGAGTTGTGCGAGAGATGCCCCGCGAAGTCGTCCGTCGTGAGCTGGTCGCCTGAATCGTAGCCGACGCGGCGGAGGTATTCGGCCCACTTCGTCAGGAGCGGCCACCAGCGGCCCGCGAAATCGGCGTTGCCGCGCTGCCGCGCCAGCGCGGCCATCGCGATGAGCATGTTGCCGCTCTCCTCGACCGGCATGCGGCCCGACTCCTCGCCCCACATGTTGTAGACCTGTCCCTCGCCGAGCGGATACGTGCCGACGTCGTGCGGTGCGTGCGCCCACGGCCAGCGGTCGGAGTCCGCGTAGATCATGACCGGCGCGAGCGTCGCCTCGACCAGCGTCGGCCCCGTCAGCAGGAGGTGCGGCAGCTGCGGATAGAGAAGATCGACCGTGCCCATGCAGCCGTTCGAACCGTTCTCCTTCGAGAAGTAGAGGGGCTTGCCGGTCGAATCGGCCACCAGCTTGCAGGCGGCGAAGCTCTGGCGCCACGCGAGGGCCGCAAGCTTCGCGTACTTCGCGCCGCCGACGCGCGTGAAGTCGTCCATCAACGACGCGTCCCGCGCGGGGACAAGCCGCTGCGTCAGTTCCCCGCGCTCGGCCGCGGCTTCGGACAGCATCGTCTCGAACGGCTTGCCGTCACGCTGCCACCAGGCCCTGAGGTCCTCGCCGAGGAAGCGCAGCGAGAGGATGTCGTCGTAGGCAAAGAGGAGTTCGCTCGTGCCGTTGACGGACCACGACAGCTCCGGACGCAGTTCGTTGGCCGGCTGCACGGCCCCGGGGATCTTCGCCACGGCCCCCTGCGGCGCCACGGCCCAGAATCGGCCCCAGTTGCAGCGGACCATGTCCCCGCGCTCGGAGAGCGGCTTCTGCACGGTGCGACCGAGCACGATCGCCTCGCCGAACGGCAGGCGCTTCGCCTCGGCGCGCATTTCCGCACGGTCGTCGTTCGTGGCCAGTTCGCCGGAGACGACAAGCCGCGCCGTGACGGCGTGCGGCTTTCCGTCCGTCGCCGTGAAATCCAGTGTCGCGTACGACACCGGACGCGCAAACGCCTCAAGCCGCTCCGGCAGGGCGCACGCGACGAATTGCAGGCGCACCGCGAACCCCTCCCCCGCATAACCGACACGCGTCGTCAGAGGAAGAACGGTCAGCTCGGTCTGCGGCAGCGCCGGTGCGGAAACGGTCCGCGACGCACCCAGCAGACGGAAGGCCTTCCCGTCGACCGTCAACTCGAGGCCGATCGGCTGTGCCGCCCCGCACCAGTGCGTCGTATCGACATCCGTCAGCCGGTCGGCTGCGGACCAGACGGAGAAAAACGGATCGGTCGTCAGCAGCGGCACGGCCGGCGGACGGAAGTCGCGAGCGGTTTCCCCGAAGCCGACGAGCGTGACGAGCGCGGACAACAGAACTGAAAGTGCGAAAGTGTTCCTCATTCCCTGGTCGATCTCCTTCCCGGTCCCGATTATAGCACACGTGAGCTTGTCATTGCGAAGTTGTCCGTACAACTTCATCAGTAGGCGACGGACGGATCGCACGGAATTCGGCCGAACGCAGAACCGTACACGGCGAGCCCCTTTCCGTCGACCGCCTCAAGGCGGATGACGAGATTGCCGTCCTTCGATTTCGCCCGGATGGCAGGCGGTATCTCGACCTCGACGGGCCAGCCATAGGTCCCGGCCTCGTGCAGGCGGCCGTCCTTCTTCTGCGCATTCCACGAAAGGATGCCGCGATGGTCAGCCGGGTCGTTCGGCAGCTCGACGGTCCGGAGGAGTTCGCCGTTCGCGTACACCCTGACAGCGCCGGGCCAAGTATCCGTGCTCGTCATCGGAGACGAATTGGGATTGAGGCTGCGGCAGACGAACTGGTTGTACTTGTCGGTGTACTGCAGGCCGTGCTTGTCGGCATCGTCGCGCACGTCCTTCGCGTAGAGGCGCTTCGTCGAAATCTCGGCACGGAACACAGCGGGCTTGTCCTCGACGGGGACGTCGAACGCGTACTCGAAGAAGCCATCGCCCGTGCCGTCGACCTTGAGTCCGTCGAAAATCTTCCACGTCTTGAGGCTCCATTCGGCCTTCGCATGGTCACCGGGCGCCACCGAAACGGTCCGCGCGGGCTTCGCGCCCTTCGTCACGAAGCACGCGAAGTTGCGCGCCACCACGGCGTCTCCGTCCCTGAGCGTGAAGCAGACGACGCCGGCCGCCGTCTTCGCGGGGAGCGCAACCGGCACCTGCGCGAGGCGTCCGTGCTGCCAGGCCTTGAGCGTAAAGGATCCGCAGCCGACGTCGCCGGACTCCTCGAACTTCCCGTCCGCCGTCCAGTAGCGCAGCTTGTGCGCGAGCGTGACCGCATGGCCGTCCAGTCTGTCCGTCGCGAGCGAGAGATCGACGGGCATCGTCCAGGTGGCACCCGCCTCAAGCGTCTTGCAGAGGACGGGATCGAGTGCGATGTAGCAGTCGGCATGGAGATCGGCAAACGTCATGCCGGGGAAAAGCTCGTCCACGCCGGAGAACTTGGGCGTGCGGTCGTCGCGCACGTAGCCGTTCCATTCCGTCGAGACGTCGTGGTGCTCGGTGTAGAGGAAGCCGGCGCAGCGCGGATTGCGGCGGAAGGCGTTCATCATCTGATGGTAGTCCCAGCTCTGGTCGATGCAGCCGGTCGCCCCGTAGTAGCCCCACACGTTGCCGCACTCGGAGTTCATCATCGGCTCCTGCCGCTGGACATGTCCCGCGATGTAGTTGTTCTTCGACCCCGCGAACGTGTCGCGGCACCAGCTTGCGACTTCGCGTTCCCAGCCGTGTCCCGCCATGTAGCCGTGCCACGTGTCGAGATCGGAAATGACATGGTCGCGGTTGCAGGCGGACTGGTCCTCGACGAGGCGCGTCCGGTCGAGCTTCTTGGCCGTGAGCCATGCGGCCGCGACGCGGCGCTGGGTTTCGGGGAGATAGGCCTGTTTCTGCTGCGGATCCCACTTCGTGAAGAGGCCCCACGTCTCGTTGAAGAGCACCCAGCTGAAGACGGACGGATGGTTGTAGTCGCGCTTGATCATGGCCCGCAGCGTGCGCTCGTGATGCTCGAAGTATTCCTGCATCGACCCCGCCGGGTCGTTCCAGCAATGCGGCACGTCGGCCATGATAAGCACGCCCAGCCTGTCCGCCCAGTACAGGCGGCGCGGCACTTCCATCTTGATGTGGATGCGGTTGCCGGAAAGGCCGAGACGCTTCGTGATCAGCATGTCGTTCCTGACGAACGCATCGTCACGGTACGTGTAGTAGGCCAGCGGATCGAACGCCTGGTCGAGGCAGAGACGCATGTAGTGCGGCTTGTTGTTGATCGCGACATAGCGGTAGTCCGTACCCGGCATCGTCATCACGGAAATCTTGCGCATGCCGAAGTAGGTCTGCACGCGGTCGAGCCGCTCGGAACCCGCCATGAGGCGCACGGCGAGTTCGTAGAGATACGGATGATCGAGGTCCCAGAGCTTGACGTCGTTGAGCGCGATCTCGCACGAGGCCTCCATCTCCCCGGCGGGAATCGTCACCGAAACCTCAAGGGGGTGGTCTTCCTTCTTGAAGTCGAAATACGCGCGCACGGTGCTCTTTGCGGGCGAGGCGAGCGTTACGTCCGCACGGACCGTTCCACGGTCGACGTCCGGCGTGAAGTGCACGGTCTCGAAATAGACGTCGCCGCGCGCCTCGAGGTAGACGGTCTGCCAGATGCCGCGCACGTTGCCGTATTCCTGCTTGCCGTAGAGGTAAGGTCCGCGGCGGTCGGGCGAGTCCCAGGCCCGGAACGTGACCGTCTGCTTCTGTCCGTACTTCGCGACATGCGTCAGTTCGAACTCCATCGGCGCATACCCGCCCTTGTGATCGCCGACGGGCATCCCGTCCACCCACGCTTCGAGCGAATAGTCCGCCGCGCCCACGCAAAGGAAGACGCGCTTGCCGCGCCAGGATTCCGGGATCTCGATCGTCCTGCGGTACCAGCCCGTATCGGCCTCGTCGGCGACTCCGGACATCGGGCTGCCCCAGCTGAACGGCACTGTGATCGTCTTGTCGAACCGCGAAGCGTCGGCCTGGAACCAGCGTTCCGCAAGCCCCCTCCCGTCTTTGTCGAACGCGAACTGCCACGGTCCGTTCAGGTTCACCCACTCCTTGCGCTCCCAGTCTGGCCGCGGATGCTCGGGCCAGGGAATCTCCGCATGGGCAACCCAGACGACAAGAACAGTCAATGCCATCAACTTCTTCATGGTTTTTCCTTTGCTTCTGTCTTACAGTTCGAAAACGGCGAGGCCTCCGCGCGGCTGGCGGTCCTTCGGGATCGCGAGGCGGACCATTCCTTCGGCGTCTGGCTTCAGTACGAGACCGGATCCACTCCAGACGTCCTTCAGCGCCGTCACCGGACGACCGAGTTTTTCAAGCGGCAGCGTCACCTCAAGCGTCACATCCGAATCGGTCGGATTGCCGGCGACCAGCAGCGCCCGGGTGCGGTTGTAGACGAGATACGGCACGGGGACCTGCGACGGGCGGACGGAGGTCGCGAGTTCGCAGATCCCTTCGTCGGACGTCCACCGCATGCGCGCATGGAGGAGCGCGGCAAAGCGCCTGCGCAGTGCGAGAAGGCGTGTCGTGTCCGCGAGCATGTCGCGGTGGCGGGGTTTCTCCAGCTGGCTCCACTGGATCCAGGACCCGTAGAGCCAGCGTCCCTTCGTCTTCGCCTCCTTGCCGAAGAGCTCCCCACACAGCGTCGGAATCGGCACGTATTCCGCATCGAACTCCTCGCCCATCATCAGAACGGGGATTGCAGGCGCGAGCAGCGCGGAATAGCCCATCAGCATGCGGCTACCTTCCGTCACGTACGGATTGCCGTCGGACGGGAATCCGCTCCAGCCGTTGTCGTGACAGGAGACCTCGATCGTCGGCAGCATGAGGTCGCAGGTCCAGCCGCGCGGACGCTTCCGGTTCCAGGCCTGCCAGTCGGACGCGAAATCCGCGCCGTAGTAGCGCCCGACGTTCCACACGTGATTGCCGGGTTCGATCCGCTCGACGACGCGGCTCCGGATATGCGAAAGATAACGCCAGGACTGGCACGCGTCGGATACGCCGTCGGCGGGATCCTGCCCCTCGGGCAGCACGGCGATCTCGCGTCCCGCAGACCAGGCGTTCCACTTGATCTCGCGCCAGAGGTCGGCGCGTCCCTGCAGGCCGCAATCGAGGCGGAAGCCGTCGACGCCGTCCTTCAGCACGTAGTCCGTAAAGGTCTTCACCCACCAGGCGTCGAGTTCGGGAATCCGCGCCGCCCAGTTGTAGTCCGTCATGCCCCAGCTGCCGCCCTTGAACCAGTCGGGATGCTCCTTCACGAGCGAACTCCCGTTCATCACCCCGTGCGTGATCACGTCGAGGAAGACGCGGATCCCGTGCGCATGCGCGGCATCCGTCAGCGCCTTGAGGTCCGCAGACGTACCCAAGGAAGGATCGATCCGGTCAGGACGGACGCTCGCGTACTGCGTCCAGATGTTGTAGAAGTGATGGGGATCGGCGAGATCGCTGCCCGTGAGCCAGATCGCGTTGACGCCGAGGGACTGCAGGTAGGGGAGCTTCTCCTGGACGGACCTGAACGTCCCCTTCTCGGGCGCTTCCGGCGAATTGAAGCTCTTAGTCGCGATTTCGTAGATGACGAGGTCCTTCACCCAGTCCGGATGGAATTCCTCGGTGACCCTGATGTCGTGCCAGACGGCGTATTCGAAGTTCCAGGCCTCGGCTCCGCCGGCGGCGCTTTCAAGTTCGAGGCGAACCGTCTTGCCGGCCCAGGCTCCGAGCGGAAGCTTGATATCATGCGGCTCGTCCGAGCGGATGGTCTCCTCGTGGATGACCGCACCGTCGATCCGCGCGCGGAAGATCCAGTCGTGCACGCGGTCGCCCGTCCTGACCGAAGAAACGCGCACGTTGAGCCAGCGGCTGCGGTCGGGGATGGGCAGCATCCGCACGAACGCGGTCGGCTCGGTCGGACTGACGGGATGCGTGACGATCTTTGCATCGAGACCCACGTTCGCGTCGGAGGCGACCGGACGCGAGGTCCAGCCGTCATCCGGATAAAGCCGGTCAAGCGCCTGTTGAACGACATCCGACGCGGTCGTCCCCCAAGCGCACGTCGTGAGGGCAACCGCCACACTCCATGCGAACAGTTTCATGCCCCCATTATACCACACCAAGGCATCACACAAATGGGTTGTCCGTACAACTTTCTACGTGGATTCGCGGACAATCAGCTCGCCGTGGAGCTGCAGCATCATCGGCGGCTCATGCGGGTGGTGGATGCGCCAGGCAAGGCGCTGGGCGGCCGCTCTCGCTATGCGCGTGAAGTCCTGCCGCACGGTCGTGAGCGCAGGCGTCAACAATGCGGCGTGCGGCGCATCGTCGAATCCAGTCAAGCGGACCTGCCCAGGCACCTTGACGCCAACTGACTGGAGGCGCTTGAGGACACGCGCGGCGTTGATGTCGTTGCCGCAGGCAATCGCATCGGGGCGAAGCTTCTTCAGCAGACGGCCTAATGCGGCCGCGTCGTCCGCGGAACAGCCAATGACGTTGCGCGCCGGGCTCCACTCGAGCCCAGCCTCCGCCACCGCCGCGCTGAGTCCATGCAGACGGGCCACAATGCTAGGCACGCTGTTGGGCCCGCGCAGGAAGGCGATGCGCTTCGCGCCTCGTTCGACAAGATGACGGCCGACTGCATAGCCCGCCTGGAAGTTGTCGAGGCAAACGATGTCGCACGAGCTCCGCCTGGGCGCACAGCAGATGTCATGGTCAACCAGCACGACGGGAATGCCGCGCCGGCTGAAGGCCTGGACGATCTCGCAGTTGATCCGCTCGGCGTCCGGTATGTTCTGCACCGGCTGCATCAGCACGCCGGAGACGTTCGCACCGGCCATTTCGAGCGCCACGGCACGCGCCGACGCAGCCCGGCTGGCGAAGTCGGCCGAGCGCACCGCCGAACGTTCGACCAGTTCCCTGTCAGAGTTGGTGAGGTCGCGGAACAGGAGCGCATACCCCTCCTCGTGGCAGACGCCTGCGAAGGCCGTCGTGAACGGAGACGAGAAAAGCGTCGGCAGCAGCAGCCCCACCCGGCCCAGGGCATGCCGCACGCGCCGGCTCACGACAGTGCCAGAGCCGCGGCGCCGTTCCACGAGGCCTGCCTTGACGAGCTCCGACATCGCCCGGATGACGGTCTGCCGGCTTGCCTTGAAGCGCTTAACGAGCTGAGCCTCGCTCGGGAACACCCTCGTGTAGCGTCCCTGCTCGATATCGCCCTTCAGGGTCTCGAAAATGGTCATGTAAAGCGGCATGACCTTGCGCGGCTTACGACTTCTTGAGCTGAGGGAAGAGAACGACGTCGCGGATCGAGTCGGTCCCCGTGAGGAACATGACGAGCCGGTCGACGCCGAAGCCGAGGCCGCCCGTCGGGGGCATGCCGCACTCGAGCGCGCTGATGAAGTCCTCGTCGATCTTCTCCGTGTCCTCGCCCGCCTGGTTCTCGAGCGCCTTGCGCTGCTCCAAGGGGTCGTTCTGCTCGGTGTACCCCGGGCAGAGCTCGCGACCGGCGACGACGAACTCGAAGACGTCGACGAGCGACGGGTCGTCCTTGCACGCCTTGGCGAGCGGAACGAACTCGTGGGGGATGCGCGTGACGAAGGTCGGCTGCATCAGCTTCTTCTCGATGAGCTTGTCGTAGACCTCGTGCGTCAGCTCGAGCTCGCGAGTGATTCCGTCGAGCTCGAGGTTTGTGTCAGTCTCGCGGCCCTTCGCCTTGGCCTTCTCGAGCTGCGCCGCGAAGTCGAGCTCGAACCAGTCGTCGCCCATGAGCTCCTTGACGAGATCCTTGTAGGCGACGCGGCGGTAGGGCGGATTGAAGTCGATGATCTCCTTCTTCTCGCCGTACTCGACCTTGCGCGTCCCGATGACCTTGTCGCAGAGGTGCGGAAGGAGCCCTTCCATGATCGCCTCCATCGACGTGCGGTCGCCGTACGCCTCGTAGATCTCGCAGACGGTGAACTCTGGGTTGTGAGTGCGGTCGATGCCCTCGTTGCGGAAGTCCTTGCCGAGCTCAAACACCTTGTTCATGCCGCCGACGAGGAGGCGCTTCAGGTAGAGCTCCGGCGCGATGCGCATCACGCAGTCCTTGTCGAGCGCGTTGAAGTGGGAGAAGAACGGCTTTGCCGCAGCGCCGCCCGCCTGGTCCTGGAGAATCGGGGTCTCGACCTCGACGAAGCCCTTGTCCCAGAGGTACTTCCTTATCTCCATGATGAGCCGCGAGCGCGTGAAGAAGCGCGCGCGGCTCTCGTCGTTCGTCATGAGGTCGACGTAGCGGCGGCGGTAGCACTCCTCCTGGTCGGCGAGCCCGTGGAACTTCTCCGGCGGCTGCTCGAGCGCCTTGGCGAGCATCGTCCACTCCTTGACGACGACGGACTTCTCGCCCTTCTGCGTCGTGAAGAAGACACCCTCGGCGCCGATGATGTCGCCGAGGTTGAGCTGCTTGAACGCGGCGAAAGCCGTCTCGGAAAGCTCGTCGCGCTTGAAGATGAGCTGGAAGCGGTCCGTGCCGTCGTTCATGGTGCAGAAGTTCATCTTGCCCATGCGGCGGATCATGAGAAGGCGGCCTGCGACGCGCACCGGCTTCCCCTCCTCGAAGGTTTCGCGCGCGACTTTGAGGTCAACGTGGTCGTACTTGCAGCCGTAGGGCTCGTAGCCCATTTCCTTCAGCGTCTGCATCGAGGCGAGACGCTGCTCACGGTACTCGTTAGTCTCCATACTTCTCCGCCAACTCCTCTTACTGACTCCTGACCCCTGACTACTGACTCCTGACTACTCGTCGAACGTGCAGTCGAGCGCGTCGGAAATCATGTCGACCGCCTCCTCGAGATCGGACTCCTTGAGGACGAGCGGCGGAAGGAACCTGACGACATGCGGCCCGGCGGTGAGGGCGAGTATGCCCTGCGCCTGAAGCGCCTCGACGACCTCCTTCGCATCCGCATCGACGACGAGGCCGAGCATAAGCCCCTTGCCGCGCACTTCGAGAACCTTGTCGTACTTGTCGACGAAGCTCTGGAGAGCCTCGCGCAGAAGATTGCCGATCTCGGTCGCCTTGGCGAGAAGCCCCTCGCTCTCGATCACCTCGATCACGGCGAGCGCTGCCGCTGCCGCGACAGGATTGCCGCCGAAGGTCGACGCGTGGCTCGGCGCGACAAGCACGTCGGCGAGCTTTGCGTTCGAGACGAGCGCACCCATCGGCAGCCCCCCGCCGAGCGCCTTGGCGCACGTGAAGAGATCGGGCCTGACGTCGTAGCCCTGCCACGCGAACCATGTCCCCGTGCGGCCCATGCCGGACTGCACCTCGTCGACGATCATGAGAAGGTTCTTCTCGTCGCAGAGGGCGCGAACGCCCTTCAGGAACTCCTCGGTCGCGGGAGTGACGCCGCCCTCGCCCTGCACAACCTCGAGCATCACGGCAACCGTCTTGTCGTTAATCGCGGACTTAACGGACTCGATGTCGTTGTAGTCGGCGTAGGCGAAACCGACGGGGAGCGGGTCGAAGCCCTCCTGGCACCACGCCTGCGCGGTCGCGGCGACGGTCGCGAGCGTGCGGCCGTGGAAGCCCTGCCTGAACGTGACGACCTCGTAGCGGCCGCCGTTGGCGGAACCCCACTTGCGGGCGAGCTTGATCGCGGCCTCGTTCGCCTCGGCGCCCGAGTTGCAGAAGAACACCTTGCCGCCAAGCCCCGAGAGCTCGACGAGCTTCGCGGCGAGGCGCGCAGCGGGCTCGTTGGCGAAGAGGTTAGAGCAGTGGGTCATCGCGGCGGCCTGTTCCTGGATCGCCTTGACGACCTTCGGGTGCGAATACCCGACCGCCTGCACGCCAATGCCGCTCGTGAAGTCGTAGAACGGACGGTTGTCTACGTCCCTGACCGTGACGCCCTTGCCGCTCGCGAGGACGACAGACGGCGAATATGTCGGCATCAGAGACGCCTTGTAGATGTCGAGGATTTCCTGTGTCTTGTTGCTCATTCCGTTATCTCCGTTCCCACGCCTTCACGCGTGAATATTTCCAAAAGCAGCGAATGCGCCATGCGCCCGTCGACGAGGTGCACTTTCTTCACCCCAGACTTTATCGCGTCCGCGCAGCTCTCGACCTTCGGGAGCATCCCGCCCGAGATCACGCCTTCATCCTTGAGGGTCGAGAGGTCGCCGAGATGCAGCGTCGAGAACAGCGTGCGCGGGTCTGCCGGATCCTTGAGGATGCCGGGGACATCCGAGACGAGCGCGAACTTCCGCACCTTGAGCGCCTTCGCAAGCGCGGCGGCGGCGAAGTCGGCGTTGATGTTGTAGAGATGGCTGTCTTCGACTCCGGTGCCAAGCGGAGTCACCACCGGGATTATCCCGGCGTCGAGCATTTCGCAGACGGCGCGCGTATCGACCGAAACCACTTCGCCCACGTAGCCGCGGTCGGGAGCCGCTATCTTGCGCGCGGCAAAGACCCAGTTGCCGTGGATCGGGCGGGCGTTCGCGCCGCGCTTCTGCAAACGACTCACGAGGTCGGGGTTCACGACGTTGTTTAGCGTGCGGCGGACGACCTCCATCGTCTCCTCGTCGGTGACCCTCAGGCCTTCCACGAACTTCGGCTCGTGGCCCGACTCCTTGATCGCCTTTGAAATCGCCTTCCCGCCACCATGGACTATCACGACCTTCATGCCGACGGCGCGCATAAAAGCGATATCGTCCATGAGCGAATCGAGATTGGCCTCGATTTCCATCACGGAGCCGCCGAGCTTCACAAGCACGACCGACCCGCGGAAATCGCGTATATACGGCAAGGCCTCGGTCAAAACCGCCGCCTTCGCCATCGCTGTGTCCATTGTGTTCATCTATACGTCACTTCACTGGTGCGACTGACTGGGATCGAACCAGCAACCTTCGGCTTCGGAGGCCAACGCTCTATCCAATTGAGCTACAGTCGCATTGGCCGCATATTATATCAAATATCGCCGAAACGCGTTGCCGATTTTTTGCGGCGGCCACGAGAGTGTTGCGGGGGCGGCTGACATGCCTTCCGCTCCCCGCCCCACCATAAGCGCCGCCAGTGCGCTCACCGGCTTGTCGGCACGACTTTCGCAAACCTCGCGCGGAAGCGGCTCCACGACGCAAGCATGCGTTCCGCCTTGGCCGAGGAAGTGAGCTCTACGTGCCTGTGCAGGAGCGCAAGGAGCTGCGACTCGTCATCCGACCCTTCCGCGACGGGAAAGAGGTCCACCGAGTCAAGGTTGCAGTTGAGGTCGAGGTCTCCGCTTTCGTCGTAGACGTACGCGACGCCGCCGGTCATGCCTGCGGCGAAGTTGACGCCAACAGACCCGAGCACGACAGCCACGCCTCCGGTCATGTACTCGCAGCCATGGTCTCCGACCCCCTCCGCGACGAGCGTCGCGCCGGAATTCCTGATGCCGAAGCGCTCGCCGGCCTGGCCGTTGACGAATATCCCGCCCGACGTCGCGCCGTAGGCGACCACATTGCCCGCGATGACGTTGTCTTCGGGCGTAAACGCCGCGCCCTCAGGGGGCCTTATGGTGATGACGCCGCCGGAGAGGGACTTGCCAATGTAGTCGTTCGCCTCGCCGACAAGATTGAACGTGACGCCCTTCGCGAGAAACGCGCCGAACGACTGGCCCGCGACGCCGGTAAAGTCTATGGTTAGGTCGAGCACAGTTCGACCATCAGGACTGGCAGTTCTACCGCCGAGGCCACTCCCTCTCTTCTCGACCAACCAGCCAGAGAGCGCCGCGCCGACGGAGCGGTCGCAGTTGGAGATGGTGCGCGCAAGACGCGCCTCGCCCTTTTCGACCGCCGGTATCAACTCGCGGAAGTCGTAGTTAGTCTTTAACGCAGAGTCGCAGAGTCGCAGAGAATGGTCATCCCCTTCCCTCTCTGCGCACTCAGCGTCTTTGCGCCTCACCCCTGCTAGGGCATCCGCTTCGCGGACAGCCTTCGGCTGGGGGATACGCGTTGAAAATTCTGCCAGCATCTCCCCGAAGTCGAGCTTCGAGCCGTCCTTCGCCTTCAGGAGATCGGCGCGGCCACGCGCCTCGGCGAGCGACTTAAGCCCGAGCGCGGCGAGATACTCGCGCACCTCCTCGGCGAGGAAGCGGAAGTAGGACTGCAGATGTTCTGGCTTTCCTGCGAATTTGCAGCGAAGCTCCTCCTTCTGCGTCGCGATTCCGACGGGGCAGCAGTTGAGGTTGCAGTTGCGGCACTGCACGCAGCCGAGCGCGACGAGCATCGACGTTCCGAACGCGAACTCGTCCGCCCCGAGCATCGCGGCGATGACGACGTCGCGTCCGGTGCGGAGCTGCCCGTCGACCTGGAGCTTCACACGGTCGCGCAGGTTGTTCTTGACGAGCGTCTGGTGCGCTTCGGCAAGACCGACTTCCCAGGGGAGCCCGGCGTGCTTCATCGAGGTGAGGGGCGCGGCTCCCGTTCCGCCGTCGAATCCCGAGATGACGACAACGTCCGCATGCGCCTTCGCGACGCCCGCGGCGATCGTCCCCACGCCAGCCTCGGAAACGAGCTTGACCGAGACGCGTGCGGCGGGGTTCGCGCACTTGAGGTCGTAGATGAGCTGCGCGAGGTCCTCGATCGAGTAGATGTCGTGGTGCGGCGGAGGCGAGATGAGCGTCGTTCCCGGCTTTGCGTGCCTTAGGCGGGCGACGAACTCGTTCACCTTGTGCGCGGGGAGCTGTCCGCCCTCGCCCGGCTTCGCTCCCTGCGCGAGCTTGATCTGCAGGTCCTTCGCCGAGCGGAGATATTCGATCGTCACGCCGAAGCGCCCGGACGCCACCTGCTTGATGGCGCTGTTCCTCTCGGTGCCGAAGCGCTCGGGGTTTTCGCCGCCCTCGCCGGAGTTGGACATAGTGCCGAGTCCGTTCAGCGCAAGCGCGATAGTCTCGTGCGCCTCGGGCGAGAGCGAGCCGAGCGACATCGCCCCGCCAACGAAGTGCTTCACGATGGAGTCTACCGGCTCGACATCATTTGTTCCCTGTATAGTTCGAGTTTTGAGTTGGAGTTCGAGAGTGGAATCGTTCCTTTCTCCGACTCCAACTTTGAACTCCAACTGAGAACGCAGCGTCACATGGCTGTTCTTGTCGATGTCGTCGGTATAGCGGTGGAAGCGCGCGTAGTCGCCGTGCCGCACCGACTCGCGGAAGTCGACGAGCCGCGTCGGAGACCAGAGATGCTCCTCGCCGTCTTTGCGTGCACGGTACTCGCCGCCGGGCGGCAGTGTTTTTTCAACGCAGAGACGCAGAGGCGCAGAGGGCGCTTCGCCGCCACAGACCTCTCTGCGGCTCTGCGACTCTGCGTTAAATAATTTCTCCAGATCTTCCAGTTCCAAACCTCCGACGGGCGAGGTGACGCCGTCGAAATATTCGCGCATGATCTTCGGACCGAGGCCGACGGCCTCGAAGATGCGCGCGGAGCGGTAGGAGCGGAGCGTCGAGATGCCCATCTTCGACATGATCTTCATCAGCCCCTTGCAGACCGCCGACACGTAGTTCGCCGTGGCCCGATATGGGGCGACCTCCGTTCGCCCCGCAATATCCGCCACCGTCGCGAGCGCGAGATACGGATTCACCGCCGTCGCGCCAAAGCCGAGCAGGACGGCGAAGTGGTGCACTTCGCGCACCTCGCCCGACTCGACGACTATGCCGACAGACGGACGCACCCCCGCATCGACAAGCGCCTTGTTCACCGCCGCGACGGCGAGGAGCGAAGGAATCGTTTTGACAGGATTTACAAGATTAACAGGATTATCTTCATTTTCTAATCTTGTCAATCCTGTTAATCCTGTCAAAGAAACATTTCTCTTGTCCGAAAGGATTATGATTTTCGCTCCGTCCTTCACCGCGGCGATCGCATCGGCGGAAAGTTTGTCGAGCGCGGCCTTCAGACCGCCGTCGAAGAACATTGAAAGCGTCTTCGCGGGAAAATCGGGAATGTTCCTCAGGCGCACAAGTTCGTCGTCCGTCAGGACAGGACGCGTCATCTTCACGAGGCGAGCGTGTTCCGGCGTCTCGGAGAGAATGTTTCCCTCGTTGCCGATGTAGGTCATGATCGACATCACGAGCTCCTCTCGGATCGGATCGATCGGCGGATTCGTCACCTGCGCGAAGAGCTGGTGGAAGTAGTCGAAGAGAACACGCGGACGGCGTGAGAGCGCCGCAAGCGCCGCGTCGTTGCCCATCGCGCCAACCGGCTCGTGGCCCGTCTCCGCCATCGGACGGAGGATGAGCTCGATGTCCTCGAGCGTCCAGCCAAAGCGCCTTTGATCGGACGCCGTCTGGCCATCTGGACTTGACGGCACGATTTCGGTGAAAAGCCCGGTGACGGGAATGTGGTTCTCCTTCACCCAGCGGCGGTACGGACGCCGCCTGGCGTAGTAGGTCTTGAGCTCGGTGTCCTCCATGAGGCGGTGTTTCTCGAGGTCGAGCCAGAGAAGCGAGCCGGGACGAAGCCGTCCGTGGCGCGCGACCGATTCCGCAGGGATGTCGAGAACGCCCGTCTCCGAAGCGAGGACGAAGAGTCCGTCTTTCGTAAGCGTCCAGCGCGCGGGCCGCAGTCCGTTTCTGTCGAGCGCCGCGCCGAGTCCGAGTCCGTCGGTGAACGCGACGGCGGCAGGTCCGTCCCACGGCTCCATCAGCGCGGAGTGGTACTCGTAGAACGCGCGCACGTCGTGTCCCATGTGGTATTTCCTGCCCCACGCCTGCGGGACAAGCATCATCATCGCGTGCGGCGCATCGCGTCCTGCGGCGACCAGCAGCTCGAAGATGTTGTCAAGCGAAGCCGAGTCGGACTGCCCCTTGTCGATGAGCGGCAGAATCTTCCCAAGGTCCACCTGGTAGGGCGCGGATTCCGACCTCGCCGCTTCCGGCCACTTCAGCGACGGCTCGCGCGCCGCGAGCGCATTCAGATTGCCCTTGATCGCGTTGATCTCGCCATTGTGCGCGATGGCGCGGAACGGATGAGCGAGCTCCCATGACGGGAACGTGTTCGTCGAGTAGCGCTGGTGCACGATTGCAAACGGCGAGACGAAATCCGGGTCGGAGAGGTCGGGATAGAACTTCTCGATCTGCGTCGCGAGGAGAAGCCCCTTGTAGACGATCGTCCGCGACGAGCATGAGCAGACGTAGGTCTTCTTCGTCGTCTTCTCGATCTGCCTACGGATGACATAGAGGCGAAGTTCATCGGAACCATCAATGATCACCTGCCTTATCCGCGGCATGACGGCGCGCGCGTCGTGTCCGATGGCGTCGGGGTTTGTCGGCACGTCGCGCCAGCCGAGCACTTCGCACCCCTCGCCCTTCACCGCCGCCTCGATCTTCTCCTCTTCGCCCTCGCCGCCGAAGATCATCGCCACGCCGAACGGATCGCCGTTCTTTGCGATCTTTGCGTTCTTTGCGGCAAAGACCTTCCTAAAAAACGCATGGGGAATCCTCATGAGAAGCCCCGCGCCGTCGCCAGTCTCGGGATCGTTCCCCGTCGCGCCGCGGTGCATGAGCCGCTTCAGGATCGTCATGCCCTTCTCGACGATGTCGTGGCTCGCCTCGCCGGAGAGGTTGGCCACCATTCCCACACCGCACGCGTCGTGCTCGTATTCTCGCCTGTAAAGGCCCTGCTGTACGTATTTGCCGTTCATCTTCTTTTCCTCGAGATCATTCGACTGTTACAGATTTCGCCAGGTTGCGCGGCTGGTCTATTTCGCATCCGCGAAGCCGTGCAACATGGTACGCGAAGAGCTGCAGCACCGCCACCGTTACGATGGGCGACAGTTCCGCGCATGTCTTCGGAATCGCAAGCGCGTCCGAGACCGCCGCGGCCGCCGCCTCGTCGCCTTCCGTCACCACGCCGATGACAGGCGCGAGGCGCGCACGGCACTCCTGCACGTTGCCGAGCGTCTTCTCCTTGCCGGGTATGTCGGCGAGAAGAGCGACGACAGGCGTCTTCTCCGAGAGGAGCGCTATCGGCCCGTGCTTGAGCTCCGCCGCCTGATAGCCCTCGGCGTGGACATAGGCGACTTCCTTGATCTTGAGCGCCCCCTCGAGTGCAACGGGATGCAGCATCCCCCGCCCGATGAAGAACATGTCGTCCGCCTTCGCGTACTTTTCCGCGACTTTCGCGATCGCATCGTTCCCCTTGAGCACCTTGCCGACGAGTTCGGGGAGACGCGAGATTTCCTTCACAAGCCGATCGCCGTCCTCGAACGAGAGGCGGCGCGTCCTGCCGAGCTTGAGCGCCGTCATGAGAAGCGCCGTCACCTGGGCTGTAAATGCCTTGGTCGACGCGACGGAAATCTCGGGCCCAGCGTGAAGATATACGCCACGCCCGGCTTCACGTGCGATTGTGGAGCCGACGACGTTGCACAGTCCCGAGACGAGCGCACCCTTCCTAATCGATTCTCGGACTGCCGCAAGCGTGTCGGCAGTCTCGCCTGACTGCGAAAGCGCAATCACCCAGTCGTCGGGTCCGACGATCGGATTCGAGTACCTGAACTCCGCCGCCTGCTCGGGGGCCGTCGGGATGTCTGCCAGTTTCTCGAAGAGGTACTTGCCGACCATGCCCGCGTGGAGCGAAGTCCCGCACCCAACGATGACGACGCGCCGTACGGCCGCGAGTTCGCGCGGAGAGAGCGAAAGCCCCGAGAGGAACGC